>CEUS01071081.1_pt1 | contig 12366 bp, 10 predicted proteins | sample 427031 | NCBI WGS metagenome assembly CEUS01 (sample SAMEA2622837, study PRJEB7988) | marine metagenome | biome: marine biome (ENVO:00000447); feature: marine epipelagic mixed layer (ENVO:xxxxxxxxx); material: "saline water (ENVO:00002010), including plankton (ENVO:xxxxxxxx)" | depth 140 m | reverse complement strand
GGTTTACTCGTCTAAGCGTGCTGGTCCCCAGGGTTTTGGCCACAAGGCAATTCTCGTTGCCTGGCGAGTCTGTCCGGGCAGGTAATCCGGTCCGGGATACCGGTAGTGTTGCCAGCCCCTGTGTTGAGCAGACAGCAAACGATCAGGTCAGTGTGCATCGCGAGCGGATGCGGTTGCCAGGTTCACCCCTACTGGCAAATTCCGAACAGTGTGGTCAGACGCGTTAGTGTGGCCAGATTGTTGTTGTGACCAGATTCAGCCAGTTGCCCCTGATCCGTCTTCAGAATCCACCTCAATAACGGCTTTGATCAACCCCTCCTGCTGTGGGAGCGCAGGGAATTCGTCCGGGACGGCTGCCAACTCAAGACGGTGTGTGATCCAGGGCGCCGTATTAATACTTCCCTCTTCGATCATTTGAATAATACGTGGAAACGCGTTAGCGCTATTTCGACTGGCTAGTAAAGTGATCTCCCGACGGTGGAAGAGCGGGTCGTCAATGGCGACTTTGTCGAGGATCAATCCGACAAAGACCAGTCGTCCTCCAGGCGCAACTCGCTCGAGACTGGCCTCCATGCTTAGTTTGTTTCCTGTGGCATCGAACACGACATCGTCCAGGTGTTCATCCGGTTCACTGAGAACCTCGATGCCAAGATCGGCAACAAATTGCCTTCGTTGTGGGCTCACGTCGAGTACGCGGACGTGAACGCCGGCAGCCCGGGCGAATTGGATCACGGACAGTCCGATCGGTCCTGCTCCGATCACCAACACGGAATCCTGGTTCTGTAACGCAGCCCGTTCGACCGCATGAAATCCGATCCCCAGTGTCTCCACCAGTGCCAGTTGGTCGAGTGACAAGGTCGTTGACTTGTGTAACAGATGCACGGGCGCTGTGATGTAGGGTTGCATGCCTCCATCGGTGTGTACTCCCAGTACCTTGAGATCAGTACAACAGTTCGTTTTGCCTTGGTGACAAGCCGTACAGGAACCGCATGAGAGGTACGGTTCCAAGGCGCAGTGATCTCCCGCAGCCAGCCCTAATTGGTTCTCCGGTATTTCCACGATTTCGACCCCGAGCTCGTGACCCAGTACACGCGGATATTCGAAGTAGGGCTGTCGTCCGGCAAAGGCGTGTAGATCAGTTCCACAGACTCCGATCCGATGTACCCGGACAATGGCCTGGTTTTCACCTGGTTGCGGTACTGCGGTGTCTCGACAGAGGAATTCTCCGGGCTGCTTAAGCACGATTTGTCGCATTGTGATACTACCCGTGACGAAGGAAATGCGGACACCTGGTTGCGCGAGGGAACCTCGCGTCAGTAGAGAATGTGAAATCAACAACCAGCGGCTAGTGGCTCAAGATGTTTTTGGAAGTGTTCGGAGAGGATTTCGCAATGGGTTTCAGGATGCATTCGAAGATGTTCGTGAAGCGCGGGTCCCAGCTCGGTGTGGTTCAATACCGAACCGAAACTAACGTGAAGGATTTGACGGCCGTCATTACGGTCCAAGTAGGCTGTTTCCAGGTCGCGGTCTGACACGCTGTCGGGGTCCGGAGCCGCCGCCAGTTGGGCGGAGACGTGGTAGGTGGCACGGTCGGTATCGAACCGCGTTCGTGAGAACCGGACCATCTCACGGAACAGTCGGATATCGTGTCGCGCGGTTACCCGCAGGGCTTCCAGGTAACTTGTACCCGCCGTTTTGACATGAAACAGGCCTTGTGTGATTCGTGCAAAGTCTTCGTAGATTGAAAGCTTGTCGGAACCTGAATGAAGACTCAGTTTATAAGGTCCTAAGTGTTGCGCGATCGTCGCGTGTTCTTGCAAACTGTGTGAGAATGCTGTCCGGTCGCCCTTGAAGTCGATACCTTTTTCGAAATCGCCAACGTAGCGAGGGGCGAGGCTAACCAGCTTGATGCCTGCGTGGAGGCATTGTTCTGCAATGATAAAATGTTCAGCCGGAGTCGTAGGTTGGGGTGTTTCATCAACACTGAGTTCGATTTCGAAGCTCTTGCCCAGCGCGTTCATCGCTGATTCGATTTCGCGGGACATGGCGATTGTGTGTGCGACGGCTCGACCGTACTTGATTAACGCTCGGTGGACCGTGACTCGATCGAATTCGATCATCACCCCGTCGGCAAGTGTGATATCCCGTCCCTGATACTGTTTGACCCAGTTCAATTCGTGATGCTCGTCATCCAGCTTGGAATCCAGATCGCTTTCACCGTAGCTGTCTGCGAGTGGATCCACGTAGTCCGAGGGATCGATTGTGAAGAAGACAAAGCCAGCTGCTACAGTTTGCTTGACATCGGATGTCGTCTTTAGATGATCCGCATCGGCGCACCAACGTTCTGGAAAACGCTCTTTTTCCAGAACCGCTTGCACATCACCAATGACCATTTCTGGTGATCGAGAGGTACGCTGCATTTCACGAATTGACTGTTGGGCAAAAATGGGCTGGATCCCATGCCCACTTGATTTCCAGGCGGTGAGGTGGCCGGGAGTTGCCAGACCCAGGCGATCGCCAAAGCCAAAGCTAGGAGCTAATCCCAGGGGTTCTGGAGGTCGCACACCGAGAGGCTTTTCCATACCAGGATTTCTTTGTTGTGAGTTCAAGGCAACAAAAAAGGGCGAGAGCGTATTGCTCAGGAGTGTACGTGCATGGTGGAAGACGTGACACTCACAGGGTTGTAACTTGTACTGGCCAACTTGCAAGCCGCCTGGTACTCGAGGTGGAGTATCCGCGGTCGTAGTTTGACTGCCGATTGAATGACGGTTGTCGTGCGATCGACTGCTTCACGCACGCTCAAACGGAAAGGCCAGCACCTCATCGATTCTGGTGGAGTTGCTGGCCAGCATGACTAGCCGATCAAATCCGAGGGCGACGCCACAGCTATCAGGAAGCCCGTGATCCATCGCTTGCAAGAGCAGGTTTTCTTCCGGGAGTAAGGGGTTGCCATCTGCCTGGCGAAGCAGGTTGGTAGTGCGAATTCGCTCACGTAATTCAACGGGGTCACACAGCTCATGATAGCCATTGGCCAGTTCGATACCCTTGAGATAGAGCTCAAATCGCACGGCGACTGGTGGATCATCCGGACGCAACCGCGCTAAGGCAGCTTGTCCGGCTGGATAGTCAAAGAGAATCGTGGGACGGGTGTGGCCAAGTTGAGGTTCCACAAATTCGGTCAGCAGCAAATTCAGCCATTCGTCACGATCTTCATCCAGAGATTCAGGAATTTCTAATTTCCGTTGCCTGGCCACCTGGCACAGTTCTGACAAATTTGCAGTATGCGGGTCCAGACCCACATGTTTACGAAAGGCATCCCGGTAACTGATTCGTTCAGCCGGTTCCTGGCCGAGCGTAAATTCGACCAGTTCTGACAACGTGCTCATGGCCTGATTCGGCGTATCATCAGTTCGATACCACTCCACGATGGTAAACTCAGGGTTGTGAAGCGGACCGCGTTCACCGGACCGGAATGCTTTGGCAATTTGATAGATCGCAGTGGCGCCAGCCGACAGTAGCCTTTTCATGCTGAATTCGGGCGAGGTTTGCAGCCATCGCGTCGGTGCGCCGGGCGTGGGCATTTTAACCATCAGTGGATCGATATAGCGATCGACAACGGTGTCGACAGACAACAGTGGGGTTTCCACTTCCAGAAAGTCTCGCTGGTCGAAGAAGCAGCGCAACATTGTTAGCAGCTGCGCCCGCAGTCGGAGAAGTTCCCAGGTGGCAGTCGGCTGGAAGCGAGGCTGATCGTGTTCGGGCATGGCGCAACTTCTGGTAAACAACGAACCGGCGGTTAACCAGGATTCCTTTACTTGTTATGTCCGGGAAATGCCACGTTGATGTGGTGTCACGTGGTCAACGACGTTTGCATCTGGAAACCGTGCCGTGCTTTTCTCGAGTTCAAGATTATCTTGACGCAAAGCAATTTCAGCGATTGCGTGATTCTGCAATACGGTTGATTGATGCTACCCGTGTGCCAGGTAGTTGTTTGTCTCGAGTTTGTGTGTTCTGAGAATTTAGCGGGGAGATTCGTCGACGTAGCCTGCCGGAATACCAACGAACGGATTGTGCTGTTTTTCAGCTTCAACCGTGGTTGGCTCTCCATGACCGGGTAACACAATGCTATCACCGGGAAGCGGGAACAACCGGGTTTGAATGGCAGATTTTAGTGCTTCGAAATTGCCATCGGCAAAATCGGTGCGACCAATGCTATGTTGAAACAGAACGTCACCCCCAAAAATTACGTAAGGTGATGATTTCCAGAGAAAAACGATGTGTCCAGGTGAATGTCCAGGTGTTTCGAGAACTTCCAATTCAAATCCGGCAGCCACATAGGTTTCTCCATCTTCAACCACGTGATCTGCGGGCGGGCTGGTAATGGGAAATCCATAGTCCTGGGAGAGATTCAAGCTGGCGTCGGTCAGTTTGTCTGCATCTTTCGCTCCGATGATCAGCGGACAATTTGGCCAAATTTGCTTGAGTCCCGAGTTTCCTGCGATGTGGTCGGCATGGCCGTGCGTATTGAGGATGGCCGCCGGCGTCAATTTGCGTTCGCTGAGACGCTCAACGATACGGTGGACGTCAAATCCGGGATCCACGACCAGACAGTCATCACGTCCGGACAGTTGAGCAAGATAGGCATTTTCTGCGAACATATCAGAGACGATTGTTTCAAGAATAAGTTCTGGATTCTGCACTAGATGGACTCCTCACGTAATCACAAAATGAGTAGGCTACGCTGACGTTACCGGTCGTTTGGGCTGTATTTCCTGGGTTTTAAGCAATCGAGACTACCTGTCAGAGGAGACTGATTCTTTCCTCTCTGGCTGGGCGATACAAACCAGGATCGCTGGTCCTTGTTGCTAGTAATGATTTGCGAGTGAACCGTCAATCGGCCGGCGTTCGATCAGTGACGCGAAATGTTGAAGTGAAGTTGGGTTGATGCAGGGAGAACGGCAGATGAGAGTTGATCCTCGCCGACGTGAGTTTTTGTCCAGCGCGATTACAACCGGATTGTGTGTTGTACCTGCAATTGGATTTGCGGATCCACCGGAGAAAAAGTTGCGGGAACCGGTGTTGCGGGTGTCAAAGGCCAAATTGGGCGCCGGCAATAAAGAGGTTCCATCGCATCCGTTGGACCCGGCATTAGAGATGGCCGCGAGCCGTTTGGCCTATTTCCGTGAGCATGTGCGGGATTACACCTGTGTCATGGTGAAGCGTGAACAATTGGATGGCAAGCCCGCGGAACGTGAATACATGTTTGCCAAAGTACGTTCGCGCCGTGTTGAAAACGGACGAATTGTGGTCCCCTTCAGCATTTATCTCTACTCGCTCAAGCCAAAAGAGGCCGCTGGTAGAGAAGTGATCTACGTTGAAGGTAGAAATGCCGGGAAACTCGTCGCACATGAGGCACCCAACACGCTGGTCTACAAAACGGTCGGGTCGGTTTGGCTTGATCCCGACGGGCCCATCGCGATGCGTGGACAACGCTATGGGATCACACATGCGGGTATGGAAAACCTGTTGATCAAATTGTTGGAACGAGGCAACCGTGACCGACAACGCGGCCCCTGTGAAGTCAAGAATACTGTTGCAAAGATCAATAAACGTGAATGTGATGTGATTCAAATTCGGCACCCTGAGCGCGATAAGAATCACGATTTCTATTTGGCAAGAATATTCATGGATCGGGAAACCCAGCTCCCTGTCCGTTACGCTTCCTACCAATGGCCGACATCGTCCAGATCTAAAGTTGGGCCGGTTATTGAGGAATATACTTATCTGAATCTCAAGCTTAATGTGGGCCTCACGGACGCGGATTTCAATCATCGAAATCCGAAATATCTATTTGTCCGCAAAGCGGCTCGCAAGATTGCCAAGAAAAAGGCGGCGGCTGAGGCCAACAAGAAACGGTAGCGTTTGTGATCGTCTTCGTACGCTGACAGTTGCGAATGCATTTTCGCGCTGCGTACTATCTGCGGATCGACTCAAATACCGGTTGCCGGTGGTCTACGGTTGAAGTCGTGTTACGGTCCAACCGGCCGCCGATTTTTCGTAGAGAATTCGCTCGTGGAGTCGGGCGGGCCGGCTGGCCCAGAATTCGATGCGATCGGGGACCAGGCGATACCCAAACCAGTGGTCTGGACGAGTGATTGCCTGGTCGGAGAATTCCTGCTGGAATACCTCAAACTGCCGTTTCAGTTCGCTTTCATTCCGCAGTGGTTGAGATTGCTGCGATGCCCAGGCAGCGATTTGACTTTCGCGGGGGCGCGTGGACCAATAGAGGTCGCTTTGGCTGGATTCCACGGGTTCTACCCGACCCTCGATGCGCACCTGAAGTCCTGCTGGATCCCAGTAAAAACAGAGAGCCGCCTGTGGGTTCGTTGCTAACTCCTGTCCTTTACGGCTTTGTGAATTGGTATAGAAAACCGGGCCACGGGCGTCATGGCCCCGCATCAGTACGATGCGAACACTGGGTCTTCCCTCTGCCGAGACGGTGGCGAGTGCCATCGCAGTTGGTTCTTTTAATCCCAGCCTCTGCGCATCTTCGATAACCTGATCAAATCGTTTGATGGCTGCGAGGTAGACAGGATCGTCTCCCATTCTCTTGTTCCCTTCCCGTTTGCAATCCGGACATCCGTAGTAATTTTCTGACCGCTGGCACGGAAGTTAACCTGTGCGGATGGCAACAGTCACACCGTACAGACCGCCTAATGCTAACAGCTTGTGACAAACTAGCGTCTTTGACAAGGCTGTATCAGTTCTACGGGTAACCGGGTCTGGTAGAGAACTTGGCAAACGGTGAGGTCTGGATCGTCGACAAATCTCTTAGAAGTGTTTTGTGTCAGAGGCGAAATCGAAGCCTGCGTTGAGATCGAGGGAGTTGCCTGTCATGCAGTGGCGAATTGAACGGAGCTGGATTCTGTTGGCAGTTGCATGGATGTGTTGCGTACCGTTGACGGTTACTGGCCAGCAGCTACCTGCGGCTGCCAGTCCCACGGAAGATGCGGACCAACCTTCCGCGTCTGCAGAGGAAGCCAAGAGGCCACAGCGCGCGGTTCGAAACGATTGTCCCTCACTGGAGGAGCTGGGCTACCGCCGTAAACCTCTCACGGATATTTCTTTGGATATTCGTTTGAGCTCGGAGGCTCGTCCCGCGGATTGTTCTCAGGACCTGTTTGCGACCGATGTCCAAGGAGGGCAGCAGGTACTGGATCGAGGTGATTTGGTTTTTTATTGGGCCGCCAACGAATTGTCATACCGGCCGTTGTATTTCGAAGACCCGCTGCTGGAACGTTATGGACAGGTCGGGTTGGGGAAGTTGCAGCCCGCAGTTTCTGGGATTCGTTTCCTGGGTACTATCCCGCTGTTGCCCTATAAGATGGTTTTGGATCCCCCCTTCTCCCGCGTTTATTCGCTGGGACACTATCGACCTGGCAGTGCGGCCCCGGAATTGCGTTACGGGGTGCCGTGGAAATGGAATGCTGCCCTCGTAGAAGTAGGAACCTGGGCTGGGCTGATGCTATTGCTGCCGTAATAGGGCCTGGAGCCGCTCTGACGACCTGGATTCGAAACGGCGATAACGCACCATTTGCGCATCCGTTGGTGCAATGGCTGGCGGCGTGCTGAATGACCATGCTTGCTACACCAGTTGCGGGTACTCGTCTTTACCGGTTAGAGCGGTCGTGCCGATTGAACCAGCTTGTCTGGTGTTGCGGGATCATCTGATCCGAACAAATGAGAACACGAGTTCTTATTGCTCTAGTTTTACGTGTGTGCCATGCCCCGACTGCTACGAATCGATGCAATAGTTCAGATCTTATTGACGGGTCTGATGTTGTGGACCGGCGTGTTTCTGGGAGGCTGTCGCTCGTCAGAGAAGCTCTCTGAGCCGGTTAGTTCACTGTCTCCTGTGGTACAGGATATCGAATATCCAGATGTCGAACGTGGCGCTGCTTCTCTGTTTGATGTAGAAGCAATCCAGGAACCGCCGTCTGCCCGGCGGCCACAGGATTCAGAGAAGTGGCCCCTGACGCTGGATGAGGCAATCCGCATTGCCCTCAAGAACAGCCAGGTAGTACGAGACTCTGGTGGGCGTGTTGTGTCAGCACCGCAGGGTGCGGTTACTGTCTTCGATCCAGCGATTCAGGAGGCAGACCCACGGTCTGGTGTCGAGGCGGCGTTAAGCGCGTTTGACGCACAATTTTCTTCAAACGTCATTGGTGAGCAAACCGACCGTTCCTTCAATAACGTCTTTTTTGGCGGTGGTCAGGCAGGCGTGACTACCACAATCGCTGATGTTCAGACGGGGATCAGCAAACAGACGGCCACGGGTACCCAGTTCAGTGTGTCAAACGCGACCAATTACAATCGGTCTTCGATACCGCCTAGTGACTTCCAACGGTTTTCCAGTGTTTTTGATACGCTTGTCATTGGTGAGTTGAGACATCCGCTACTCCAGGGGGCTGGTGCCGAGTTCAACCGGATTGCGGGCCCGAATGCAACACCGGGGAACTACAACGGTGTGCTCATGGCGCGGATCAATTCAGATGTCAGCTTGGCAGATTTTGAGATCCAGGTTCGTAATCTGTTGCGTGATGTTGAAACAACGTTCTGGGAGCTGCATTTCGCCTACCGTGATTTAGATGCGAAACGTGAGGGGCAGACTTTATCGCTCGAGGCCTGGCAACTGGAGAGCCAGCGCGTCGACGCTGGGATCCGAACACCAGATCAGGAGGCATTTGCTCGTCAACAGTACTATGCCAATCAAGCCTCAGTTGAAAACGCACTGAGTGGTTTGCTTAATGGCACGGGTGGTGTTTACGCGGTGGAGCGACGGTTGCGTAGTCTGCTCGGGTTGCCTACCAGTGACGGTCGTATCATCGTACCTGCATCTGATCCAATCTCGATTGATACGGTTTTTGATTGGCAGGACTCGTTGCAGACGGCTCTGAACAAGAGAGTCGAATTGCGCAGACAACAATGGCAGGTAAAACGTTCTGACCTGGAATTGGTTGCCGCACGCAATTTCCAGAAGATGCGCGTCGATCTCGTAGGGCAGTATCGCTACCGAGGATTTGGAGACGACTTGTTTGGTGACCACGAGGCTAGTGCTTTTGACAGTTTGTCGACAGGGAATTTGCAGGAGTGGCGTGTTGGAATGGAGATTTCCGGGCCGATTGGAAATCGTCTGGGAAATGCTGCGTTGCGTCATGCTGAATTGAGGCAGATGCGCGAACGCGTGATTCTAGAAGAGATGGAGCGCCAAATTTCTCATGAACTCAACGCCGCGTTTACCGAACTGGACCGAGCCTATATGGTGACCCGGTCCCACTACAATCGCCGAACTGCAACGTTGATTCGATTGAAGTCGGAACGTGACAAGAATGATAAAGGTCTGGCAGACCTTGACCTGGTGCTTGATGCGCAACGGCAGGCCGTTGATGCGGAGAGCGGTTACTACCGAGCGCTGGTCGATTACAATCTTGCAATCCTGAACGTGTTTTATACGCGTGGTACTTTGCTAGAGCACCATCGGGTTGCCTTGGCAGAGAGCGCCTGGTCCGATGCGGCTCAGGCCAGCGCTCAGAAACTCGCCAGAAAGTTGGTCGAGAGAAGATTGAATTTTGCGATGACGCGCCCGCCAAGATTGACGGCTGGCGGGGCAGCGGGAATTCACGCGCCGGGAAAAGAGCAGGGGTCTGCGGCATCGCATGCTGATGAGCAAGGTCCGCAGCCACCTGCGGCAAATGCGGTTCACACGCCGGCGGCTTCCTGAATCAAGAGAAAAAATAGTCATATGCCGATCGGATTCCCAAACCGGTCATGACCACGCCCGAGGCGAATACGCTCCACCACAACGTCCTCCGCATCTGCAGGGGCGCGGGGAGTCTCACTCGATCAAGCCAGAGCATTGCGAAACACCACAGTCCGCATGCTGTCGCACCACTGACGATCGAGCCAAAAGTCATGCGAGCGACGATACTGCCGGCAATACCCTCGGGCAACCAGAGCATGGTCAGACCTCCGAGGAAACAATACAGAACAATAAATCGACGCAGCTGGATAACGCGTTGAGGAGTTGTCCAGCGCGGTGCCATGGCTGCGATACTTTCGACAAACGTATGGCGGTAGATTTCGAAGGCACCATAGAGGGTGCCCATCAGTGCCAGAAAGACTCCCGCGCGGTAGACCCACCTTAAATTGCTATGCAGCTCTGTCAGGAATGCTTCCTGTTGGGTCAACAAATCGTTATTCGCAGGGACTAAAGCGGGGACATGGTCGTGTAGCACTAGTTTGCCGAGAACTGCGAACAGCAGAGTCACGAGGATGACCATGGCAAACGAGAGGCTGATGTCCCAGAAGGGGGCGCGACTCCATATGAGTGCTTTGTGAACCGTTTCAGGTTGAGTTTTGGTGGCTGCTTCCAGTTCTTTCCGAGAGGCGACTTGCTGTCCAGCCAGGCCCCAGCGTTTTTGCCGCAGCATCCCTACGTAACCGATGTAGTCGTAGGCCCCTCCTCCCACCGCTGCCAGATAGAGTGCCACCTCCAGCCACGGGCTACGGTCCTTGAACTCGGCTGCGAGGTCGGGGCGACGCACAAACTCGGGAAAGTCGGTAACCTGTGGTACGAACAGGCCTGTTAACAGCTCTGGCAGATTCGGTCCCAGTACCGCTACCGCAGCAATGATGCAGGTGAGCATTACCCCCAATACGACAAGCGAGGCCTTTTCCAGGATGTCGTAGCTGGAAGCTACTGCCAGGGCGACGCAAATACACAGGACTATTGAGCTCCACGTATTGATCCAGAATTCGATCCCTTGCCATGGTCCGATTGTCTTTGCCACTGAATCGTAACCAACAAGGCGATGGATGAAGCCCCCCAGGATCTCTGGGATACCGGAGAATGCTACAGGCATCAACAAGACTGCCGGTACGGCGATCAACAGAGGAAACCATAACGGTGGGCCCGGCATTTTGGTCCAACCGACCATCGGGTGTTCACCGCAGAGAGTGATGTGGCGTGCCGCAGAGTAGACTTGAATCGCCTTGAACACACCCGCATACAGAAAGCACCAGAGCATCGAGTAACCGAAGATGGCGCCACTGCGGGAGGCCCAGACAAGTTCACCACTTCCGATGGTCACGGAAGCGATGATAATGCCGGGTCCGGCAAAGGTCGCGAGCGACCGCAGACGAAATGCTCGTAACGTAGCTGGTGGTTGGGGGTAAAGCGTGTCTTGCGTTTCCACGTTCACTCGCGTTGTCGAGTGGGCAGTATTCTGGTGATCACCCTAAACCGTAAAGACGAACTGCGTTGTCGTGAAGTAACTGCCGTTGTTCTTTTTCGCTGCGTTGTGAGATCACTTCTTTCAAGGCGCTCACCCAGTTCGCATAGGGTGCACCGAGCAGGCAAACGGGCCAGTCACCTCCGAAGACGACCCGCTCCGGGCCGAATTGAAGCAAGCAGAAATCGATGATGGGCGCCAGATGTTCTGCGCTCCATCCTTTGGGAGCGCGGGCTACGATTCCTGAGATCTTGCAAATCGTGTTGCTGAGACTAGCGAGCCCGTCCATGTCGCGTTTCCATTGATCTACCTGGTGCCAGGGTTCCTCCGAGCTCTGGTTGTTGTCCAGGAACGCTTTCGGGTCGGCATTTCCGCAATGGTCGATGATGAAACGAGTATCCGGACACTGGCTCGCCAATTTTTTCCCATCAGACAATTCGGTGGGACGCATGCAGAGATCGAAACTCTTGCCGAGTTTTCCAAGCAGTTGTATCGATTGAACATACGTAGGTTCTAGACACAGCCCGCGCGGTGCTGAATCGACATGGAGAACTTGTCGGACTCCCTTGATTTCCGTGACGTCCTTGAATTGGTTGATGTACGCAGCAAACTCAGAGGAATTGGGTCGTCCAGAGATCACCGCGGCGGTTGTAGGATGGTCCTTGCTTCGCGAAAGATCGATGACATGTTTGGCTTCTTGAACCTGTTGCTGGGGAGCGACGTCGATTTCCATGTAGACTGCTTTTGTGACGTTCACCTTGGCCGTCGCAGCCAGGTAGTCTTTGGTGACATAACTTTTGCTAAGGATGGGTGGCGCGTCTTTGAGCCAGGGTGGTTGGAAACGATTCAGGTCCCAGAGATGTTGGTGCGTGTCCACGATGGGGAGCAATGCCTGAGGTTCCTTTGCGTAGGAGGGGCGTGTAACGATCGGCAACGAACCGGCAACGGCAAGATTTCCGGCGGCCTGCAAAAATTGACGGCGATTGGCGGGCATAAAATGGTCTCCTGCAGCACCCCAAGTGATCCAAGCCAAATCCTACCTCAATCGCACCTCGTAAACCAGCGTTGCTGGGTA
>CEUS01043615.1_pt1 | contig 12368 bp, 17 predicted proteins | sample 427031 | NCBI WGS metagenome assembly CEUS01 (sample SAMEA2622837, study PRJEB7988) | marine metagenome | biome: marine biome (ENVO:00000447); feature: marine epipelagic mixed layer (ENVO:xxxxxxxxx); material: "saline water (ENVO:00002010), including plankton (ENVO:xxxxxxxx)" | depth 140 m | reverse complement strand
ATCGTAAGCGTCACCCGCGTGGCGTCGGCCCGGCTGAAAATGGACGGAAATTCGTAGCCATTGGTTCCGCTGAGGGCGCCCCGTTGGGTTAGCTGCAACCCAGACGAGATCGACCAGTCGCGAATCACAACACCCGACGAAGCCCCGGCGATATTGTAGGCCGTGATCGGTATGACGGGCGGCCCTTGTGCGTCGCGATCGTCGCCAAGATTACTGTCTACCGCAACGGGGACGGCATAGGTTCCCGCCCCTGACCAAGTAGCAGTCGGCACGGCATCGGCGGATCCGGTCATCTCGAAGGAATAGTTACACTTCGTCGAAACGTAGTAATTGCCGTCGGTGAGTTCCTCCCACCTGGCGTCGACTTGATAATCAGTCGCGCTCGAGTTTGGATCGGCCAGCCACGTGTAGGTGTGGAGATCACTTCCGCTCGTGTAATCCATCCCCGACGCCTGAAGTAGACGATGGATCTCAGGGAGATTCGTATCAGCGCTCGGCACCCCCGCCGTCGCCTTGATCTCGGTCGTGAAGTTTTGTTGATAAAACTTTTGAAACGGGACGGCGGGCGCCTGCCGGTTAAGGTAGGATCTGACGAGCGGCCGCTGGATCGGCGTCGTCTGGCCTCCAACCTGAAACGGCGTCGTCCCCGATTGAATTTCGATCAGATCGGCCCCGCTTGCCGACCCGCCCGTGGCATAAATGAAGAGTTGTCCGTCGGTTACTGGCATTGTCTAGTTTTCCTTTTTCGCTTTGCGCTTCGTTTTCGGTTTCGGTTTTTGTTTTGGTTTCTCGTCGATCTCGACTAGCTCGAATTCTCCCCGGCCCAGATGCCGAACGATCGACGCCGGCATATCGCACACGTCGCCCTTGCCAATGATCGCCCGGTTCGCATCGAATACCCGGCGATCCGAGAGCCACCTGACCTTAACTGTCTTTTTCATGTCGTCACTGTTTTGGTTGTTGCGACGTAAGCGGTGACCCCGACGATCGCGGCCCGTCGCCAGCGATGCGCCCCGCCTTCAACCCGCTCAATTCGGGTCGTCGGTGTCCCGATGTAAAACAGCCCGGCCACGTTTTGCGCGGTGGCGTAAAGCGTTAGAACATTGAGAACGCCCCGGGCATAGGTCCGGGCGGCATTATCAACGCCCGTCGGCCCGCCCTCTGGCGTCATAATCACAACCACCTCAAGCGGGATTTGTAGCCGATAGGACGCCGGCAGAAGATCGGTAACTTCGGTCTCTCCCGCCGTGCGAATTGCGACGAAGGGAAGCGCCGACACCGTGTCGAAGTCGTCTTGGACCTCGAATTGTGCCGGGGCTGTCACGCTATCCCCGCCGGCATCCGAGATCGCCGTTAGAGCTGAAGCCAGCCCGCCTTCGAGACGAGTCTTGATCCCGTCGAGCACAGGCGCTGTCCATAGGTCAACGCTCACGGCTCACCGTCGAGCCAAAAGGTCGAAAGGGTATCGGCGATCTCGTCGATGAAATCATCAGTAAGAACGGGAACATACGGCCGGTTTGAAGTCAGGCTGATCTTCTTATTTGCCAGCCTGGCACGGATCCGCCCGCCGTAACCCCCGCCGAAACCTTTGCCGTCGGGTCGTCTCCCCTTGGCACCCTTAACCGGCATTCGATCGTTGACAAATCGATTGCCCTCGTACACGTCGGGATCGTTTTTGAATCTCGGCGCAAGGTCGGCCCAAACAGGGCGGTTATTTTTGAGGCGTGGAACCATGTCGTCGAGCGTCGGCGGCTCACCTGTTGGGTAAGAAATTGTCAGAGACGCACCATAAGCCCCGGGGGCGGCGCCATATCGCTTCGTCGTCATGTGGTCCCCTGCCGGCTGCCCGCCGGCCTAGCTTCGGTCTAGTCCGCCTTGCGTTTGGTGGTCTTGCGTTTGGTGGTCTTCTTCGCCTTCGGTGCCGGCGTTGCCTTCTTCGGCTTCGGTGCCGGCGCTGCCTTCTTCGGCGGCTCGACGAGCTCGAACCAAGTCGGCCGGATCTCCAATATCTGATCGGGAAATTCGGCGATCTCACCGGTATACCGAATCACGCCGTCGACATCGGCGGCCCGCCCTTGCGGGCGTTTTCTGATTATCTTAGCCCATGCCATTAGTTGAACCCGATCCCTTTGCGCCACAACCCCAGCCGGGGATTCCGGCTCGGTCGGGTTGTCACGATTGATTGTGAATTGAAAGCGCCCTGAACATTGGACGCCGGCGGCGTTTCGGTGCCAAGCGCCGAGAATTGCCCCGCCTGAATTTGAGCGAGGAAGTCGTCCCATTGGGTCAAGCCCGACTCCACAAAGTCTGAACTCTCCCGCTGGTTTTGGTAAACGACCTCGGTCGCTACTCGGCGGATCAGTGAGCCCTGGCAACTCGAGTAGAGCGACCCGCTAGAACTGATCGTCGAGGGGTTGATCCCTGCCGCCTCTAGCGCCAAATTGAGCGGCCCCGCGAATTGCGAAATCATCGAAGAGACCCGGGTTTGGTTCGGCTCGGATGAAGCATCAATCTCCATCCAGCTAACCGCTAGATCGATATCGCTACTTGTCACACCGAAAGTAACAACTGCCACCCGGGCCTCCTCTTATGATTAAGCGCTAACGCCGGTAATACGAACCCCGAAGTCGGGGAGCACACAGCACGGCTCGCAATTGGCGAATGCGAGATAGCCCATTCGACGCGGATCAACCATGTACGGGGTTTGATCCTCGTCCACCTGGATCAGCTCGGATCCCGAATGCGGCGTGATAATGCCGGCCGCCTCACTCAGTCGACCGCCCGGCGTCGTTACGATGCCGCCCGGGTTTTTGACGTACAGCGAGCAGTAACTCGAATAACGAGCGTCTGACCCATAGAGAACTTCGCTAATCCCCACCGAAGCCAGCGATTGCCGGATCTGGTCGGGAGTAAGCGCACCGAGACCCGCGTTCGCGCCTCCCCAAAGGCTTGTCAAAAAAGGATTTTTCGCCAAATCTCTGAAAGTTTTTGATCCGATAATCATCGAAATCTTGCCGAAGGGCATCGGCACGCCAACGGTGCTCTCGTAAGCGTCTAAAGCGGCCATGATGTCAGTAAATGGATCGTTTGTTGTTGTACCCCACTCGCCGCCCGATCCGCTGGAAGTGGCAAAATCGGCAGTCGTCCAAGGTGTCGACGATGCGGTGAGCACCTCCGACGCCCGCTTGTCGAGCGCATCGAGACAATGGGTCAGGCTCATTCGGATCCCGGCCTCGTCTCGGTCGAGGTCCTGAGCGTCTCCAAAGGCGTACCCGTCCGCCTTGTCAATGATCGACATCTCGCCGTATTCGACAAGCTGCGCGTTGATCACCGAGTATTTGCCCGGCTCGACGAGCGGCACAGGTTGACCAACAAGGCGCTGCCCTTTGTTGATCCCCGATGCGTCGGTGTACATGCTGACGCCGTGATAGAGATACGACGAAAGCGTCGACGGGGTCTGGAAAGGAACCCGGGCCCCGATGAGGTGGCCGATCCGGCTCTCCTCGAGCATCGGGACGAATTCAGAAGCGAGCCGAGTAAGCGGCCCAACGGATCCGGCAGCACTGCCGGAGTTTGCGTAAAATTCAGCCATCTTGATCAGTCTCCTTATTCGGGCATCGCTGCGGCGTTACCATTGGGCGAGATCTTGACAAGATCCCCCTCGGCGGATGCGGCTTGAAGTGACAAAGCAACGATCCGTTTGCCGGAAGTCGCGGTCAGGAATTTCCCGTCAGAATCCACCATCAAAGGGGTAAGCGCCCCAAATGATGCGCCGGCTACGGCATAAGCCTCCCCAAACACCAGACCGAAAGCCTGTTGTTGGTTGTCGCTGTCGCTATACTCGCCTTGTACCGAAGTAACCACGAATGTGGTCGCGGTGTTCGTGTTATCCAGCTGGTTCAAGATCGTCTCGGATCCGGCAGAACCGCCCAGCTTTCCACATGTTCCCTCTTTCCCCGAAAGATCAGCGCCGGTCGGGAATGGCCCCACGAGTGAAGCAGGATGTACAATAAAAGACATTATTTAGCCCTCCTCGGCGTATGCCAAGCGTCGAGCCTGGCTAAATGGGATCGATTTTTCGGCTGCGAGCTCTACAGCTCTGCGTTCGACGTCGGCGCGGCTCTTTGGTAGATCGGCGTCGTCGGTGATCGCGGCTTCGCTGATCTGACCGGTGCGAACACCGGATCCCGTGGCACACTCGATCACGGCATCGACGAACGATTCGATCTCGTCAAAAGTCGAAAGCTCGGCGGGCGTCTTGGCCCGAAGAGCTATAAGCCCGCGAACGTCGGCGACCTTTCCGGCTCGCGCCATGTCGATCACGCGCTGCCGGTTGGCGCTTGCACGTGCCGCCGCTTCGGCCCGCTGTTGCGACGCCTCGACTTCGATCATACGCTCCCGCAAGATTTGGTTTTCGGCTTCGGCGGCGGCGAGGCGAGATTCCAGATCCGCCGTAGCCTCGACCGCTTCCGCCGGAGCGGTAGCCTCGACCGCCTCGACTTCTGCTCTTGTCTCTTCCATTTTCCCTCTCTCGGTTAAACGCGCCACCGCGGGCGCCATCAAATCGCAATCCCCTTCGTTTGCGCTGGCCATCGCCCCGATCGACTCGAGCCGTGTACCGTGCGACGCCGGCCGCGCAGTGTACGCCAGCCCGACCCCTTCGGATCGACCGCCGGCTACGATATAGGTCGTTTCGCCCTCGACCACCTGGCCCGGCAGGTGAGAGCAAGCGGCCGATAGGTCGAACCAGTCGGCCCCGCATTGCCCACAAGACAAGTCGGATCGGCTGTAGGTGTATTCGACCGACCACCCCGGCCGGATCCCAGCGCTCATTTCGGCGAGTACGCGATCCCCGGTCAAATGCAATTCGGAGTAGATCGCGCCGTCCTCTACCCATGCCCCACGAATGACGCCTTGCATCGGATCGGCATCGGTGATCGGGCGGTGCTCGTAATTGACCGGCGAGCCGGTGAGCGACGCGGCAACGGCACCCATGCCCTCTTCGGCAAGGCGCGGCGCCGAGTAGAGGCGAACGTCTTCGGGCTCATAAATCCGAGCCGTGACGGTGAGCCCGGCCCCGGTTTCGAGCGCTCGACCCGCGCCCTGCTCGACCAGCTCGAAGAGGTCGCCTTCAACTTCGCATTTCACGATCTGTTTCATACGTCAAGCAACTCCATAGCCCGCGCTGTGACTTCGTCGATCTTGTCGGGCGGGATTACGCCGTCTCGGATCATTTCGAGCATTACCCGGGCTCGGTCGGTGTCCTCTCGTGTCGCCGCGCCGATCCCCTTCGTTGTGACGATCGGCCGGCGTGTCACGTCCCAACCATTCAAGCTCAAGATTGGCGCTATGAGTTGAGACCCGATCAAGTAACAGATCTCGCGAGCCTCACCGAGCATCGACGTGTGAGTCGCGGCCCTGATCTCTGACCCTACCGCCCGCGCCCCGTATTTGCTCGACGTGAGGTCTTGCAAGCCCCCGTCGAGCGCTCGGCTGATCTCTTGGTTGTAAACCGACACCGCTTCGAGCCCTGGCAAAACAGCGCCACCATGTCGAGGCTCGACGATCGTCTCGGGATCGTGGATCAGATACCTTTGTTCCGCGTCGGACCACTGGTCAAGTTGCGCCTCGAGCTCGGCCCGCTCCGGGCTCGACGCGGGCGCCGGGGTCGATACGTCAAGCCAGCCCGGCCCGTATACCGCCTCTGAGATCTGGCGTTGAAGCATCGAATCGGCCTTAGCCTCGATCGAAAACAGACAAGACCGGATCGCCGAGACCCCTTCATAGTTTCGACCCGTAAACCCGCGAACAAAAAGAGCAAGTTTTGACACGGGGATCGCAACCGGCCCGCGCTGGCCCTGTTGCAATATGCCGACGAGATCGCCGGCTTCATCAGTTAGCCAAGCGTGAACCGTTGCCGGGTAGATGTACGCCAGCGATTCGAGTCGCCATCGAGCCGTTGTCTCCTCGATCTCCCAAATGGTTTCACAGCAGGTCCAGCCAAATTGATCGCGCTTCGCGACCATAGAGATCAAGCCGGCGAAGCCTGCCGGGCCCATCGACCAAAGGCAATCTCTCACGTATTGCGTGATCTCTTCTTCCTCTGGCGTCGCGTTTGGCGGGGGCACGATCCGCCAGTCAAGAGACGCAAGATATTTCGAGCGGCGCTCGAGCTCGGCAGCTAGTACGCTATCTTTGCGCGCTGCGGCTTCATACATTCCCGTTCTGCGATACGGAAAGCGCCCGCGCACCTTGATCGGTGACAATTCGGGGTTGTGCTCGTGGCTGCCTTTCCACCGAGACCAGCCCGGCGAAGACATCACCGCAGTTAGCTCTTCGTCGGTTAGATCGCGTAAATACTGGATCCCCGAACCCCCGTCATACGGATCGAAGGTCTGGATCTTCCGGCGGTCTGCCGGGGCGGTTTGGCGCTTTCGCAGTAGTCGAGGCACGGCCCAACTCTACAACGCCCGATCCAGAATTACAACTATACTGTAATTTTGAACCCATCTTGCGGTTGTCCTGTAACCGCCCGGGATTGTTCACCGTTTCACCACCCCCAAAAGAGTCACAGGTGAAACGTAAAAGTGTCTGTTTATTGTTGACACACTAAACAGGATATCTATAATCAAAAACATGAACAGCGCAACACACAAAGCAGGAGCCGAGAACATGAACACCGAGACGATGAACAATGGAACGCCCGAAGAATTCACCGCCGCATCGATTGCCGAGCTGCATCAGCTTACCCCCAAATCCGACACCGAAGAGATCGTGATCATCACTTATATAAGCGGACTAATGGAAGCCCGACCCGCAACGGCTGCCACGCTCCTCGAAGTCGCCGCCGACTTTGACATGATCGCCGAGCTACAGACCCTGACCCTCAAGCGCTAGCGGCGCGAGCCTGCGGCCCCGGCGACGGGGCCCCGGGCTCGATTCGTTAACCTAAGCTGGAGCCGAGAACATGATCCGATACGCCATAGCCATCGAAGAAAACAACGTAATCATGGCAATTGAAGACACGCCAGAAGAGACAATCCGAGAAGCAAACACGATCGACCCTTTGTATCAATACACTCTCGAAGATGTAATTGAGACAACCGAAGAGATGGGGGCATGGTCGCTAGACCATGGCGGATGCCCTTCCCGCTGGGGCGTAATAACTGAAAACGGATCACGCTATCTGCACATCTTCACCGAACAGGTGAACCAATGAGCCCGGTAGGTGGCGGTCGAGGTCGGCCCGCAAAACTCCCCGAAGAACGCGCTTCTCGGTTCCTTCGGCTTCGATGCACGGCGGCCGATCTGGAACTCTATCAGACGGCGGCCGACCGAGCCGGGCTTTCCCTGTCCGCTTGGGTTCGCCTCACCCTGGCCGCGAGCGCTTCGGAAGTATCCGTTTCTTCTTCGTCCGTTTATAAGACGGACTAGGTCGCCGGCTCCCGCCCGCTGACATCGCGGTTGGTGTTCTCCGGCCGAGCCTTTCACACAGCAACAAACAGCCACCTTCGGCGATACAGAGATCGTCGTGGTGCCCCTTCGTCGCCTCGATCTTCCCGCCGACTTCGCCGAGCGCCGCCAGCTCGTCGACGAGCGACGCCGATCGGAACTCGATCGTTGGCGACACCTCGAGCACCTCACCGGTGATGGGATCGAAACCATTGCCTTGAACGGCAACCGCGATCCGATCCAAGTAGGCAGAACGAGTCGCGGCCGACGTATAGACGCCCGGTCGAAGTCGCTTTCGGCCCTTGCGGCCCGGCCGGCGATCGTCGATCGACTCGGCATACAAACCGCCCTTTGTCCCGACTCGCATCCCCGCCCTCTGTAACAGCTCGATCAGATCCTTCCCGCTCCCCGCGTTGCGCTCGACCCCGACGCAATACGCGCCGGTATTCTGAACCCCGCCGGCATAGCGATCAACGATCCATAGAATCGACTTGCACAGCTCCGACGCCAGCGCTCGCCCGTGCAATTCGCAAACGACCCGCCGGCTGATCGCCGTCCGGCATCTAACAGCGCTTAGATCTTGACCATGCTTCTGAGCGGTATCAACGAACATGATCAACTGCTCGTCGAGTCGGCCCGGCGGCATCCAGCATTTTACGCGGTGAAGGGTGCCGAGCCGTTCGATATAAAGGGGATCCTCGCATTGCAACCTGGCAAGCTCGATCGCTCCCCGGTCAAGCCAGAATTCGGTGTTATCAAAAAAGGCATCGTCGACCGATTCGGGGTTTTCCGCCCTGGCAAGCCTTCGACTCTGGCTAGTTCCACAAAACCTTTCCTGGCGCCGGAACGCCCTTTGCTCGTCGTCCAGCCCGATCTGGTCTTCCTCTTCGATCGTGCCCGGCGGCAACGTCTCGACAAACTCGGCCGAATGCATCGCGCGAAAGCTCGGCGAGCCCTCGGCAAGCCGCTTGATCGGATCGTGGTACCATGGCCAGAAATGCGCTTTCCGAAACTCCCCGCGCCCCTGCTGCGTTAACAACCAGCTCTCGGCATGCCAATTATCCCGGCTCGTCGGTGGTGTCGATTCGCTGATTATCCAACCCGACTTAACCGCCTTTCCGGCCGCTTGCCAGACCTCTTCAGGCTCCGCATAGGATCGGCTTTCGCTTAGCAGAAGCGAGTCGAGCCGAGCGCCTCGGCCGAGTTGCGACGCGACCCGCCTGTTATGTCCGGCGCTCATAAACTCAACTCTAGAGCCGTTGCGAAATAGGATCCGGTTCGCGACCCGCAAACACCCGGCATCTTCGCCCGTCTCAAGATCAAGCCACGCCTGCGGCAATCGTCGCATGGCGAACAACCATTGTCCGATCGCTTCGTCAATCACCGAGCGCTTTGCGAGCTGAAAGACAGCCATGTGCCTTGTACCCGGCATCCGAAGCGCCGCCCACAATTGGAGACCAAAACAAAGAGAGCTCATTCTGATACGTCGACTTTTCATGGCCACGTCGGATCCTGGGATCGGCTGGCCCTCGTCGTCGATCCGAAAGCTCGATCGGTTCTTCAAAAAATCCCGTTGCATCGGATTAAGCGAACACACCGCCGCCGGTCCTCCGTTGGGATCCATGCGTTCGATGTGTGGCCAATAGACGTAATTGCCAACGAAGACCTCCGGGTCGGATGGCAGCTCCGGCGCCGGCTCGGCTTCTTCTGGCCGGACCTTCGACATCGCCAAGACATCGAGGGGATCAGCCCCCTTCATTAAACGGGTGAGCGCTCCGAGACTCACTGGTTACCCGCCATCACCCGCTGAGCGATCGCGGCCTTTAGCGCAATTTCTAGCGTCTTTGCGCTGCCTTGCGTCGCCGTGCCATCGGCCACCTGCGACATAGCTAGATCCATGATCGCTTGTATTTCTGGCGCTACCACTCGCACCTGTTCCACCACCACTTCGGCCGGCGGGAGTGTCAACGCCTGGCGAACGTCATCGGTGAGCGCTCGGCGCTCGCACCAATTCATCACCGCTTGTCTGGTGATAAATACGTTCTGCGTTTCGAGCCATCGGCGCACGGCGTTCGCTTTTGCGTTGCGCGTTCCTTTCGCCTCGTGCCAGCGGTCGAGCGCCTCAACCGTCAAGCCTGCCATGTCGATCTTCGAGTGTCTGCCCATAATCAAAGTGTAGCTTTGAAACCTTCAGTTGCAAGGCTCCAAATTTACGCTTTGAAAAACCTTAATGTTTTCCTATGTTTGGAAAAATTACATTCGTGCTCAAAAAAGGTCCCCCATGCCTGCCAAAGGCGGCCCTCGGCAGAAATCGCCCCGGGGGCCTGGAATTACAGTCTGACTGTAATTTTTCCAGTGTCACTGGAATTCGGGCGCACCTTGACCACCTGGGAGCGTCCAAACTCGAGCGGTCAAGGTGGCCGGCGTCAAGACCTGCTAGTTGTTTAAGTATTGGTGAAGCAGGAACAACCCCAGCACCTCCACAACGCCCGACCATGTTTGGATCAGTTGTACGAGCCCCGACACCGGCTTCGGCAGTGTAGCAAAGCCCCGTCGGCGATCCCATGGCTTTGCTGATCAGGTTCGAGTTGATTTAACAAATTGTGCCGACGGAGCTCGCCGAGCATAACCCGACCGATCACGGTCGTCTACTATAACAAAGGAATCTGTCCAGCCCTCGCCGCCTCGAGCGTCAAGCCCTGCCCCGCTGCCCGTAGCCGCTCGGCCCCAACCTCGGCATATCTCGGTTGGAACTCGTGACCGATAAACCGCCGGCCAAGTTGAAGACATGCAACGCCCGTTGTCATACTCCCACCATACGGATCCCATACCAGCTCCCCAGGATCGGTGAACGCCTCGACCAGCGACCGCATCAGCCAAAGGGGCTTTTGGGTCTCGTGTACGCGCAGTGATTGCCCATAAGCGGGAGACGACGGCCCCGACCATAACCCCGCGTGACCTCCTTTATTCCATCGCTTTCGCCCCCTGGGATGCATGATAGCGATCCCTTCTCCCCATGTCGCCGGCCGATCCCCTGTAAACTGCGGAGTCGGGTTTGTCTTCGCCCAAGCCCCAGCCCGAACCCACCGATCCCCGGCGGCCGTTTGGTAGCTTCCCAACTGCTCGACAGCACAAAAACAGATCACCCAACGACGAGAGACTTCTAATAACTCCGAGACAATCAACCCGGGGTCGATGCCCATGAAGCTAGTGATCGTCCGGCGAGATATATCCTTTTCCCCTTTTGCCCTTCGTGCCGCTTCGCTCCGGCTAACGCCAGACCTCGCGCCCACGCTCGTGCGATCGTCAAACGGTGGATCGCTTATCACGTGATCGACCGCTTCGGGCCTGCTGTCCTGCCACCTTCCGATCCTGATCTCCCAGTTTTCACCCTTCATTCGTTCGCCCTCCTGTCGGCGAAGAGATATAATTGCGGCGTCTTTTCTTTGGGCCATACCGGACACCTAAAAGGGTTTTCGTTTTCACCTCCACAAATCCACCTTACCCGCGAAGGTAAAGCTAGTTTTCGGCGCCTTTCGCGATTCGCCCACCCATCATTCCGTTTGTCTTGGATCTCTTCTCTACGCCAACCGACCGCCCGCAACGAGGCACCGCATTCAGTTTTCAGGGTATAGGTGACGATCCGCCGATAGCCCATCGCCTTAGCAACCCTCCACGCCGCGCCATATAACGCGGAACATGCGTTGTGGTAGCCATCGGTCGCGACCCGGTTAACTTCAACGGTCCACCCATCATCGAGAACCCTTGATACTGGTCTTCCAATTGTGGCTACGCCTCGAACTTTCCCGGTTTCAAATTCACAAACTGCCAAACAGAACAGATCCCCGACCGATGGCGAATGGTGGCGGTGGATCTGCCTTATATAGTCCCTGGCTTTTTTTCGAGCGCACTTCACCACTACCAGCCTTGAAGACCTTCTCATTCGTTCGCCCTCTCATCGGCGAAGAGAGCGATCCACGTGGCATCGATCGCCCCCTGTCTGACCCCCTCGAGCCCTGGCCACCGTTCGAGAAACGCGGCCTTGGCTCCCGCCTTGCGCTCCTTGCTCGGCCCCGTTGCCACCCCTATCATCGCTTGCCAGCTTACCGGTGCCACCCGTGGCAACACCTCGACCCGCTCACCTCCGACGCAATAGCCGACCGCCTCCCATACTGCCGCATGTCCCGCGACCATTAGCGCCGAGCGGATCCCGACTTTGCCCCCATATTGCGCCTCGACGGCCAAACGAAACCGCCCCGACGCGAGACGCCCACCCGGCGTCACGTCGAGCCCTGCGGCCTTCAGTGCCACCTGTAGCGCCTGACCTCGGCGCCATGGGTCTGACATGCCCAGCTTGCGAACGTCCCACGCCCCGACCAGCTCCCCAGCCCGCACCACTGCGATCCCCGCGTCTTTTCCTGGGTCAATCCCGATTGTGATCATAATAGGCCAATTTGGGCGGTGCGTTCTCTTATCAGTCCGCAATATTCAGGATTCAGCTCGATCCCATACCATCGCCGGCCCAGGCTCTCGGCAACTTGTCCGGTCGTACCTGACCCAAGAAACGGGTCGAGAACGACGCCCCCCTTTGGACAACCAGCCAAAATACACGGCTTGATCAGATCGGGAGGATAACAAGCAAAATGCGCCCCCGTATAAGGTCGACTCGGCACTGTCCAAACCGATCGTTTGTTTCGTTTTGATTTCACTTCATAAAAATCAGACAATCCGTTTCCACTTGGAGGGCAAGCCGCCCCTGCGGCTTGCCCTTTGCTGAAACTTTTAGATCCTAACGAAACAACCTTTCCCGCCTGTGAAGCCCGCTCGCTTATTGCTTCCGCTTCGTAATAATAGCGGGCCGACTTACTTAGTAGAAAAACATATTCGTGCGCCTTCGTCGGTCGATCTCTCACACT
>CEUS01036709.1_pt1 | contig 12374 bp, 16 predicted proteins | sample 427031 | NCBI WGS metagenome assembly CEUS01 (sample SAMEA2622837, study PRJEB7988) | marine metagenome | biome: marine biome (ENVO:00000447); feature: marine epipelagic mixed layer (ENVO:xxxxxxxxx); material: "saline water (ENVO:00002010), including plankton (ENVO:xxxxxxxx)" | depth 140 m | reverse complement strand
ATTTACTTTGCCTTCTTTTTCAGCATTTTTTGTAACTCTGCTGTACTACCAACAAATAAAGCATTTGTAACATTTTGGGGTGTTACTGTATCATCCTTTTGAATCTCTTTTATTTGCCTATGCAGATTAATTAATTCTTTGTTAGCATTAGTCAATTTATCCATTAATTGACCTACTACTTCATATGCTCTCGGATGCTCCGTTTCCTGAGCTACTTGTAGGAGGCCTTCCATTGCATCCTGTCCTCGTTCAATAATATTATATAAATTTTCACGAGTGTATTGAAAATCTGTATTCGATGTATTTTCTGTTTGTGGTGCAACAGCACGCTCTTGAGTTGTTGGAGATTCTACTATCTCAAACACTTTGTCTAATTTGTCTACCATAATTAATCAATATATGTACCGGTAATTGGATTATATTCTCTACCTTCATCATAAAAGAATTTTTCATCAACTACAGAAGTTTGATCAAACACTGCTGCAGGATCTACATTTGCTTCTGCTATTGATGATTTAATAACAGACTTAACTCTAGACTTATCTAAACCTGAAGTCTGGTTTTCATAGATTAATTTGTCTGTCCCTGTTTCTAATAAAATAGCATTAGAATTAGATGGTGTTGATGTTTCTAATAATAAGGGTGAAGTTAAAGCAGCAACTTGATCTCTTGATAAAATATGAAAATTTGTAATTGCTGTTCGTATTAAATTTACATTTGCTTCTTCGCTATAATCACCAAATCCTGTCCCTTTAATATTTGGATAAAAATAAACCTTCGATGTGAAATCTAATGTATAAATTATAGCTCTTCTTGTTACGTATTCACCTTCATAACTGTCTTCTAAAGTGACTCCATTTAAAACAATGGGCATATCAATCTTAATACCCATAGTAGGAATAGCATTAATAGTAACAGTAAAATCTGGTTTAAATGCAGGTAGTATTTGTTCCATAATCATAGCACCATCTACTGCATTCTTAACAAAAACATATAAATTGAAAGTTAGAAGATATGGTACAGGGCTGTATAAACGACCTATATTATCATTATATCTAACAATCTTTTTATTTAATGAATTTAATTTTCTTTCAGGATCATAAGACATACTCGCCATATCAAATCCTATTCTCGGAAGTTGAAGAGCAACTTGATTTGTGAGACTAGGATCTTGTGTAATGCGAGTTAAAAATTTTTGTTTTGGACCATACGCTAAAGGTACTTTAATAGTTTCCTTAATATTACCACTATTATCAATACGTTTAATATTAATGTCATTAAACAATGTTCCAAAAACAGCAATATACTTTCTTAATAATCCATGATAATGAAATGTTCCTAACATTAGTAATCCTCACTAAAAGGATTGTCTTCAGAAAAATCTATAATACCATCAGCAACAGTTTCTATTTTAACGTTTTCAGCTGCTGGATCGTTAGATATTTCTCGTTCAGTTTGAACTTTAGTACCTAATGTTCCTCGAGCTCCTGACGTTCCTCCAACAACTTCTTCACCTATAGTAAATGTTTTAGATATATTAGTGACATTAATATGTGAAGCATTCGCTGTCGTAATGTTTCCAGAAGCTAAAGTTTGTTGTCCTGTAATTAATTCATTAGCTGTAAATAATGGTACTGTGTCTTGAATAAGTTGATTACCTTGACCATCTATAGTTCCATCTGGTGTATCCTCATTAATGATAAATGTATTGTCTTCAGCCAAAACAAAACCCTGATCTGTAAAAGTAATAGGAAATGTTTGTACGTAAGCATTTTCATTTTCTATTGCATCAATATCAGCAACACCAGTATCAATATCTTCATCACTATATTCAAACAATTCACATTGTAAATCATATGTTTGTAAAGCACCTGTTTGATAAAACACTGATTCATGCTCAACAAATTGTATTTCAAATAATTTTTTAGTTAAAGGAAAATAAACAAGATCACCTTCTTTTGGAACCGTTGTTAAATCTAAACCATCCCATACACATCGTGCCATTGTAAAAGTTACTTGTTGTCGAATTTCTAAACCAAATCTACCTAGAAAGGTACCTTCACCTTCAAAACCATCTACATTCTTAATATACATTTCGACAGGATATGCATTATCAAAACTACTTAAAGAATCTTCTCCAAAAATAGAATCTAAATTTTCCTTCGTTCGTGGCAAATAGTATACGTCATGTCCATATACCCGAATTGATTCTACTATAATATTTTCTAATAGAGTTTGCTCATTGGTATGATCAAACTTTGAGAAGTATGTTGATGTACCCATTATCCTACCATAAAGTCATCTGGTAATTGATATTTTAATTGTAATTCCTCTTCAATTCTTTCTAATTCTTGTTGAGCATCATCATACATTTGTCTTCCATTTAATGTTACACCACCTGGAAGTTGCATACCCTCAAATTTAATTAAATTGGAACCCCATTGCTTTTTAAATAAAGAAGTTGTATATTTCTTTAAAAATATATCATTATAAATTTGTGAAAATGATCCTGGATCTATAATTTTATAGGCTTCAATTACAAGCCACTTATCAACTTTAGCTTCTTGGTCTGCCCAATCAATATCCAAATATAAACGATCCATATGTCGATTATATCTAAATCTTGGTGCTTGATTGAAAATGTCTTCTAATTGAGAAATTCTCCTTTGAGCAAAATCATAATTAATTAAGCTGTTTATACCCATATCATAGATGTCATTCAAATGAATTTGATATCGAATATCAAACATATTAACATCTGTCTGAGCATGATCGAAGGGAAAAACCTGTTCTACGCCAATTATCGAATCATCTATAGGAATCCATTGATTATCAACATCACCCAAAGTTAAACTTGATACATAGGCTTCTGCACTTGAACTTCCTCCTGTAATTTTTTCTTCTGCAGTAAAACTACCAGCAGTCTCACCTTCTATTAATTTACCATCAGATTTTTTAATAGTGCGTATGATAAGTGTAGTTGAATCAGTTGTACTTGATACAACTGCAGTTGCACCTGAACTGGCGCCAGTAATTGTCTCTCCATCTGTAAACGTACCAGGAGCAGGACTAGCTTTAAGATTCATTGTGGAACCAGTTACTTTATGTTTTAGTAAGAGTTTTTGAGTTCCATCAAAATGATAATCCTGAAATACTTGTAAAGCATCGTCAATTCTATCCTCAAGTTGATCATCATCAACATTTATTTCAAGAACAGGATGTCCAAGCTGTCGTAAACAAAAGTCTTTTAATGTTTGTCTTGAATTTGGTGTAGCCATAGAAATTCCTTATATATTATATAAGCATATTTATGTCATAGCGGTTTGTAGTAATCTATTTGATGTGTTTCAATGACATCTTTCGATCTTAATAGCTGACCATGTAAATCTACATCATATACAGGAACACCTGTCTCGTTTACATAGTTTTGAAGCATAACTTCCTGACCTTTTAATTGACCTCTTTCATTAATATATTTTTTATATATGTCTGTGCAGTATTCAAACATAGAATAGTATATTTCCATACTTAATGGATCGCCCCACGCAAAAAAGTTGTTTAATTTAAATTCTTGATTATAACCTGGACATCTTGATTGATAAATTCCAGGACCATAGTATAATTCAGGTTTTTTTAGCAATAATACATCTGGTCTAATGTTTACTACTATATCATACTTTTCACTTGATTCATTATATAAGCAAAAAGACTTGTACATACTATACAAGGTGTCAATATAAATTTTTCTTTTTTCAGGCACATTAGATGGTAATTTAGCTGTATAACCATTACATTCAATTCCAGTATAATAATCTTTTATATCAAAAAAACTCTCAACAACGCACTGCTTTACTAATTCACCATATTGAGTAAGAACATCTTCTTTACTTATATTTTCTTTTGTGATGGGTAAATCTAAATGAGCATTTTTCCATGAGTCTGTAGAAGTTTTCCAAGTATGAAGATAAATATGTGCATCAGGTAATATGTGTTTAATAGAATTGTTAGTATGGCGATATGTTCTCATTTCACCAGACATACAAAGAGCATACTTCATAAATAAAACCTCTCATATATATATAAAGACTAAAATAATGATCTAGTGAGTAAATCTATGAAGCAAGTTATTTGTACTGGAACTGCTGTACTTGACCATATTTTTCAACTATCAAAAATACCCCAAACTCCAACAAAGAGTTTTGCTAAAGATTATACTATTACTAGTGGTGGTAATGCATCAACTGCAGCAATTGCTCTAAGTTGTGCTGGAGGTCGTTCTATTTTTTGGGGTGTCATTGGTGATGATTATAATGGAGATTTAATTTTAAAAAATCTTACAAAGTTTAATGTAGATGTCCAAAATGTTCAACGATTACCAGGTGTTAACTCAGGAATATCTACTGTTCTGATTGATGATAAAGGTGAACGTCTTGTTATTCATTATAGTGATCAAAAGCTCTTTTCTAATGCTGACTGGCTTCCACTTGAAAGACTTAAAGAAAGTGATGCTGTACTCGTTGATTGGCGTTGGCCTAAAGGAGCAATGAAAGTTCTAAGCAAAGCTCATGAATTAGGAATTCCTTCTGTCCTTGATGCAGATTTAAACCCACAAAGTCTTAATGAAGATGTAATAAGTCTCGCTACACATGTTCTTTTTTCTAAACCAGCATTAAAAGAATTTGGAGGTGAGAATATAGTAACAGCACTTAAATGTGCTAAAGAACTAAACAAAGGTTGGGTAGGAGTCACAGATGGTTCAGGTGGAACATATTGGTTAGAAACACTTGGAAAGCATTGTGATGCTCTACGTCATTTTCCAGCATTTAAAGTAAAGACCTTAAATACTCTTGGTGCAGGAGATGTTTTTCATGGAGTCTTTACGTTATGTTTAGCTGAAGGAAACTCTGAAGAAAATGCAATCCGTATTGCTTCTGCTGCAGCAGCCATACATTGTTCAAAAGCTCCATATAGACATAAGTCTATTCCAAATAGAAATAGTATTGATAAATTTATAAAAGAAAACGCATGAAACAAAAAATATTACTCACAGGAATTAAAGGCTTTATTGGTCACCATTGCTACAACTATTTAAAAGATGAATATGATATTATAGGTATTGATAATTGCTCAGGACTTGCGCATGATGAAAGAGAAGTTCCATATACACATGAAAACTTACTCACTTGTAAGTTACCTGATGTTGATGTTGTATTACACTTAGCTGCAAAAGCAGGGGTAAAAGAAAGTTGGGTAAAATTAGAAGATTATTATAATAGCAATGTTGTAGTTACAAAACGTATTTTTGATCATTATACCAAAGCTAAAATAGTATATGCCTCTAGTTCATCTGTTATAGATTTAATGAGTCCATATGCTATGACAAAAGCAATGTGTGAGACAATGGCTCCCTCAAATGCTATAGGCATGAGATTTTTTACTGTATATGGTCCTAGCAGTAGACCAGATATGTTATACAGAATGGCTATGGAAGATAAACTCACATACATAACACAACATCAACGAGACTTTACTCATATTAATACTTTATTACCTTTAATTAAAGCAGTCATTCAAAAAGGTAAAGAAGGACATGTTTATGAAATGGGTGAAGGAAATCCAGAAACAGTAGAGCAGTTTTTAAAAAGAATTAATTATACAAAAGATGTTCCTTTCAAAGAAGTAACAGGCGAAAGTGAATATACATGTTCTAAACCTTTTACAATATAAAATTATGAATATAGTTATACCAATGGCAGGAAAAGGAACTGGTTTTAAAAATTGGAACCGAGATCATCGTTGTTCCGCTCTTCCTAAACCATTAATTGCAATAAATGGAAAATCAATGATCACACACTCTGTTGAAACATGTGGTCTTGATGGACAATACATTTTTATTATTAATAAAGATCATAAACAATTTGGAGTTGAAGATCATCTGAAAAACATTGTACCAGATTGTAAACTCGTAGAAGCTATTGAACCACAATCAGGTCAAGCTACAGCTGTTTTATTTGCTGAAGAGTTTATTAACAATGATGAATACTTAGTTATACAAAATTGCGATCATAGAAAAGAATGGTCAAAAAATTATGATAAAGAGGCAGATGGTTGGTTAGGGACACAAGAACTGTCAGGTCCTGAATGGTCTTATGCAAGAATTAATAATGAAGGTTGGGTTATTGAAACAGCTGAAAAAAGAGAAATATCTAAAAATGCTACTATAGGTATGTTTGCTTGGAAACGTGGAAAAGATTATGTAAAATATTGTAAGCAAATGGTAAAAAGAAATATAAGAGTAAAAAATGAATTTTATGTGAACCCTGTATATAATCAAGCAATTGCTGATGGTTTAAAATTCAAATTAACTCCTATAGAAACATATTGGTCTTTTGGTTCACCCGCTAAAGTAGAAAAATATTTAGAATATGTTGCTGGCAATTTCGAACTATGAGAGCAATTGTATCCATCTTCATAGATGCAAATCTATATGATGCTAAAGAAACGGGCATAATAAACTTTCAACCTGATGCTACAAATCTATACAGAGAACTTAAACCAAAAATCATCAACAATCATGAAACATATGCAAAAAATGTAAATGCAGATTACTGTTTGTTTCAAGATTCAAAGATGTGGAGTCGGTATCTTCAAAAAATAAAAGATTTGTTTCCAAACATTGCAATGTACAATTATATTAATTATTATAAATTTTATATTGCAGAATACATGACAAGATTTTATGATGAAGTATTATATGTTGATTTTGATGCATTTTTTAATACAACAGATAATTTTTTTGAAGAAAATGACCTATCAAAGTTTTGTGTACAAACCTGGGATATGCCGTACTTCTCTGAATCACCAAGAGATATTGATGTAAATATACCAAAATTAAGATTAATGAAGGCTTGGTATTCACAACAACTGTTGGAAAGAGTCTATAATATGAATATTAGTGAATATAATTTGTTTACAGCAAATACAGGTGTGCATGCATATAACAAAGATGTTATTAATCAACTAGATTTTTTTAATTGTTTTCAAGAAACTGTAGATACGATTTATGATTATAAAGATGATTGTGCAGAAGATAATGAAGTCTTTTTTGTAGCAGCAGCTATAAAAAATAATGTACCAATACATTCGTATAACCATAAATGGAATTTTAGCCCTAAACGAAAACCTTATGAAGGTAAAATTTGTCATTTCACTGTTAAAGAACATATGAAAGGATTCTTTGAGTAACGCAATAGGCATTATAGGTTTTGGTAGTATAGGTAAAAAATATTACAATCTAATTGAGGATGGTAAAATTAAAGGTGCTGAAATAGGTGCAGTATGCCGTGATGATTTTATGCACTATAGTGATCTACTTGAATCCAACTATTGTGATATGATTATTGTATCTACACCTCATGCATCACATTATGAAATAGGACTAGCGTCATTAGAACTTGGTTACCCAACTCTAATAGAAAAACCAATGTCTATGAATAAACAAGAATACCAAGAACTAATTGATGCTGGTGCTGTCACATCATTTAGTACAAGATATGCAGGTAAACTTAAAGCTAAAAACCACATATACTGGTCAGTAAATTGGTATAGAGATGAAGGTTATTATAAAGGTTGGAGAGGAGAATATGATCATATTATATGGAATCAAGCTATTCACAATTTAGATATATTACAATGGTCTTTTGGAAATCCAATAGTAACGTTTTCTGAGCAAGACAAATATAACATTTTGTGTAAGTTAACTTTTCCAAATGGAATTACATGTGAATATCATGCTAGCACAAATAAAAAGCAACTCCAATCTACTTTAATCATAGATGGTATAAAACAACCATCACCCACACGTACACCTGACCATAAACAACTTCTGCAAGATTTTGTAGATAAGAAATTAAATTCTCCAACTATAGATATAGTTAATTTAATAGAGCAATTATGAGTAGCTTGTTTGTATTTGGTGATAGTTTTACTTATGGAATGAAAGAAAGTGAAACACATTATGAAGAAAAACATGAAGGGCAATTAAAAAATTGTTTTGTAAATTTGATAGGTAAACACTACAATTTAAATGTTGAAAATTATTCACAACCTGGAACTAGCAATCATATACAAACTGCAGAATTATTTAAAAATCTAATAACAAAGAAAATTAAATCTAATGATGTTGTGATATTTGGAATAACATCTCCTTCAAGAAATCCTGAGGTTCTTGATTATAGAGGAAAATATTATATTGATAGATACTTGTTTAGTTATTTTAACACACTAATGCAAATAAACAACTATAGTCAATATTTTCATAAAAATGTTCTTGTACTTAAATTATTTGAAGATCCAGTTGTTCGTCATCATATTGCAGCTACACCTAAACAATATTCTCAACAAGATATATTTGATTATATTAAAAATTTAAAACCAACATACTTCATACCTTTTACAACAGTTGATATCTTATTAGATAATTTAAAAGCACTTCCAAACCACTTACACCATGAACGCTTAAAGATAGATTCCTCTCATGAAAAATATTTTCAACCTAAAGGACATCCATCAGAAGAAGGTCATATTAAAATTGCTGATTATCTTATTAAATACATAGATAAGAATTTTAAAAATTTTATTCCATTAGTAGATCCATTTATATATGATTAATGTACCGATACATCGTATTGAACTCAATCCAACTGAACTGTGTAATCGTTTATGCAGTTTCTGTCCTAGAGCTTATGACTATCCTAATCTCAATTTAAATATGACAGCTGATACAGCTGAAGAAATAGTTTTACAAACCAACCAATACACAAACTACATTTGCATTGCAGGACGAGGTGAGCCTTTACTGTGCCCAGAAATAAAAGAAATATGCCAAGTAATGGCATTATATAATCGAAAGTTTTACCTTCAGACTAATGGAGATTTTTTAGATAAACATATTCAAGAATTAGATGCAATTATGAATTTAAAGAAACTCCCAAAAAATGGACATTGCAAACTATTAGTAAATTGTTATGATGGTGTAGAACAAAAATTAGAAAGACAAGCAAAATGGCAACAATATGCTGCATTAAAAATAACTGCTGCAAGAGAAGATGATCCAACTTTAGAAGAATACAAATCAAGAATTGCTACAGGTAAGTATGTAAATCGTGGTGGATATTTACCTTGGACTTTTTCACCAGCTGTTCAAAGTCCTTGTTATATTTTATTTCACAAATGTTATATCAATTGGAATGGAGACATACAGATTTGTTGTCATGATTGGAAGGTAATGAAAAGTTTTGGTAATATTTTTGATAAACCATTTCAAGAAATATGGGAAGGTGAAGAGTTAATGAAATACAGACTAACTCTTCAACATGCAGGTGGAAGACAAAAATTTGAAGAATGTAAAAACTGTGATGCTATCCAACAATGGGAAGATACAAAACGATATTATGAATCTTGGGTAAAAAAGAATGTAACTCGAACTCAAGAATGTCCCTCTTTTGAATAACTTCTTATAACTGTTCTTACATAATCTGGTACTTGTTCACATGTTTCAGCAAATGTAAAAGGTTGATTCTTTTTAGACCACTCACTTGTTCTATTACATCTAATATCAAAACCATGATATATCATATGTACTCTACGCTCATTAGACTTATTTTCAATACGATGATAATTAGACAAGTTAAGTAAACGAGCCTCTCCAGGTTTCCATGGAACAACTTTGTTTCCTAATATAAAATCACACTCTTCTGGATGATTTAAACTAAAATTAACTGCATCCCCTAACATACAATCAGTAGAATCTTGGTGTGAGTAAATAATTCCTCCTGGCTCCAACAACATCCATCTTATGCGTTTGTGTCTTTTTACTGGCCAAATATTTTTAAAAAAATTATATGTAACATTACATGCATTAGCCATTTTTGTCCAACCAAGTTCTCCATTATGTTCATGGTATTCTTTTGATTCTGTTGAAGTTGTAGCATAAGTACCTTGTCCATGCAATACTAAACTCTTCCATCCACCATTACTATAGTCTGATCTATGTACAACAAAATCATCAAGAAATGGTTCTATTTCCTCATACATTTCTTGATATGGAAATTCAATATCTAATTTTAAATTTGTAAGACCACTTTTAAGTATAGATTCATATTTTTCTAATTCTTCTTTTGTAATCTTCATACTCTTTGCGTCTCCAAGGAAAATTTAAATTCTCAACAGGCTGTATTGAATAGTCATCTAAAAAAGAAAACTTAATATCAGATTTTATAGGAGCAAATTCGTGCTCAGGACAATTGCCTATAAAAACTGAACACTTGTTAGCAGCTATTTTTATTTTCTTTAAAATTATATCTGTTTCTAAAACTGAATAATTATGAGCAGTAATTGAATAATTGCTTACATTTGAAAAATATAAAATACACTTCTTATCTTCAACCAAAGCAATCATTGCTGATGGGTCTAACATATTAACTAATTTATAATTGCATTCTATTTTTTTATTATTAATTAATTCAATTACATCAAGCAATTCAGGATTTTGATCGATAATACGAATAAAATAGTTATTCAAATATTCATGCGTCATTCTTACTAGAGGAATTTTTATATCACCAACAACAGAATATTTTTGAAAATTTGCATAGTGTTCTTGTTCATCACAAAATTCTCCATATGAGGTTTCTTGTGGTGACCAATTAGAAATGAGTTCTTTTGTAAAGCGTAAGGAGTTTTCATTGATATCACAGAATGTAATACTTTTTAATTTGGTATGTGTATATAACAGTGCTTGTAAACCATTAGCACAACCTACAAAATGTTCATAAGGCTCAATCTTAATTTCATCACGATCATATTGTGTTTCAGTAGACCATGCAAATACCCGTTGATTCTTTTTTTGAAAAATGTCTAATTTCTGAGGATGTACTCTATAATATCCTTTATGTTTTTTCCAGTCTATATACAAAAATCTTTTATCATCACGTACCGTTCGATTAAATGGTTCAATTTTTTTACCTGCTCTAAGTAGGTTAGATATTAAGTATGCTCCAGATGGTAATTCTTCACCATGTAAATCACAACCATATATGTAAATTTCTTTGCCACCATCCTTTATCCAAATAGGAGTATAATCATCATGAAAATTTTCTTCAGATCGTTCAACAGATCTCAACGTCTTAGTTCTAGTAACATCATAATCTGCAACCTTCACAATAAAACATTGATCATGAACAGCCCAATATCTTGAACCTTTATCTAAAATATGTCCTACTAATGAAACTGTCTCATAATCAAAATTATCTAATAAAACTCTAAAATTAAATCTTGTACCTATTTTAACGACAAGTGCAAATTCTGTAGTACAAGATGTTATATCTTCATCTCTTAAATATTCAACGTACTTATAACTGCCGCCAAATGTATTAATTACATGATCCATAACATTTATGGCTAAATTGTACTCTTTTGAATAATTTTGTAGATTATAATTTTCTACTACTATAATTGTAAAGCGTTCGGCAGGTTGCTTTTTATATGGTGTGATCATAATTTAATTTAATAAGATATCTTCACTTTCTTCTTCTAATTCGTCCATTTGTTTTTTTACTTTCTTATCTATTAACTCTCGGGCCAATTTATCAGAATAGGCCTTCATATTATTAAGATGTATATGAGTTAATTGCTCGGTATAAGAATGGCTTTCGTTTTCAAGTTCCATTGCTCTTTCTACAGCATCTATTGCATTATCTATCCACTCACTTTTCCATATCCCACTCACAAATCTTTTATCCTTAGTATGATAAGAAGGTTCACCAGAATCATTTACATACCATAAATGTAAAGTACCAATATAACCATCTTCCTGAGCATCAAAACCTTGAAAAATATGTTTGATTCCCATTGCTGGTAAAAAAGGATATTTTGAGTCTTGATAGAACTTATATCTAAATTGTAATTCTACCCCTTTACGAATTTCTTGTAGTGTTAAATCATCCATTAGTTTATTTTATACTTTCTATCAACGTGTCTTACTTTGGCTTCCTCGTGGTCATAGATGTATGCTTCTTTGATTGGGCCGTCAATGTGTTTATCCCAATAATCTAAAAATTCATGAATACGTGGATATTCAGGAAGACGATCTTCAGTTTGCCAAGCAAATTCATTAAGAATATGTACATAGTCTGGAATGTGGTATATGACTTGTACAGTTGCAAGAGTCCATTTGGGTATATATACAACCATTACTCGTAACTTTCGTATAATTCTTCTATTTCATCAGCGGTCAATGATCTGTTATATACTCTGAAATCATCAATATAACCGATCCATCCACCACCACCATTTCTATTCATTCCTATTTTAAG
>CEUS01213328.1_pt1 | contig 12379 bp, 4 predicted proteins | sample 427031 | NCBI WGS metagenome assembly CEUS01 (sample SAMEA2622837, study PRJEB7988) | marine metagenome | biome: marine biome (ENVO:00000447); feature: marine epipelagic mixed layer (ENVO:xxxxxxxxx); material: "saline water (ENVO:00002010), including plankton (ENVO:xxxxxxxx)" | depth 140 m | reverse complement strand
CCATATAGCGCACCTCTAGGAGGTGCGACTCAGAATGGGCCGAGAACTCAGTATGGATTCGGACAGAGGATCTCCGAGCAGAATTACCATTTTCCTAGCCATTATTGTGCTTTTGCCGCTGTTTTCCCCACTATCCAACGTCCACGGAGAACCTAGGGTGGAATCTCGGGACTTTGGGGTTCTGGACGAGCTGGGGCAGATGCTAGACGAAAGGGGCGAATTCCTAGATTCCAACTCCGTCTCTCCAATCGCCGAACCACGAATACAGGCAATCCGAGAATCTGTGAAATCTTCAGACGCCTCAAGCCCGATTTCAGAAGTAGGACCTTCGATTGATGGACTTTCCATGATCAACACTTCCCCGCCCACCCCATCCCACCCAGCTCCTTACGACCTCTTGCTAAACGCTAGCAACAGGCCTCCCGGATTCGTTGAGAACATCTGGCAGACCCTTTTCAACATCACAGACTATGTCATTTGGACCCAGTACGAGGACAAGAACGGGAACATAACCGAGAAGATCGAGGTAGTTTCTTTCAGCGCATCGCTTCTCTCGATAATCAACACAAACACCGAGGCACTCCTTCATTCAGTCGACGTAGACGACGACGGCGACGATGACATCCAAGTGGGGCTGAAGGTCGATGTAGAGTTCGTCGGTGGCTGGGGGATCGATGGTGACACTCTCTGGATCGAGCCGGGAATAGAGTTCACAGTCCGCGATGTGGGAAACAGTGCTTCGGATCCAGACTGGCAGAACATGAGTTCCCTCCACGTCTCTTTGATCAAGGCATTCACCTATTCTGACACTGGAAGCATTCTGAATCTCGGAGAGGGGGAGACATACGTTTGGGTAATCGACTCGAGATTCACTATGCCGCCAAACGACTTCACGTTCGAAGTGGGGATAGAGAGGTTCTACTTCGACCTCTCCGAGGCGGCAATTGGTTTCGGTGAAGCGCTACTGCTTCTCCTGACCCTTGGGCTAGGGGACTCTCCTTCAGAATCAGGAATTTCTTTCGCAGCAATTTCCTCCCCCTACTCCCTCAGGTTCGATAACGGTGGACAGGAAGACTGCTCGGAGAGATACAACTCAACTGAGCTATACACCAGGAGCTCCCTGGAGATATCTTGCGGGGTCTCGGCCGGGTTCGGCTACATCCACTTCTCACCCCCTGACGACAACTCTAACAGAAGGATGTGGGAACTAGCATACTTGGAGGCACGCTTCCACCCTCACTCCGAGTCAAACCGGTTGCCCAGTGAAGCAGAGATCGTAATCAGGACCGACAGCGTACTCCCCACATCTTCAAGCTTGGAAGGTGAGAAGAGCCTGACTACGATAGAGTACTGGGCCGACAGGAGGTCTGACCTACACATCCACTTCCACGAGGATCGCTCGAATCTTCCGGAATCCGAGTCCGACGGCTCATTCGGAAACACTACCGATTCAATGGGCTGGCTAAGGGGGATGCCCGAAGGGAATCTGACAGACGGTGAGATCCAGAGAGTATTCAGGATGCTTGGATCAGCTGACGAGCCGGAATTGCCTGGCAGTGTCCCAAACCGCCTGGGCCTCATCATAGGCATCAAGAATTTCACCCGCGACACCAGCCAGAACGTAGATGATCCCACCCTGCCAATCAACCCGGCAGACCCTCCGGAAAGCCTAGTTATTGTCAGGTCAGTGCAACCCCTCCAGTCACTTGACTACTACTCTTGGTTCTCCCGTGGCGGGTCGGCGGAGGACCACAGGAGGATCCACATCTACGCTGATCAGATTCCGACAGCAGTTGCCGTCTACGGATCATTTGGCCTAGGGGGGTCGACACAATCCGACCAGTCCCTAGACACCGGCGATAACTTGGACTTCATCTCTAAAATCGTGGACTCGGTCATCCTCAACGTCGTCGACTTATTCCTGGACGTTGGCAACGTCCTCAATGACATACCTTCCACAGTGGTAGATGTAATCAGCGGAGGAGTGGGATCAGAGGGGCTCTCGGGGAGGGAGATACACCTGCTAATGACGGACAACTGGCTGGAGTCACGCAAACAATTCCCGATCCAGAACTTGCTGATGCAAATCGGGTCCTCGGACCACCCCCAGGTAACAGGTAACCACCTTCTCTTGGCACTGGACAGGGGTTTGGGCCAGATCCAGACCGATCAAGGCCTGAAGGACCCACTGGTCCCCGTAGCCGCCAGTGTGAATTTCTCTGGACTCCAATCGTTCTCTTTCGTGGATTCTAACTCGTCTTCCAGACAGGACTTCAGCTTGGATACAATCTCAGATGAGCCCATTCAGATGACTTACATCAGTCACGAGACGGGCTCTACGGAAGTATCTGAGTACCAATCGGCCTGGTTTTCCGACCTTCCAGACAACATCACCGTTTCCGCCACCCCAGAGGGCGTGGACTACTCTTCTGCGTCCCCAATCGGTTCGATAGTCTACTCAGGGTTCGACGGGACGCAGAAACAGGCAGCCAGGATTACTGGGTTCCCACAGTCATTCTCTTCCACTACAGGGACAGTAATGTCTTGGTCATCCACGACCCCAATAGAACTGATCGAAGCTCAGCTCAGCGACTCATCAGACCCACTTACAATGGAAGGAGACCACTTCCTTTTCCATCACGACCCCTTGAACGACACCTCGTCTCTTTCGGCTACAGTATCAGGATTGAGCGAAGTAGGCTGGATCCCTCCTGTGGAGGAGGGTGCCCCAGGTCAGGCCGGATTGGGAACAGCATTCGCAACAATAGAAGGTGGGAACGCCATGATGATTAACGTAGGAAACGCTCCCACAAGCGATCAGCTACCTCTGACAGCAATGGCCGAGATAGACCCTCTCCCATCTAGCCTCTCAGTACAGGTCCCTACTGGCTCCGACGAGGGCCCATCTCTTGAGATACCTGAATTCAACTCCTCCACAGGTCTTGCTGGCGTGGCCTTCTTCATCGGCGGATTCGCCGACCTAGGCAGGTCAGTAAACGGGGTCCTATCGGGCATAACCACGGACATCTCGACAGGCTCTGCCTCTGAGGACGAGAACTTCACATTCTCCCTCGGATTAGATGCAAACTCAGAGTTCGACCTGATAGTTCAGTCGTCGATGGGAGATGCCTCAGTCGAGGAGCCCGAGTGGGTTCATGGTATGGCGCTCAACTCAGCAACTACCGGAATTACCGACGGATTCCACCTAAAGACATGGATCCCTAACCTACCGGCCCAGGTTGACCTTTCAGTTTCGAGAAACTCAATCCCCAACGGAGAGTCATGGGCAATATCCCTCGGGCTCGAAGGTTGGATGCCTCACAACTCAGAGCTGATTATTGCCTCTAAGGGAGTAAACGGGCAAGACCTATTCCTAACACTAGAAGGACTGGAGGTGGGGCAGCCAACGTCCGTCCTCCTAGACTCAGTCTTCCGTATAGAGACGGTCGGGGGGATCACTGAGACCTCTACATCAACGCTTTACTCGATGTCAACCCGACTCGATTGGTTCCACGCACAGCTAATTGACAGGCAAGCAGGAAGTAGGACCGAAATCATGGTTCAGGATATTCCAGAGTCCATAGAGATTCAAGCAAGCCTCGGAACTGCAATCTCGATGGACGTCACTGTACCAGACCAGTATAGGATAGATGACATCGGGGTTGGCTCAATCATGATTCAGCAGATGCAGTGGATGGACGGCTCATGGTGGCCTGCAACCATGTTCCTTACCCAGGTACCCGGTTCCATGAACCTAACAACCGAGCCAGACCTAAATTTTGACATCACCAAGAATCTTGCATTCCAAGGACTACCGATTCTAGATTTCTCAGCTTCTAGCGAGGGAATGTCACTTTACATCGAGGCAAAGGGTAGGGCCATTAACAGCAGAGGAGACGTCGTCCTCCTCGCAGAGGGCCTCTCTGACAGACTCTCCGTAAAGCCCACTGATTCTTTCGGACTAAACATCAGATCAGGCGGCGACGGAGTCGAAAGGCTGTATTTCCGAGCTACCGGAATGCCAACCATGCCTCCTGTGATTCTGGACGAGATGGAGGCTCTGGGCGAGGGTCTGAAGAGCGCAAATATCCAGATCCACGAGTTCGGAAGAGTGTCCGCCGAGATCCCCGGCTATCAGATCATCGAGGTTTCTGACGTTCAGGGGGGTCGGATAATCATCTCAGCACGGGCATCTGCAGAGGTCAACGGTGTTGACGTAGATCTAAGGGGGGTCATGCTCGATGCACAGATTACCGGCGGAATTCCCTCTGGGACAACCATGGGGGTGAACGGATTCGCCTCGGACCTCTCGCTATTGAACAAGGTACCCGGCCTATCTGGTTCCACTAGCCACTGGATGGCGCCAGAACCAGTTTCCTCGGGAATTCTGACAGCTATAGCGACATTGGGGGGTGGATCCTGATGGCTGATAAAGGCGGATTCCTAGCCAAGGCTACTGATAGCGACTCAGAAACCGCCCACGTAATTCTGGAGAAACTTGGCGACGTTGCCGATGTCGTAACCCCCTCTAGAGTGGTCTTCGCCTCGATAGTGGCCCTGATCATTTCCCTAGCCTCATTGTTCGCACTAATCTGGGTAGTACCCTACGACAATGTCGATGTCGAGGTGGTCTACATGCAATCCGGCTCCGGGCACATCGTCTTGGCAGAGCTCGACAACAAGGGAAGCCGCTCTATCGAGGACGTAAGCGTCACCTTGCGGTTCCTCGACTCCAGTGGTTCGGAGATAGATCGCCACGACTTCTACCTAGCCGAGCTCCCTGCGCACAGTTCTGTCTCAAATACTCCATCTGACGACTTGGAGATGATTGTGCTCGGTCAGTCAGTCTGGGAGGAGTACGTCATCGAGGTGACCCTGGAATACAGGTACTACGGCGGTGAGAAGGGGCCACAGACGTGGTCCCACAATGTCGGAGAGTGGACTAGGGAGGCTTTCGTTGACGAAACGGTATTCGAGATATTCTAGCCAATTCGAACACGAAAATGACGAGTAACCCATAGTATCAAAGCGAGTCCAAAGGGGGGGGGAAACGATGCAGAAGCAGATTTCGGCTCTCGTCTTGGTAATCCTCCTCTCCTCTACTTTGCCCCCTATTACACCGGTCGGTGACGAATCGGCAGATTCGGAAAACGATATACTTCCGGGAGTCACAAGGATCGAGATATCTCCCGACCCGAACAGCATCAAGGATCTGGGCTCCCCAAAGGTCACTGATGGCCTTGAAGGGATACGCGACTCCTGGGCAGACTCCTCAATAGGGACTTTCACTACAGCAGGGCTTGAACCAAGCCAAGCAATCCCGGATGCCCTGAGAGAGCCAAGGCCAGACCTGATGATCGTGATAATCTCCCCGGAGACGGGTCTGTGGGAGGCTAGGGTAGCAATCATCGAATCCGCAGAAGTAGCAGTTAGAACCACAATCCCGCCATCGGGGTTCCTTCTGCAGGGAACAGGCAGTGAATTGGAGCAGGTCAGGGAACTCCCATTCATCGAATCGAGCCACGAAGTGCCAGTCGCACTGATCATTGACGACCTACTATGGAGCCTCGAAACCACCTCTGAAGTGGAGATGATAGGTTGGAAGGATGCCGATCTAGTTAGGCTAGACTCACCCGGAATGGGACTCACCGGATCCCTGAGAAACACCGCCCTGCAGCACCTCGAGGAAAGCTGGTCCCCCTCAGAGGGAATACACTTCGGCGATGTCCAGCCCACCTCTGTCTACGAACTTGCAATGAGGCCAGAAGTGGCCTTCCTTTCCCCAATCCCCTTCTTAACAACATCAAACAACCTAGCCCGCTCGCACATGGAAGTAGGCTCCGTGGAAGATTACTTCTTCACCGGACTGAATGGTAGCGGACAGAGGGTAGCTGTGGCCGACTCCGGCATTGATCACGACCACGGAGACTTCGGAAGCAGGATAGTGCAGAGGATAGACATCGCCAACGACGGCTCAACATCCGACCCAAGTGACGGGCACGGGACCCACGTGGCCTGCACCGTTCTCGGATCCGGGTTCAGAACCTCGACTTACCGAGGGGTCGCCCCGGAGGCACAGCTGTACATGCAGGCCATGGAAGACGAGGACACTGGATCCCTTTCCAGTCCAGGAGTCTACTCGCTCCTTAACTCGGCATACAGCTCAGGAGGGGCTAGGATACACACCAACAGCTGGGGAGGTTGGAACTCAGGCGGCGATTACACAACCCAGTCCGAGGACGCTGACGATAGAACATCGACTTGGGACCAGTACTGGTCCTATGACGGGATGACAGTTCTTTTCGCAGCAGGAAACGAGAGGGATGACGGCATTTCCCCCCCGGGAACCGCCAAGAACGTGATCACAGTCGGGGCTCACGTAAACAGGTACAGCAGCACTGCTGAAGACGAGATGTACTACTGGAGCAGCAGAGGTCCGACCGACGACGGGAGGATTAAGCCAGACATAGTGGCTGCCGGAGACTACGTTAGGTCATGCAAAGCACAGGAGGCGACAGATGCCCCAGACAACCTGAACGACCAGTGGTACGTGGAGTACAGTGGCACATCGATGGCCACACCAGTAGCCGCAGGCGCATCAGCCCTGGTCAGGGAGTACCTGATGGAGGTCGCTCAGAGGCCAGATCCACAAGGAGCGCTAGTGAAGGCCATGCTAATCCTAGGAGCGGAGGACATGGCAACTAGGGATATACCAAACAACGACGAGGGATGGGGAAGGCTGAATCTAGCAAACTCCCTCCTGCCCGATAACCAAGTCGGTGACGTGGGCATCTTCGTAGACGACAGGAGCCGACTCTCCAGCGGCCAGGAAGCCTCATACAACTTCGACGTCACACGTTCAGGAGAGCCTCTGAAGGTAGTTCTTGCTTGGTCAGACTACCCCGGGTCAACCTTCTCAGGGACCCAACTGAGGAATGACTTGGACCTAGAGGTGACATCCCCCGACGGTACCGTAACCTACCTAGGAAACGACTTTGCAAACGGAAGATCCACGACCGGGGGTTCCAAGGACACCAAGAACAACGTCGAAGTGGTGCTCATAGACTCGGCCTCCACGGGAATTTGGAACGTCAAGGTGAAGGACTACTCCCACGGCGGCAGCAGGACATACCAACCGTTCTCAATCGCCGTCAGGGGGGTCAATGTGAACGATCTCACCCCGGATCCAGCTATCGTACCCGGCTCGTTCGAAATTTCCACCCCTATCCCCCAAGTAGGGGAGGAGACATCCTTCTCTGTTTCCATAATCAATCAGGGCTCGGGGTCCTTCGCCCAGGTTTTCGTAACCGCGCACATCAACGGCAACCCAATCGAAACCAAGTCCATCGGGATGAACCCTGGGGAAGAGGTGAGCCTGGAGTGGGACTGGACTCCAGAGGCATCCGACAAGGGAGAGTCCGAGATCCGGATAGAGATCGACCCAAATGACCAGCTCGAGGAGCTTTACGAGGACAACAACCTGCTGATACAGTCAATAGAGGTAAGCGCACCTGGCATTCAAGCCTCTTCCGACTCCCCTTGGATTACCCTACAGGACCCTTCTGACACCACTACCAGGTGGGAGATAGTGATGACAAACCTGGCTCTGTTCGACACAAATGCCAGCATCGAGGCGTCGAGCCCAACCAGAAAGATAGACGGTGTCACTTTCGACTGGTTCAAGAGCTTCGACAAGTACTACGTGGAACTCGGCCCGTCGGCCTCCACCACAGTCAACCTGACGCTGGTCCACCCAGCACCCCCCGACCCGGGAACGTACTCCATCGTCATCACTGCCACTGACGAGGACTTTGACGTAGAGTCGCAGCTTGAGATATTCTTCGACGTGCCTGTCCTCGCCCAGCCAGAGGTAGCCCTGCCATCCGAGACTATCCAGGTGGACTCGTTTGACCCCACAAACACCTCTGTTGAAGTGTTCAACAGAGGAAACGGTGCGCAGACTTACGACATCGAACTGCTATCCCCTGCCGGTTGGGACGTGGGGCTTCTGGAGCTAGGCCCATTCCAAGGATCAAGACAGGGATCCACTGGGACCCTGATCAAGGACGGGTCGATAACCGCCAGAATCGCGATCACCCCCCCTGGGGTGATGCTGGAGGCAGGAACCGTCTTCGTCGCCCAGTTGCTGGTCATGTCGAGGGTGAGCTCGGAGGTTTGGACTTACGACCTGCCCCTAGTCATCAATCCGATAGATTCCGTCGAGTTCACCCCGGCCTCAGGTGGTAGCCAGGGAGGGGTCCCTGCAGACTCGCTTCACGAGATGTCCATACAGATTTCCAACCAGGGCAACAGGGAGCTAGTCCTGACTCCGATTGAGAGATCCCTGCCAGGGGGGTGGTCTATCCAAGGGGGCCTGGACAAGGTTACAGTGCCGAGGGGCTCGTCCCTAGAGTGGGCCTTCTCAATCCAGGGCAACGGTCTCGCAGCGAGCGGATTGGTTGAGATCAGGTTCCTGGTCGAAGGCGGGGATTTCTTCGACTGGAGCACTAGCCTAGAAGCCGTATCCGGGGCAATCGCATCGGTCTCTTTCCACGAGGTGGTCTTCATAGATGGGGCGTCAATAGAGTCCTCTCCTTCACCTCTGGGACTTGGTGCCCATCCCGTCGGCGAGGCGTTCGATATGGGTTGGGAATTGGAGAACGAGGGGACCTCGTACTGGGAGCCAGAAGTCTCGATGGAGACTCCCAGCGACGATTGGGCATCCAGCTGCAGCGTGAACCCCAGCAGGATAGGGCCAGGAGACTCAGCTATGATATGGTGTTCGATAACAATACCTCTGAGTCAGAGCGCGGGATCAGAGCCAGAGGTCACCCTGGTTCTCTCAGGGGACGGCGTGGAGGTCAGGGAGGCGGTCTCGCTGCTGGTGCAGACTATCCGGGAGGTGGAATGGACGCTGGAGAACATTGAGGATGCACACGAGGGATTCTCCACCACCCTATACTTCGAGCTGCGAAACACCGGCAACACCCCCGTCTCGAACAGGATAGTAACGGACGGACCAGACGGGTGGGGGGCGAGGATCCTCGATGCGCAACTGGCTACACTGCAGCCCGGAGAGGCACAGTCGGTCCAGGTGGAATTCACGCCTAACTCGGGCTCCGATGGAGTTCTGACGGTGATGCTCGCAGATGCCGAAGACGTTGCTGGGAAGTCTAGGTCGGTGGAGATAGAAGTAATCGCGGACCCAGATGGGGGAGGCCCGGGACTCGCCACATACGCCCTCTTGTTCCTGATCCTAATGCTGCTGGGGGCCGCGTCGGCCGCCGTTGCCTTCTCGAGGTCAGGGGGCGACCTGAGTACGCTCGTCCGACACAGCCTATCAAGGGCTGGAGGGACCCCGGAAGGGCCAGACCCGTTTCCCAAGGCAGCCGAGAACCAGCCAACGCAGAGCTCTCCTTCTCAGCAGACCGAGCCCACCCAAGTCCAGCAGACTCTGCAGGCCTACCCGGACCATCCCGGTTGGCTCTGGGACACCACCAAGGAGGAATGGGTCCCTGACCCCGATTACGATCACGAGGGGTGACAGCCGTGAACCCCAGAGCATCGGTTAACCGTGATTTTTCCCGCACCTAGAGCCCGAAGCCCTTAGAGGGGCGAATGACTCGGTCATTCGATGAGAAGGCCCTATCCAACGGTGATTATTGCGGCACTGATGCTGGCATCACTAGCCTCCTCTCCGGTAATGGCAGCGGCCTCAATAACCCTATCCGCAGACTCATTGGCCAAGGAGGCCACTACCGAAGACCCTGCAGAGTACACGATCACCATCCAAAATGACGGAGACGAGGACCTAACTGTAACTCTAAGCACATCACAAGAGGCAGATTGCAACGGTTTCACCTCTTCTCTGGAGTCCACGGTGTTCTCGGTCGGCCAAGGTGAGTCGGAGACCACGACACTCACCGTGAGCATAAACGACCAGGCATCTGGGGATTGCGAGACCACTGTAAACGCCAACGGGGTTGCTTCGAACCCCTCAGAAAACGACCAAGACGACATCACAGTAACGACCACTGCAGAGGGCGGGGGCCAGTATTCAGTAAAACTGGAGTACGCCAACCCTAGCAACGGAGTGATAAACTACGATGGAGAGGATGACGAAGTAGATTGGACCGCTACCGTCGAAAACACCGGTGAGAACGACGCAACAGTCCAGCTTGCCATGGCATCTACATCAGATTGCGACTCAGACGGACTTGAGGCGAGCGTGGACCCCCAGCAGATGCAACTCAGCTCCGGAGACAAGGAGACGGCCACCATCACCGTGAGCCTACCGGATGGCAGCTCAACAGAGTCTGGAGACCACTGCTTCGTGCTAGAAGCCACGGTCTCCAACGACCCCAACAGCTTGGACCAGGCAAATGACAGCCTTCAACTAACACTAAAGATCCCAGAGGTGAAGACCTGCGACTCATCCCTACAGAACCCATCCCACAACCTGGACCCGGGTGAGTCAGCCACCAACTCATTCAGTCTAACGAATACAGGAAACACTGCTTGGACTGTAAGCGCCTTCGCTATGTCAGAGGGGGTGGATGTAAGCGACTGGGTCGACTTCGAGACACCTACCAGCAGGCTTCTATCCGAGCCAGGGGGCTCACAGGACAGCACCACCTTCGGATTCGAGATTACACCTGACGACTCCGTGGAACCTGGCACCGTAGACGTCTACATCCAAGGCAGGGCAGGAAGCAGCGTTGGCTGCGAATCACTCCTAAGGGTCAATCTCGGCCAGGTTCACGACGCATCACTTTCTCTATCCAATCCCACAGTTAGCAACGTAGACCCCGGCTCCACAGCCTCTACATCAATGCAGGTCACCAACACAGGAAACGGCCAGGACAACTTCGCCCTAGGGGTAAAGGACCTCGCACCGGGTTGGCAGGTGGAGGTATCCGAGACATACGTCACCATCGATGGAAGGCACTGCACATCCACAACCAACTGCGACAGGAAGAGCGTCCAGGTCCAGATATCGGTTCCATCTAACGCCAAGTCGGGAGTCGAGTACCCCATCACCATGTACGTCAACTCACAGGGAATCACTCTAGACGAGGTAACAGCCACGGTCACCGTGGCCGCAGTACATGGTGGTACCATCGATCTACCCTCTGACTCACAGACAGGAAGGTTCGGCCAATGGGTCTCTTTCCCGATCGGAATAACGAACACGGGGAACATACAGGACAATTTCGCGCTCTCATCCTGCGACCCGAACATTGCCGATTCGTGCGAGGCCACCAAGTGGGACTCCCGGTTCAAGGACGGAGAGGGAAACGAGATTTCCCAGCTGACACTAGATTCGGAGGCTACCGTAGAGGTATTCCTCGAGGTCCTGGTATCTGACAACATCAACAACAACTCCGAAACATTCGAGACCAGAATAGGAATTGTCGGCTCCCAGGTTCTGATGACAAACGTCCTTACTGTGACTGTGTCCAACTTCAACTACAGCATGTCCGTGGCGTACGAGAGCCCAGGGGAGAACCCGGCTCTGATGGAAATATCCCTACCCCCAGGAGGGACCTCATCCACCTCGCTGCTGATTACGAACACCGGGGACGGAGGTGCGGATGAAGCAGTAGTCACAGTATCAGGGATGGACTCATCGGTTCTGAGGACCATCAGCGTAGACGGCGCGATTCTGGAAGGAAGCGAAGTCACGGTACCAGCAAACGGGCAGGTAACGGTCCGAATTGACTTCGAGGTCATGGAAGTAGAGAGCGGAACCTCAGGAGTTATCCGAGTGGCGGTGACCTCCAAGAAGAACACAGGCCAGTCTCCCTCCTTCGTCGACCTGGTAGTTGACATCAGGGCGATCCACGACCTGCAGGTAGACATCGAGAGTGAGGACTCTATGACGTCTACCTACCCTGAGAACACCGAGTTCAAGATCTATGTTACCAACCAAGGAAACATAGAGGAAGAGGTAGAGGTCCTAACAAGCGACTCCCTCAGGGGCTGGACGGTCGATGTAATCGGCGACGAGTTCAAGCTGCAACCAGGGCAGACGCGAGAAGTCACAGTTCGCGTGACCCCCCCTAGCGACATGATCTCCGATGACGAGTACTCCTTCACCGTGATAGTACAGCCCAAGGACATGCCCGTAGCCGGAGAGCCAATCGACCTAACAGTGGAGTCGGAGATGGGCGCTGGGTCGATTTCGGCGGACACTCAGACGGCAATCGCAATCGGGGTAATAGTGATCGGTTCGGTCTCCGTCACCTACCTCTTCGCTAGAGCCAGGGCAGAGAGCAGGATGATCAGCGACTCGGTCCAACTAGAGTACGATGACTGAGTGACACAAGGACTCCACTCGGATACTCTTATGTCCGGATTTTTCGTGGAGGCACACATC
>CEUS01273986.1_pt1 | contig 12383 bp, 2 predicted proteins | sample 427031 | NCBI WGS metagenome assembly CEUS01 (sample SAMEA2622837, study PRJEB7988) | marine metagenome | biome: marine biome (ENVO:00000447); feature: marine epipelagic mixed layer (ENVO:xxxxxxxxx); material: "saline water (ENVO:00002010), including plankton (ENVO:xxxxxxxx)" | depth 140 m | reverse complement strand
CGGTGCCACTTGGTGGAGACAACCCTCTATTGATCCCGCCTCTTAACGCAATGGACGAAGCGGGCTGATACTCCGCTCCGAAGTGGATCAGATTGTCCACATCCAGTGCGATGGTGAGATTGTCGATGGGTTTGAAGCCTGCTCCCACTCGGATTGTCTGAGGAAGGAGTTCCTCCTTGGCCTGGGTGTCGCTGTCTCGGACATCGGTACCGGTTACGTCCTGCAGGGTTGCGCCAAATCGGAATTTTCTGAACGCTTGAGATTTGGGAGTAAAGAGAAGTCCGACATCAAATCCGATGCCTCTGGCATTTCGCAGGGTGGTGCCACCCAAGTCGATTGTCTGAGAGACGAATTTGCCACCTAAACCTATGGAAAGACTGCGATGGGGCTGAATGCCGTAGGCCATATTGAAGATCTGGAACGTGTCCGAGAGCTCAGGATCACTGAACCCTTCGCGGGACCAGTTGAATCCCAGAGCGTGTTTCTCGAATAGTGGGAACACGTATGCAGCCTGGCTGTTATTGAGCCCCATTCCATACCTGTCAGCCATTGAAAAGGTAAGTTCTTGACGTTGCAAACCCGGAATGCCGGAAGGGTTCCAGAAAATGGCCGAAGCGTCGTCCGCCAGTCCGGTCAGCGATCCGCCCAACCCTATGCTTCGAGCGGAGATGCCTACCTGCGGCTGCTCGCCAGCACTCAACATCTGAGGAAATGCCAGGAAAGCCGACAAACAGAGGTAACGGACTATGTGAGTGAATATTCGAGCCATAATTTGGATTCTATTGCTGCTGAATCTCAATTGTTGTGCCGGAAGAAACGTTGTTGCGAGTCACCGTTGAGCCGTCAGGAAAGATGATTTCTACCGTGAAAGAGGAACCGGCCTGGACTCCGAAGACTGCTTCTTGTGCATCAGAATCCGATGAGATTACTTGATGTCCCTGAAGCTGAGTGCCGCTAAGCAGTCGAACACGTGCACCAATACCATCGGCTGCATCTTTTCGTTTCGGTAGAACCTTCACAGTGCTCGTACCGGACGTGTTGTTGCGATAAAGTTGTCCCGGAGGATAGGTTGGGAACCTGCTGCCCAATAGGTAAAAATCGAGGTCGCCGTCAGCATCGTAATCCGCCGTTCCTGCGGCAACACCGAACAGCCTGGACGTGCCGATTCCGCTCGTGCCGGTATTGTCTTCAAAGTTACCTCCACCGGTGTTCAAGAGGAGCGGGCTAACCTGACCATCCTGAGAGTCTGCACCGTTAGCAACCACTGCGTCGAGATCACCGTCGGCGTCAAGATCGCCCCACGCACTGGACCAGCTTATCCAGGAATTGGACAGGGACTTTGTGTCGCCACTGGCAATATTGACGAACTGATCATTACCATCATTCCTGTATAACGCATTTGCACCAATATTAGTGATAAACAAGTCCAAATCACCGTCCGTGTCATAGTCAATCCACCTGGCGGACTTGCCAACATCGGTGTTGTCAAGGGACAGGGCGCAAGCGACTTCGGTGAACGACGTTCCGTCATTTCTGTACAATGCGTTGTTCTGTTCTCGATTGACCACGTATAGATCGAGATCACCATCCAGATCATAGTCACCCCAGGCGGCGTGTTCGCTGTCTCGAACGTCAGCCACCTGCATCCCAACAGCATCTTCGAAGAAGGTGCCGTTTCCGTTGTTCACAAAAAAAGAATTACGGAAGAAGTATTTGCAGAGGTAAAAGTCGAGGTCACCGTCTCCGTCAAAATCACCCCATGCCCCGGAAATTTCACTCCCTTGGGAAATGACATTTGCACCAGCTGAGCCCGTTACGCGGCTGAAGCTTCCGTTTCCATTGTTTTTGTAGAGTTGGTCCTGCTCAGAGAAGTTCACGACGTATAGATCCAGATTTCCATCGTTGTCGTAATCCGCCCAGTGCGCATCGATCGAGTTTCGGGTGTCTGTTACGCCCGTGGAACTTGCCACATCCGAGAAAGAACCGTTCCCATTGTTGCGATAGAGACGGTTTGTTGAAACCACCGGACTGATGGAACTCCCCCAGTTGGTAATGTACAAGTCCAGATCGCCATCCCCGTCGTAGTCACCCCAGGCTAGATTCGTCCCCAGTCTCACCTGGTTGCCAGAAAGTGAGTTGGCGATGCCAGCCTGACTGGTGATGTCCGCAAACTGCGGTTGGGCAATTCCCTGCGTCGGAATGCTCAGAGCTAGGACGAAAAATGTCGAAATTAACTGAATCATAGTAGATAAACCGGCTAGTCGTTCACTACAGCTAAGGTCTTATGCGATTTGGAGCCACCTGCATCGATAACCACGATGTATAAACCGCTCCGAACAATCTTCTGATCTTCGTCCTTTCCATCCCAGGTGACGACATGTCGTCCCGGTCCCAGCTGACGACCGGACTCCAGAATCCGTTGGAGTTGACCATTCCTGTTATAGATCTCGATGCGGACCGTGGCAGAACTGCCCAGGCCGAATGAAATATCTGTGGTAGCGAACAAAGGGGATCCCGCAAGTCTTGAAAGGGCTTTGCCAGAGGACCTGGGGGAGAATGCCCGGTTACTGAACTCGATTCCTGCCGCATTCCCACTGCCAGAGGCTGACTCCTGAAAAAGCCCGAATATACCCATCTGCGAGACTGGTACCCTGACTCTGTTTGAGTGCGTCTCGAATGTGCCACCGAGCCTGTTCCAGGTTGAACCTTCAAGTCGAAAAATCGCAAAGTTTGGATCGGCCGTGGAAACTTTGAATGCAAGAGTAGCGGCCTTATTGGGCGTGAAGGCTGGTGTAGAAACAATTTCATAGGCCCGGCCGACCAGATTACCAACCTCGGGTGTAACTACGAGCTCAATCGGGGTGATGCTGATGCTGGGATTCTGGGAAAGATCGCCGGCCTGCAGGCTGGGGAAGACCGTGAGACTCACAATGCCATCGCCGCTTTCAATCACCGCGCCGGTTCCGGGAAGAACCAAGGCTGGAACCACAGTTTGGTATCGATCCATTTCGTTTGCTTTTGAGTCCATAGCTCCTGATACCGAAACAACTACTGTTCCACTCGGGAACGGATTGGCCACGTTCGTTTCGCCAATCCACAGGTTGCCGCTGAAATTCAGTTGTCGGACAAGCAGTTCGTTTTCATCCGAGGTGAGCTTGAGTGTGACTGTGGGTGAAACGGTATTGTCAATACCGGCAGGTTCGTCCTGGAAGGTGACCACTACCGTGATTCTGTTTGCCGACCCGAGGGCTCTGGGCTGAACATCAACGCTGTCAACGACAGGTTTTATTGTGTCGACAATGAAAGCATTCAGGGTCGACCAATCGGAGGAGGCCAGACCGTTGTCAATTGCACGGACAGCCCATATGTAGTTTCCACTCTCCAAACCTTGCAAAACGTGGGTCGATTTGCGAATAGCACCGTGTCCGACTGAACGTGAACCGGATACGACACGATCCGGTTCGGCCTCCGTTCCGACACGGAGTGCATACGTGATGGCATGATCCGGAGTACTGTTCAAATCGGAACTGGGGGACCAGGAAAGTGTGACTTGGCTGCCCTGAGTTGAGGCAGCGGGGTTTTCCGGTACATTGGGCAAACGATTCGGATTAAACCTGGATTCCAGATTGTCGTTCGCCCGGGTGACCGGCAGGAAGGTGACATTGTCGAGCGTCGCCCGTCCGCTGCTGACGAGGTCCAAATCGAAATCATTATCGTAGTCGACCCAAGTTACCGTAGAGAAATCGACGCCAAGTAGAACATCCATTGGAACAGGATCGAAAGCACCTAATTGATTCCGATAGACCTGCAGAACTCGTCCGGTAGCAGCCTGGCCGCTGAGGGCGAGGTCCATATCGCCATCGTTGTCAAAATCACCCCAGGCAAGTTCGCTGGCCGCAGCCGCACTCAGATTAACACCGGCATTAGTGAGCACTCCTGTACCGTTGTTGATATACACAGAGGTTAAGAGACCGGAATTTGATAGTCCGGTCATACCGAGGTCTAGGTCTCCATCGCTGTCAAGGTCTCCCCAGGAAACCCCACTAACCAGAAGCCCGGGCAACGAGGACCTCTCATCTACAAGAAGGATACCGCTGGAACTGTTTTGGTACAAAACGGTCAGAGAATTTCCCTGGTTGTCGGACTGGCCCGTGGTAACCAGGTCGAGATCGCCATCGTTGTCGTAATCGCCCCAGGCGAGATGTCCGTTGTCGAGACCGGTCATTACCTGAGAGGTGTCTTGGCTGAAACTGCCTCCCTCATTGCGGAATATCCCAGCGACACGATCGCCCGGAATGTTACCCATTAAGGCGAGGTCCAGGTCCCCATCATTGTCGTAATCTCCCCAGCCAACATGGCTTGCGGCCAACTGGGGGAGATTTTCAACGCTGTTCAGGGTGACCGCGAAGTCGTTGCTCTCGAGCCTGTTGCGGTATAGGTGTGTGTAACGATTCCCACTCTGATCACTGCCCGTGAGGGCAAGATCGAGATCGCCATCGTTGTCGAGGTCACCCCAGGCAAGCGAACCGTCCTGAACGCCCTGGAGACCGATAGAGCTGTTTTCCGACAGGATACCCGAATCATTTCGGTAAACAAGCCCTCGAGATATGCCGTCGACATCACGACCGGCAAGCGCGAGGTCGGCGTCACCATCGTTGTCGTAATCTCCCCAGCTCATGGTGCTGTTCTGGAGCGGTCGCAAACTTTGTACCGAACTCACCAGGTCATCTACGCGGAACTGTTGTTCAGAAGCCTCTGGCGATGATACAAGCCCCCCGTCCGTTGCACGGACACTCCAATAGTAGGTATCCCTGGCCAATGGAATGGCCAGCTCTATGGTTCTACTATTACCCACGTTTCCGGAAGTGGCACCCATTGCACCAGAGAAGGCGTCGTGGCCGTTCTCCTCTCTGCCAATTCTCAGCGTGTAGGATAGACCTGTAGAGGCGGTTTCTCCGTCCGTCCCATCATTCCAACTCAGAACGACCCCAGATCCCGTTACAATCGGTCTGCTGAGTTGCGTAGGTGCGCTGGGCCGCTGGTTGGTAGGTGTAAGACTACCGGAATACAGGTTGGATGATCGAACTCCATTCTCGTCCTCGCCTGTAACCAGGACATCGATGCCTCCATCTGCGGTCAAATCAACCCAGGAGAAATCGCCTCCCCTTAGGCCAGTGAGCCCGAGTCCGGTATCCTCCTGCAACATACCACCAAGATTGTTGCGCAGTATGAATGCCATCCGGTCTGAAACACTGGTCTGGCCTGACACACCCAGATCGAGATCTCCGTCTGCATCCACGTCCGCCCAATCCAGGGCACCAATTACTCTGGTGGCACTGATGCTGTTTTCTCTGAGGATGCCGGCTGTGTTTTTGTATACCTGGAGAGTGGCTTCCCACTCATTGTTCCAGCCTGAAACTGCAAGATCAAGGTCGCCGTCATTGTCCATATCACCCCAGGCCAGGTCACCCGAGGATACAGGCGACAGGTCTGGATTTCTGTCATCTCTCCCCAGTGTTCCATCAACCTGATTGATATAGACCACTGTCTGTCGTGTTCCTCCTGAGCCGAATCCGGACATAGCGAGATCAGGATCGCCATCGCCGTCAATGTCGCCCCAGGATACCGAGCCCTGATTCAGGTTGATCAGCCTTGCAGTATTTGGACTGTCGAGCTTGAGAACAGCTCGACTTCCAAGAGGGCTACCAATACGGGCGCCATTGATCCGTTCATTGGCATAAAGTGCTGTGCTAGTATTGCCAGCGGGGGTCATACCGTTAACAATCAGGTCGAGATCGCCGTCTCGATCATGATCCGCCCAAGCAATATCGCTGTATCTCAAAGGAGATAATTCATCCTGGAGCACATCTTCGCTGAATCGGCCCTCGTGATTCAGAAATATCTGGAGACTACCCATACCCGCTTCTGTAAGACCAGAAAGTGCAATATCGAGATCACCGTCTCCATCATAGTCACCCCAGGTTGCGGCTCCAAGGTATATGCCTGTGATACTGGTGCCAATGTTGGTGAGTGTGCCACCATCATTTCTAAAGACGCTTGTTATTGGGATGCAGCTGTCCTCGGGGCCGGTTAGTCCGGTGAGGAGAAGATCGAAATCACCGTCCCCGTCGTAATCTCCCCAGGAGACAGAACCCGCCCAAACGCCAGGAATGTTCTGGTTAGAAAGTGTTAGTGTCTGTGCTGAAGCCGAACATACCAAGAAGGGTAGCAGGAGGAGGAACAGCCACGCATAGCTACAACCTGGGAGTATAGGATCTCGACCCGCAATATGAGGTCTGGAAAAGAGATTTCTATGGATTTGGAAGATTGGCATCGGATTAAGATTCCATAGGTAAATCCATCCTTGGAGAGGCATCAGAACACGGGAAATCTAAGGGCGAAATTTTGATAAGTCAAGGGATTTTCAGCCACTTACTAGGAACCTGAAATTCCTCATGTAGTTCTAGCAGGGAAGGCAGTCGTACACAATATCAGACACTCCCGCACAAGAAAGAGGCCACCCTTTTTGGCGGCCTCTTTCGTTGCCTGATGTTAACCGGGATATTGGCACACCCGGAACGTTGTATACACTTATTTTAGCAGCAGCATCTTGTGCACCTTCGTGAATCCTGCAGCCTCCATCCGGTAGAGATAGACGCCGCTTGCGACAGCTCTGTTCAGGCGATCCTTCCCATTCCACCTGACGCTGTAGTATCCCGCAACCTGATCATTGTTGACCAACGTGAGAACCTTCTGGCCAAGGACATTGTATATGCGCAATGTGACCTTTCCGGTCTCAGGTACGGCATACCGAATCGTCGTTGCCGGGTTGAAAGGGTTAGGGTAGTTGTGCTCAAGCGCGAACTCATCCGGAACGAGGGTTAGGCGATCACCAAGATTCTCGGCCCTGTTCAAATTGAATTTGCCATCGATGATTACGCCTTCCGCAATTCGCAGAAGATCACCCTGCGGATGATCGTCAAGGAGCCTGAATCGCAGTCTCGCAAGACCACCTTCGCCCTGGGCAACGTCCCCAAAGGTGACCGCGCTTGCCAGGAGGATTTCGCCTTTTTCAGAATCGTGGGAAAGTGTACCGAATACTTCGGCAAGTCGTCCATCCTGCGACAACAGATTGTCCCTTCCTGCGGAGGCAGAGGTGAATTGCAGCACTGCAGGATCATAATTGATCTGCAGAGCGTACCCCTTGAGGTCGGAGACATTTGCTGCCAGAGCATCGACAGTCAATATGGCACCGGATTCAGAAGAGGAGGGCCTGCCGACCAATTCCAACCTGGCTGAATTATCAATTCCGTAGGCGAGTGTAACAGGTGCCGCAAGTTTGCTGCCACTGTTGCCCTGTACGTATTTGCGACCAAATCTCTGAACAAACTGAATGAAATCTGCTAGGTTTACTTGATCATCTCCGGTGATGTCCGCCAGAGCCTTGAATCCGTCGTCCGTCGACTTCTTACCAAAGCTCTGAACGAACTGGATAAAGTCTGCAAGGTTTACCTGACCATCACCGGTGATGTCGGCAGGAAATTCCAATGCGCTGGCGCTGGCAGTGAAATTCCCTGTCAGCGAGGCACTATCGAAGGTGCCGTCGTTCGCAATAAACTTGTAATAATATGTTGCACCGTCATCAAGTGTGCGGTCAACGGTGAATGCCGTAACCCCGGAAGGATCCCCGGAGCCTGTGCCGGCGCTGGAGGCGACCCCAGAGTTCAAGACCAGGGCGTCCGTGAAGTCGTTGGTGCTGGACAACTGGAACGTGTAGGTCAGTGTGCCCGCTGCACTGCTGTTATTGATGACAAGTGTTGGGCTAATACCACTTCCCTGGACAAAACCAAAGGTTGGCGCAGCCGGTCCCTGGTCAGCACCGGGAGTAACTGCATCGGAGGCCTCGGAAGCATCACCCTGGAGTTGCTGCGATCCGAGGGAAACGACTCGGTACGAGTATTCGATGCCGTTCTCCACATTGCCATCCAAGTAGCTTGTTGACGCATCAACGGTTGCAACTGAAGCGTAGTCCGCACCGCCTGCAGACCTTTGGACGATGTAACCGGTTACTCCAGTTGACGCGCTGGCATCCCATGCAACGCGCACAGATCCATTGCCGGCAGTTACACTTGGTTTTGCAGGTGCATCTGGCGCTGGTGTTTCACCTTCTGCAAAGGTCGTGAAAGAAAGTGTCTCACTTTGGGTTGGTCCATTACCCGAGCGATCATAGGATTCAACCACGAACCCGTAATCGGTACCGGGAGTAAGATTCGTAAGGGTGAGACTATGTTCTGTGACATCAGCGGCATCCCCCGAGTTGAATCCGAGGGTTCCACCAGACGGCCCATAATCTACCGCACTGTCCGAAAGTTCATCCGTTTCCCAGGTGATCAAAGCGGATTTGTCACCAGGCGTAACGGTCACGTTCGATATCACGGGATTTGTAACGTCGGGTGCAGAATCTGTGGTAAACTCCATTACGGAGCTTTGTGTCGGGCCGTTATTGTTCTGGTCCTTCGAAGCTGCCTGGAAGTAATACGTTGTGCTGGGGGTTAGGTTGGTTAGTGTTAAAGTGTGCTCAGTGTCGAATTCAGGGTCGCTGTTGACCTGATCCAAATCCGATTGACTGGTTCCAAACGAGAGTTCGGAATCGGCAGCTTCGTTGGTGACCCACTGGACTGTAGCAGAACGATCTGTTTTGTAGATCACAGAAGGTGCTGTGGATATTGCGGGTGCCGACAGGTCTACATCGGATGGTGTGGAACCGAAGGCCACCTGGCTCTCAGTGGCACCATTTCCGGATGCATCGGTGGAAGCCACCTTATACGCGTAAGTGGTTCCCGCATCCAGATTGGTTATTACGGTCTTGTGTGCAGTCACGTTGGTCCCATCGACTTCTTCAGAATTCAGTGCGTCGGAGTCGGTGCCGAAGTTGAGTTTGCTGTTTGCACTTTCGTCAGTTTGCCATTCAATGGTCAGACTGCTGGTGGTGGATGCAACCACAGTAGGCCCCTGAGTGATCACGGGGAACTGGGTGTCCGCTTCTGTATTCGTTGTAAAACTGCCGAACCCTCCAGGTGGTGCAAACTTGGGTGCAACAGACGGATCAGCACTCGACGCGGTAAGACCTGACTCGTTTGACGAGGAGGCCTGGAACTGGTAACCCAGTCCAGGCACCAATCCTGTTACCGTAATAGAGTGATCCGTGACGAGTTCATTGTCCGGGAATATCAACTGGGAGAGTTCACCGAAAACAGGCGTTCCCTCAGCCTCAGTTTCACCAGGTGGTACCCCAATGGCAACCTGAGAATTCGACAACTGATCTGTTTTCCAGGACACGATTGCAATCTCGTTCGTAAACTCGACGATCGGACCCTCGAGGAATGTTGGTGCAACGGCAGCGGCCTCCGTTCTGGTTCGGAATGTATGATCGGCTGAAACACCAATGACCGTTCCTGAGGCAACAGTCGTTACAACATTACCGGATAGGTCCGAAGAACCAACGCCATAGTGATATATTGTGTTGGGTGTAAGGTCCGTCAACGTAATCGAGTGAGACCGGGATCCTGTTGCATCCTCCACGGTCTCGCCATAGTCCGAAGTAAATCCATACGAAACTCTCGAATCCGCCGGTTCATCTGTGGACCAGTCGATTGTAACCGATGTGGCGGTGATATTTCGAACAACCGGACCCAGGACGATTCTGGGTGGATCCGAATCCTCCTGCGAAGGCGTACTGAACGTGCCGTCAGTGCTGAGACTGGAGTTCCCGTCGGAATCGGTTGTCTCCACCTCGAACACATAATCCGTTCCAGGTTCGACCGCAATGGTAACCGAGTGTCGGCGGCTCCGTTCGATATCTTCCACCTCGTTGGCAAATTCTCCTGACTGCTTGGCTGCTACGGCAGGTCCATATCGAATCACCGCGGAATGGCGCTCGTCCGCTCTCCAGCTGATTATAGCGGAGCTTGTTGTGATCCCAAGCGCCACCGGGCGGGAGAACACGACAGGTGGATCCGTGTCGGCCAATGCGCGCGTTGCAAAGGTAAGCTGGCCATCGTTTACGGTAGGTCCATTGCCGGATAGATCATTTACACTGACTTTGTAGTAGTATTCCGTATTCGTCTCCAGATTTGTTAGCAGGATCTCGTGTTTCTTTGTTGGTGTGGACGAGGACACGATCTCTCCCGCATCGTCACTCGTAAATATATCGGTGGTGGTGTCAAACTGGACCTCGCCCGTTGTGGGTTCGTTCGTCTGCCAGGCAATTACCACCTCTGTATCGGAACGCCTTGGCACGATCGGTGCCCTGACGATTCTGGGTTTTGTGGTGTCCTCGACCGCTCTCGTTCTAAAGTTGAAGGGAGACGAGAGTGCCACGTTTCCACTGGCATCGATGGTACGAACGCGATAGACATAGACGGTATCAGCCAGGAGGTTGGACAGACTGATACGGTGCTTGGTAACCGATTCCTCGACTACCACCGAATCCGCTTCAGAAGTAGATTGCTTGGTAGCGGCGAGCACACTCGCGTCAGCACTATAGAAGACGGCACTGTTCCCGGCCTCATCCGTGTTCCATCCCACCACACCACTGTTAAAGGCTCGTCCAACGATGGAGGGTCGTCCCAGGATTCTTGCTGGTGTCGTATCGGCCGAGGAGCGTGTGGTAAACTTGAGGGTTTTGGATTCAAATGACAGATCATTCAAATCTGTCAATTTGACCTTGTAGAAGTAGGTAATTCCACTCTCGAGTCCTGTAATCGGAATCCTGTGGATCAACACCGTCGATGCACGGGATGCCGTCTGGTCTAGAGATGCTTTGGAGGTACCGTAGCTTACCTCCACAGAAGCCGCTTCATCGGTCATCAGGAGGATTTCGGCGGAGTTGAGAGTAACACCAAATGCAGCAGGTCCCCGCTGAATACGGGGTGGGGCCGTATCGGTTTTCTTTCTTGTCAGGAAAGACGCCGGTCGAGGGGGGAAGGCCTTGGAAGTCCGATTCTCAGCATCGGTCGATAAAACCTGGAAGAAATACCGAGTGCCAAGGTTGAGCCCTTCAATCAGCAATCGATGTTTGACAACCAACGCGTCGCTACTGGCAACAAGGTCCAGTGTCCCGGCGTCGGTGCCGTAGTTGATCACACTGCTACTCGGTTTGTTCGTACCCCACTCGATGACCACACGGGAATCCGTGACGGTTACCGGAATGGGTGGATCGGTAACAATAGGGGCATCTGTTACCGAAGGCTGAAGATTGAGCACCTGGTTTGGCTCGATCGTGGTTGAGGATTCCGCGTCGGTGAAGACCACACTGGCAATACTGATTTGCGTACCATTGAACGCCGAGGTCGTTCTGAAGCGCAGGACGCCCAAACCACCCCCATTTACGGGAAATTCGGGATTGCCGCCTTCACGCAGTACCGCACGAGCGATGACAATGTTGCCCTGTATCTCGACTGTCGCCGGTGCGGGCGGAGGGGGAGGTTCACCCCCACTTTCTGCAATCGCAACGATCACGCCTGGACTTACATTATCCGAGGTGCCGTCAGCAAAGTCGAACCGGAAACTTGAAAGGGTTACATTCAGGGTTGAGAATCCCTGGGCGAGTGTAAGAGAGACAACCCCTACGAGCTTTAGGCCGGGGTCACCACTTTCAGTGGGTGTGGCCAACGTACCTTCGTTAAACACTATCGACGTTTCGCCGGCACTCCATTTTATCGGGTCGGCAGGAAAGCTGTATCCCTGTTTCTTTTCGCCCGATATCGCAGTGACTGCGCTCGGATTGTCCAAGTCGAGTGTAGCGGTAAGGCCAACCGTATTCGAAAATCCCGTGGCAAATAGCTCGACGAGCACTGTTTCACCACCGGCAGCCTCAATCGATTTGCCTGAGGTTAAGACATCGTCGGCAGCAGCCTGGACATCGATCGAAGCTCTGGATTCGTCTCCCGTGGTTGCGCCGCCGGAGTTACCACCCGACCCATTCACGGCCAGTGTGACTTCCGACGTTGCAGATTCAGATGTGCCATCTGAAAAATCGAATTTGAGGCTGGAAAATGTGATGTTCAGAGGATCACTCGTGGCCAACGTGATGGTAACAACACCTATGATTTTTAGATTCGAACCCTCCTCGGTAGGGGTTGCGAGGGTACCTTCATTGAAGGTGATTTGAGAACCTGACCAATTAATCGGATCGGCGGGGAAGGAAAACCCCTGTTTCTTCTCGCCCGTCACAGCGGAAACGGCATCAGGATTGTCCAATGTCAGCGTGCCTGTCAGGCCTACAGTGTTGGAGAATCCGGTGGCATAGAGCTCGACAACCACAGACTCCCCAACCCCAGCTTGTATCGACCTGGAATCGCTTAGAATATCGTCCCCTGCCG
>CEUS01262436.1_pt1 | contig 12387 bp, 12 predicted proteins | sample 427031 | NCBI WGS metagenome assembly CEUS01 (sample SAMEA2622837, study PRJEB7988) | marine metagenome | biome: marine biome (ENVO:00000447); feature: marine epipelagic mixed layer (ENVO:xxxxxxxxx); material: "saline water (ENVO:00002010), including plankton (ENVO:xxxxxxxx)" | depth 140 m | reverse complement strand
CTCGAGGGCGCTCGGTTCGATCCCGGATGCCGGATTCCAGTGTCCTTCGCCTTCTCCAGGGCCTCTGCGTACGAGTCGAATCACATCGTGCCCTGCCGTCGACAGTTCAGGAACCAGCTCGGATCCGACAAGCCCGGTGGCGCCCGTTACGGCGATTCTCATGAGTGTCCTCCTTCAATTAGAACGGTGTTTCCTACGGCTGTTTTTCGGCACAGGATGACAAAGCACGCATTCGTGGATCCCAACCGAGGTTCAATCGCACCGCTCATGAAACGTCCAGGATTTCATCCGGTGTCGTGTATCCGCCGGAGATATGAGCGTCGAGCCAGTCCGCCAGATCTTTCCTGGGCAGTGTCTGGACAGGCTCTCCCTTGCAGCTTAATCGATACAACAACCTCGCATCGTCCAGCGAATCGATGTTCGACTTGATGGGTGGTGAATTGTGGAGCGTCATGTAATTGTCCCACAACGTCACATCCCCAGGAGCGTGGAGGTGGTCATATCGAAACTCCGGCTTGAGTACGTGCGACTCCAATCGATCCAGAAAGACTCGCGATTCATCCATCGTCATCCCGTCCAACTCGACGGGCGGTCTGACGCGCGGTCTCGAGGCCCAGATCGGGCTGTGCAGCGATTTGATTCCTGACCGAGGATTCGTTCGCACCAGCGGGGCGAGCCATCCCTCGTCGCCTTCGTTCAATCGGCGTCGGATCTGTACCCGTCCCAGTTCTGCTTGCTCTGATTCAGGTAGGGCTGCCAGCGCTGCTGCCGTATCGGCAAAAGCCGTTTCCCCATTCAAGGGAAGACGCTTCCTCCGTCGAATCAGCTCATCCTCCGAACCCTCGAGATAGGGCTTGAGGGTATCGGGGTCGTCCGGACCCTCGACCCACGACCCGTTCGAGCCCCGGGCGACCGGTGACTTGTGGACTAGGAACATCGACACGTAGATCGGCAGCGGTTCGTATTCAATATCGGTGTGCCAGGACCCGCCCTGTCCGACGGTCACGGGTCCGCTCGTATCCTCTTTGATGTTGGAAACCACCAGAACGGTCGGCGACTCGTGCGCCAGGCACGCCAACTGGCCCGGGAAAGCGCGATTGACGGAGGACACGCGTCTCTTCTCGAACGGAATCCACTCGATCTCCCCATCGCTTGCTCCGTCCGACTGCGCCGGCTTTCCCCCTCGCATAAAGTTGTTGGGATGCGGAACCGGCGCCCCCCAGTGATTCGCGAACCGCTCGAAGTGAGCGAGAGAGAAGGTTTCAAGATCCTGACCCGGGATCGTCACGATCCCGAACATGCTTAATGCATCCAGCAGGAAAGCAACCTGCTCCGGAAGCAACTTGGGCCGAAGGTCCACACCCGTCAGTCGAATCCCGGCTCCACTCACAGACAGGGGTCCCTCGCATCCGGCGCCTGCTCCAAATACAGTCTGAAGCTCGTCTAAGATCTGATGGATATCCTTGCGCATCAGTCTTCCTCGTTGACCAAGGTCTTCGACGCCCCGCCACGCGACTACTGGGCCGTCAACCCCCCGTCCACCGGTACGAGAGCGCCGGTCATGAAGGAGGATGTCGGTTGAGATAAAAAGTATACCACCTCTGCGATCTCCCAAGGTTCCGCGACCCGGCCCACGAGCAGAGATTCCGCTTCCGCCGCCCACGCCGCATCCACGTCTCCTCCGAAGTTCTTGTCGGCCAGCCACTCGAACACCTTCTCGGTGAGCGGCGTCTTCACCGTTGCCGGGCAGACCGCATTCACGCGAACACCCAGTGGGCCAAGTTCGACAGCCAGACTCTTCGTCAGCTGGGCAACCGCGCCCTTTGTGGCCCCATACACGATGGACCCTTGTTTTCCGACCAACGCCTGGTCGGATGCCATCAGCACAATGTTGCCTTGTCCGGCTTCCCGCATATGGGGCGCAACAGCCGCGACTGTGTAGAGAACGCCCTTCAGGTTGATATCGATGATGGCGTCCACATCTTCGTCCCGCATCTCGAAAATACTCGCCAGCTTCTGGATCCCGGCGTTGGCAAAGAGGATATCGGGGGTACCGAACTCCGCCACCGCTCGATCGACAGAAGCGTCTACGGCCGATCGAATCCTGACGTCCGTCTCGAAAAAGCGCACCGATCCCGAGAACGCCTCAGCTACCAGAGCCTCTCCGGCTTCCCCATTGACGTCCAGAACGGCGACATCAAACCCATCCGACGCGAACTTCCGAACCGAAGCCGCCCCAATCCCCGTCGCTCCACCTGTGATGATCACACTGGCCATGCCGCTCCCTGGGCGTTGAAGTTTTCGCAAATGACAAGGTAACGTGAATTACCACATCCCCACAAACAAGAGCGCCCGTCGTGTGGAAAACGACGGGCGTTGTAATCCGGCAATGATCCGATCGATTACTCGAAATGCGGCTTTGCGAAGGCACGACCGGAACCAGTTTTGAGATATCTCTCGAAACGACGGGCTGTTCGCTCATTCTCGAACATTAAATGGGTCTTCACCTTCCACGGTAGGCCTTTTGCCGTATGAGGACATCCTCCTTGATTGTGAATTGCCACCCGCTTTCCTAAGTCGGTAGTAAAACCCACATAGTATTTCTCCGGATATGTCAGGCTGTTCAGGATATATACACACTACATAGACAATCCCCATCGATTTGGCTCTCGATGGGGATCAGACTCAGATCGTAGGAGCGCGACCAGGGCGAACATCCGCCGTCGCCCTGCGGGCTATGGCGAGGCACCCGGCTTCTCTCGATTGATACTTTACGCGCTGGCCTGCCGAGCCGAAGCTCACCGCCAGGTGAGCGAAGGCTGGTGGAGGCGGCGGGAATCGAACCCGCGTCCGAAAGCGCTTCTGCGACCGCGTCTACGTGTGTAGCCTGCCTACTTGATCTCGCGCGCCGTCGCCCCGGCAGGCTGGGTCAACGGCGCGCCAGCTAGAAGAAAATTTCGCTCGCAATCCCTCCAGCGGAGGACCACGTGCTAGCCTGCTCTAGTCGGCGCCCCGGTAGGGCCACACAGGCGAGGCCCAGCGGAACGGGCTGTTCCTAAGGGTTAGTTAGGCAGCCATTGCGTACGAGTGATCGTCCGCAGTTGCGTTTTTGTCCACGGATTAACGAGGTATGTGGGACCTCGACACGCAGCTTTCGCATCCCCGCCCCCGTCGAAGCCTGATCGCCCCCACAAGGTGAAGATACCCTTCTTCTTCACTTCTTCACTAAAAGTATGGTTTTCACCTTCCCCGGTCAACGAAGGCACCCTAATCGGCTCTCAGGGCAACAACCGGATTCGCGCTCGCGGTGTGAGGAAGCCTGGATCGACCCTGAATACAAATGTCTCCAGCCACGATCGAGATAGTACGTAACCGATCGGTAACGCGATGGTGTTCGCCAGAATCAGCAAGCCGATGAACTCGCCAGAAAGCAGACCCAGAATTCGTGTCACAGAGGCTCCCAGAACCTTACGAATCCCGATTTCTTTCAATCGACGCTCAGTTGCGAAGGCTGCCAGCCCAAGCAGACCCAGACACCCGACAAAGATGGCCAGACTCGCCGACACAACGGACAGCGCAGCGATTTGCTTCTCCGCCCGATAGACGTTCTCGGTTCGTTCATCCTGGAATGAATAACGAAACACGATATCCGGTGCGGATCGATACCTCTTCGCAAAAAGCGAGCGCCTCGCGCAGACGATTGTCCCGGACACGCAGCAGGACATGCCCAATAGTCCGGGTTGATAATCAGCGGCCAAACAAGTTCGTGAAGCGACTGGAAGTGAAAATCAGGCACGATGCCCACAACCGTGCCGTCAAAGTGGTCGCGTTTGTAGAGTCGTTTCTCATCGCCCCCATCTTACCCCCCACCCTCCTTCTCCGCTTGAAACCACTCGATCGTCCTCCGCAGCCCCTCATCGGGCGCAATCTCCGGCTGCCAGCCCAGCAGGTCCCGGGCAAGCGAGATGTCGGGCTGGCGAATTTTCGGATCATCCTTCATTGGGGGCAGGAACTTCAATTCGCTCTTGCTCTCGCTGATCTTGATGATCCGATCTGCCAGCTCCAGCATCGACATCTCCGAGGGATTCCCGACGTTGACCGGCTCGTGATATTCCGCCTGCATCAGCGCGTAGATTCCGCGGACCAGATCCGAAACGAAACAGATGCTTCTCGTCTGCTCCCCGTCCCCGAAGATGGTGATTTCTTCATCGCGAAGGGCCTGCGAGATAAACGTAGGAATGGCGCGCCCGTCGTCCATACGCATCCGGGGTCCGTACGTGTTGAAGATCCGGATGATGCGAGTGTCGATACCGACCTCGCGATGGTAGGCCATCGTCATCGCTTCAGCAAATCGCTTGGCCTCGTCATACACCCCTCGCACCCCGATGGGGTTGACGTTCCCCCAGTAGGACTCCGGTTGGGGGTGAACCTGAGGGTCCCCGTACGACTCCGACGTCGAGGCCAGGAAGAACTTTGCCTGCTTCACCCTTGCTAACCCGAGGCAATGGTAGGTTCCAAGGGAGCCGACCTTCATCGTGTGAATGGAATGGACGAGGTAATCCTTCGGACTCGCCGGACTCGCGAAGTGAAGGATGTAGTCCAGTTCACCCCGCACGTGGACGAAATTGGTCACGTCGTAGTTGAGAAACGTGAACCCCTCCTGTCCGATCAGGTGGGAGATGTTGTCCACCCGCCCGGTCAGAAGGTTGTCCATCGCGACCACCTCGTGCCCCTCGGCCAGCATGAATTCGCAAAGATGCGACCCGAGGAACCCCGCGCCGCCCGTAATCAGAATCCGCACACGACCCTACCTTCTATCCGCTATGACCCGCCTCCGCTAAAGCTTCGGCGCGGCAGGCTGGACATGGTTATTGGTCAACTGGATACTGGTCATTGGTCACTTGCTTAGTACTCGTCCCAGATCTCATCCAGCGCTGGCTACCTTTCAACCGCCAGCGCTTGCTTCGTCACCGACAGGAAGACCTCTTTTTCCGCATCGGTCATGGTCTTCTTCCGCCTTGCCATCACCCGCTCGGCCAGCGCCTGGATCTGCGCTTCGGTTTCCAGCGCCTGCGTGACCCTATCAGGAATCGCGGAAAGGGCTTCCAGAACTTCCGCCGTTCGCTCTGCCGAAAGATTCTTGCGGCGGCCAAGATCGGTCGCAATCATCGCCAGTACCGCGACCTGCGCCGTAAACGCCTTCGTGCTCGCCACCCCGATTCGGCACCCACGTGGAGATAAACGCCGGCATCCGTTTCCCGCGACAGAGTGGATTCCACGACGTTCACCACACCGAACGCCAACGCCCTCTTCATCTTCACCTCGCAAAGCGCGGCCAGCGTATCCGCCGTTTCACCCGACTGGCTGATCGCGCAGCTCGCTCGCGTACTCCACTTCCGCCGGCACGCGTGCAAGCTCTTCGAACAGATACTCCCCGATCAGCCCTGCGTGCCAGGCGGTCCCACATCCCGTCAACAGAATACGACGGGTGCGAGCCAGGTCGCGGTCCAAGCCGACGAGACCTCCAAGCGTCGTCCGGGTAGACCACACGATTCGTGTGCTCGACGATGGCACCACCGTCTGAAGCCACGATGTACTCGCCCTCTCCGACCCCGACCAGAAGCGGGCTTCCCCGCCTGACCGCGACCAGGGTGTGGGGGACTTCCGAACAGAGTACCGCAAGTCCGAACGTCCCGAACAGCCTGCCGCACACTGGCCACAAAGTCACCCGTCTGGTCAAAGAAAAAGCCGATCATCTGAGCGATCGACTCGGAATCCGTTTCGCTCTGGAAGGCGATACCCTGCCCCTCCAGAAACTGACGGATGGCGACGTGATTTTCGATGATCCCGTTGTGGACAACCGCTATACGATGACTCGCGTCGAAATACAGATGGGCGTTCCGCTCACTCGGGCGTCCGTGGGTGGCCCATCTCGTGTGTGGGATTCCGATCGTGCCTTCGAGCGGCTTGGCATCGAGGGACTCGGCCAGGATCGCGACCTTGCCCACAGTCTTGAGGTCGCTCACCGTATCTTCGTGAATCGTTGCCACCCCGGCCGAATCGTAACCGCGGTATTCCGGCCTCCGGAGTCCGTTTAGCAGGATGGGCGCTGCCGTTCGTCCACCGACATATCCGACAATCCCACACATGGACGCTCCTACCGGAAGAAATTCGAAGGAAGCGGAGAATTTTCCCGCCTAGATAGCTACAGCTTGAACACCTTTCCAACCGCGCGCTCCGTACCCAGTGTGGCATTGCGGGTATCGAACACGCACCGGGCCTGATCCACGATCCACTGGATGTCGTAGCTGTCGTGGTTCGTCGTGATCACGACGCAATCCACATCGCCGACCGTTGACTCGGACAATTCCGCCGAGGTCATTTACAAATCATCGACAGCCAGCTCCGGCACATACGGATCGTGGTAGCTGACGTGCGCACCCTTTTGGCAAAGCATTTCAATGATGTCGAGCGCGGGCGACTCCCGGATGTCGCCCACATTCGGTTTATAGGTCGCACCCATTACAAGAATTCGGGAGCGCTTCACGGATCGCTCGAACAGGTTCAGAACATCGGAGACCTTCGAAACGACGTAGCCCGGCATACTTCGGGTGACCTCGCTCGCCAGCTCGATGAATCGCGAACTGAAATCGAGCATTCGGAGTTTCCACGCCAGGTAGTGCGGATCCACGGGGATACAGTGTCCGCCAAGCCCGGGCCCCGGATAGAATGGCATGAATCCGTAAGGCTTTGTGGACGCTGCGTCGATCACTTCCCGGACATCGATCCCCAGGCGGTCGCACATCAGCGCGACTTCGTTCACCAGCGCGATGTTCACACTCCGATAGGTATTCTCCAGGAGTTTCGTGATCTCTGCCGTCTGCGTGGACGAAACGGTCACGACGTCGGCAATCACTTCCCCATAAAACGCCGCTGCCATCTCCGTACAGACGGGAGTCGATCCTCCCACCACCTTGGGAGTGTTCGTCAGCGTGTACACAGTGTTGCCGGGATCGATGCGTTCCGGAGAATAGGCGAGGTAGAGATCTTCCCCGACCAAAAGTCCGTTTTCTTCAAGGATCGGACGGACAATTTCCTCGGTCGTTCCGGGAAACGTCGTGCTTTCCAGAATCACAAGGCGGCCTGCGGAAAGCTGTTCCCGAACGCCTCGACACGCGCTCAGGATGTAGGAGATGTCGGGATCTCGTGTTTTACGAAGGGGGGTTGGTACGCAGATAATGACAACGTCGGCTTCTGCGACTTCCGCGTAGTCGACCGTCGCACGCAGCTTGCCCACGGACTTCAGCCCGGCGACCTCGAAATCCGGGACATCCCCCACGTCGGACCTGCCGGCCTCGATGGTCTCGACCTTGCTCGCCGACACGTCCACCCCGATCACGTGGAACCCCGCCTTGCCCAGCTCGATTGCCATGGGCAGTCCCACGTATCCGAGACCCACTACCGCGACGGACACCGTGCGAGTTCTGATCTTCTCGGTCAACGCCGCATCGAGTTCGATCGGCGGCTCGCTCAAGCTACGCTCCCATGCTTCGCATCAGAATGGCTTTCTGGGCGTGCAACCGATTCTCGGCCTGATCGATGACGATGCTTCGCTCCGAGGCCATGACGCCCGCGGTGACTTCGTACCCCTTGTGCGCAGGAAGGCAGTGCATGACATAGGCGTCTGATTTTTCAAGCAGGGATTCGTTAATCTGGTAAGGTGTGAAAGCTGCGATCCGACGTTCGCGTTCTTCGCGGAAGCTGTCGTCCTCAAAGAACTCCATGTCGATCCACGTGTCCGTGTAGAGGAAATCTGCGGCGGCGGCCGCTGCCACCAGGTCGAGAGTCTCCGCGAACAAACCCGATTCGCGAGCTGCCTCCATCAGTTCCGGATCGTCCGAGGCCGGATTGACTTCGGGCGCAACCACTGTGATGCGTACTCCTGTTTTGATGCACGCGGCGATCAGCGAATTACACACATTGTTCCGGATTCCGGCATAGACCAGATGAGCTCCATCCAGCTTTCCGGCAACCTCTCGGATCGTCAGCAGGTCGCCCACCGCCTGACACGGGTGATAGCGGTCGCAACATCCGTTGATTACGGGCACCTCGGAGCCCGAAGCCAGATCGAGCAGATCGTCGTGGCGCATCATTCTGGCCACGATACCGTCTACGTAGCGGGAAAGCACCTGAGCTTCATCACCGATATCGGCAAGTGTGAAATTCGTGGAGCGCCAGTCCAGGTAGACAGCGTGCCCCCCCAGCTGGGTCATGCCCACCTCGAACGATGTTCGGGTGCGGGTCGAGGTCTTCTGGAACAGCATACCAAGACTCTGACCCACGAGGGACTGCCGGTAGAGATCGGGGTGATCCTTCACATCCATCGCTTCATCGAGCGTGGCTTGTAGTTCCTCCGACGTCCAGTCCTTGAGAGTAATCAGGTCCATGATCAAGAAAGCGCCGCTTCCACCTCGTCCAGCAACTCCTTCAAAGACTCGCCCAACGACTTCTCGATTGTGCACCCCGAAGCGTTCTGATGACCGCCACCGCCGAATTTCCGGGCGATCGCGTTCACGTCGACCTTCCCCCGGGACCGGAGGCTGACACGGTGCACACCCGCCGATTGCTCCTTGAAGAAAAGAGCGACCTCTACACCGTCGATCGACATGGCCTGGTCGACAACCCCGTCTAAATCCCCGCCGAGTTGGAAGGTTTCGTGGTCGATCGAAACTGTGACGATTTGTCCATCCGCGTGCAGCTCCAGTCCGGCCAGAGCGATGCCCAGCGTCTTGACCGTCTCGAACGTCTGGTGGGCAAACAGCTGATCCGCGATCCAGGTGGGGTCCGCCCCATAATCGACCAGTTCGGCCGCCGCTTTCAGGGCTCGTTCCGGATGGGAATACTTGAAGAGCTTGGAGTCGAACGCGATTCCGGCGTAGACCTGCGTGGCGATCTCGGGCGTGATCTCGGCATCAAACTCTTGAATCAGTCGAAAGATCAACTCGCTGGCCGCGCTCGCACCCGAGTCGATCAACAGGTCGTTGCCCTCCTCCCAACCACCAGCGTGATGGTCGATGATCATCGTCCGCGTTTCGAAGCCGATCAGCCGCGCGACGTTGCCCACACGGTGTGCGGAGATCGTCGGTGTATCCACGAACACAGCGAAAGGCACTGCCTCCGTCGACTCGTAGTCGTGGATGCTCTCGATTTTTTCGAACCCTTCCAGAAACGCGAATTTCCGATCCGGTTCGACGTCAGCCACCACGATACGGTTCTGCTTCCCAAGCTGGTCAAGGGCGCTGGACAGGCCCAGCAGTGCTCCAATCCCATCTCCGTCAGCATGGACGTGAGTCGAAAGCAGATAGGGCCCTTCTGACTCGAAGAACACGACCGCGCGGGCAAGATCCATCACGATTTCTCCTGGATGGCGCTCATCCCATCTCCTCGATTTCGTCCACGAGCCCTTCGACATCGGCAGACGTGAGCCGGTAACTTCTCAGTTTGAACGTGGCAGCCGAGTCGTAGTCCAGTTTCTCGTCGGAACGGAACAGGACCCCGTGTTCGAGCGCTGCTTTTCGACGAGTGAGCACCTGCGCCGATAGATCATCCGACAACAGTCGGATCGCGCGCTCGTAGGGATGCCCGTAGCCTCCGCCACCGGCCGTTTCCAACCGAAGGCGATCGCCCGGTTTCAAGTTAAGACCCTCAACCTTGCGAGGGGGTCGGGCCCAGTGACCCTCTTTGTGCAGCTTGACGCTGGATGTCGATCCTCGAGCCCCCCGATAGTGCCCGCCCGCACCCCGCTCCCCTCGATCCAGATACAGGGTCAGACGAGAATCCGCTTCGACACGCAACTCGATCAGAGTGCCGTCGCCACCGCGATAACGTCCTGCCCCACCGGAGCCCCCGCGACGTTCGTATCGCAGGACCCGAATCGGATACTCTCTTTCCAGGTCTTCGATAGAGGGAAAAGCGCCCCGACGAGGAGACGCACCCACGTTAGTCAGCCCGTCACCACAACCACTCGCGCCACCTCCGGAACCCACCGCCAACCTCAGGTAGAAGGGTCTGCCCTGATGAAGACCTTCCAGAACGATCAGGTTCCCGCCTCCAGCGTCGGCTGCAGACCCTCGACCGTGCACAGCCTTGGAAAGCGCTTCCCCCATTCCCGCCGTCACCCGGCCAGCGATCTCGCTCGCCGTGCTCACGGCCTGCGGAAACGTTGCGTCGAGGAAGGTGCCGGCCGGTATCTGCAAATCCAGCACCGAGTGCAAGTCCGCCGACGAAGGAACTTCGGGCAGCAGTTGTCTCAGACCCGCTTCGCACCCGGCACGGACAGCCGAAAAGGGACACGCACCCGACCCCGGAACCAGATCCGACCCCTCGAATGAGATCTTGATCCGACCGCTTTCGACCGTCGCACGCGTCACAAGTCGAAACGGACGTCGGTTTTCCGAGGGATCCAGACGGTCGCGACTTATGTACGTCCCCGGTACGAATGAAGACAGTGCGTCGACAAGAAGACTCTGCGACTCCTCACGTGCACGTGTGACAGCTTCCACGAACGCTGTGGGGCCGCACCGATCCAGAAGCGAACGCAATCGGTGTGCACCGGTGGCAAGAGCCGCGATCTGAGCCAGCAGGTTACCCCGAAAAGCATCGGGATGCCTCGTGTTAGCAGCCAGAAGATCGACAACGGCTACGTCAGGTCGAAAGTCGGTAGCCACCAGCTGCTTTGGAATCCGGACACCTTCCTGGCTGATATCCCACGCGTTGGGACAGACTCCACCCGGTACGCGGCCTCCAATATCGGGATAATGTCCGCTCGAAGCCAGCCAAGCCACCCCATGATCCCCGATCTGCAGTCCGGTCACGACGCGCAGGTCACTCAGGCTGCAGCCACCGACGTAGGGGTCGTTCGACAGGATCACGTGACCCTCGGTCGAGTCGGTCTCAGAAGATGTCTCCCGGATCCACGTCCCGAGCAACGCCGTAAGAAAAGGCGTACTCTCCGTTCCGGAAGCCCAGGACGCCCCGGCTGGACCGAATAGAGCGACTGCGGTCTCGCCCCCATGGAGGGCCGAATCGAAAGCACGGACCCGGAAGGCCGCATCGACTTCGTCGATCGCGCCCTGTACGCGCGACCAGAGTCGAATCGGTTGGAGAGCACTCACACCGGGCCTCCCAGATGAACCCAGAGGATCCCTCGCTCGTCCACACGGAACGTCGCCTCGGTCGGAACGAGAGTAGTCGCGCCGGCCTCCTCGATTAGAGCCGGGCCCGCTGTGTCTGACGACACACTGAGAACATCGCGGTCAAAAACCGGGCAAGACACCTCAGTGCCCATCGATCGCAGAATGCGGTGCTCGGTGGGTTCCCCCGTACCACTCTCCACAGGGGGCAACATCTGCTCGATCGCCCCCCGACCGGACCCCTCGATGGCCGTGGTGGAGATCCTTCGAATCTCGAGCCGAGATCCCTCGAGCCCCTCCAGTCCTGCACGCCGGTCGAACAGGCAGGTCAGAGTGCCCGCGTCGAACCCGCAGGGTGGGTGAAGAGCGACACCGGCCATCTGCCCCTGATAGGCAACCTCGACTTCAACAACCAAACTGGACGTCGAACTTCCGAGCGAGGTTCCGACCCACTTCATCTGTTGATCGATCAGAACGTGCGCCTCCTTCAAGGCAGCGTCCTCTACGGGGATGTTCACGCGTGAAGACCGCGTTTCCCGTTGCTCAGCCAGCAGGCCGCCCCACGCAGAGAACAGACCCGCACGGGGTGGAACGAGAATCGTTGGGATGCCCAACTCCACCGCAATGCCGGCGGCATGCAGGGGACCTGCCCCACCGTAGGCCACGAGCACGGCCTCGTCGAGGGGGCACCGCCGCTCGACAGAGAGGGTCCGCAGAGCCTCGGCCATCATCTCATCGATCGTATCCACAATGGCTTCCGCAGCCTCGACAGTCTCGATTCCTAGGGGACCGGCAATCCGCTCGGTGATGACCCGTTCCGCCGCATCCGGGTCGAGGGTGCGTGCACCTTCAGGCAGACGAAGGCGATCGCCCAGTCGGCCCAGGACGACATTCGCATCCGTCACCGCAGCGCGATGCGTCTGCTTGCCGTAGCACGCCGGCCCCGGGTCCGCACCCAGACCATCTGGACCGACGTCCACACCACCTGCGTCGTTCGGACAGGCGATTGAGCCGCCGCCCGCCCCGATGGTCGTGATATCCAGCATTTCTACCGCGATCGGCAAGCCGAAACCGAGCGAACGCTTTCTTGTGAGCGAAGGAACCCCGTCGGCAACGAGGCACGCGTCGAAGCTCGTGCCACCCATGTCGCACGTCACGAAGGATGTGCGCCCGACTGCCGAACAAAGATGGCGGG
>CEUS01010204.1_pt1 | contig 12392 bp, 10 predicted proteins | sample 427031 | NCBI WGS metagenome assembly CEUS01 (sample SAMEA2622837, study PRJEB7988) | marine metagenome | biome: marine biome (ENVO:00000447); feature: marine epipelagic mixed layer (ENVO:xxxxxxxxx); material: "saline water (ENVO:00002010), including plankton (ENVO:xxxxxxxx)" | depth 140 m | reverse complement strand
GACATGTTGCTGGAATCCCTGGTGGCGTGTGCCGGAGTGACACTGCGGGCGGTGGCGACGGCCCTGGAGATCCCGGTGCGGGGGGGCAGGGTGACCGCCGAGGGGGATCTCGATTTCCGTGGCACGTTGGCCGTCGACCGAGACGCACCGATCGGCATCCAGTCGATCCGTATGCATTTCCAACTCGACACCGACGCCGATGACGAGCAACTGGCCACGCTGGTGAAACTGACCGAACGTTACTGCGTCGTATTGCAGACACTGGCGCAGGCGACCGAGGTGTCGGTCGAGTGCGGGGTGGAGTAGGACACCGGGCCGCAAACCGATCTTGCCCACAGTGGCCGGGGCGAATTAAAACCCGCAATCGCTGGTACGAGGCCCCTTTTTCGCCACCGGTCCGAGATGACCACGTCGACTTCCCCGCTGCGGATCATCTACATCGTCGGCGCTGGTCGCAGCGGTTCGACGGTGCTGGATACCGTGCTGGGCAATCACCCCGATGCGGTCAGTGTCGGGGAGCTCTCCAACCTGCATCGCTCGGGGTGGGTCAACAACGAGTTCTGTGCGTGTGGCGAACCGGCCGACGGATGCGAGTTCTGGAACGAGGTTCGCAACGCCTGGCTGAACGCGAACCCGGGGGGCGACGTCGAGGACTATCTGGCGATGCAGGCCCGGTTCGAACGGTTCCGTCCGGCGGCGATGTGGCGAACCGAGGCGTCGTCGTTGTTCCGCACCGCGGCCGCTCGACGGTACCTGGCACAGACCGGAAGCCTGTACGAGTCGATTGCCGCAGTCAGCCGGCGGCGGGTGATTGTTGATTCGTCCAAGACACCGTTGCGGGCCCGATGGCTGGCCCGGTTGCCGGGAGTTGACCTGCGGCTGGTGCACCTGGTTCGCGACAGTCGTGCGGTGGCGTGGTCCAGGAAGAAGTCACTGGCCCGGGATCTCGAGGGAGGTGTCCAGCATGATCTGGCATCGCGTCCCGCATGGTACTCGGTCGTCTACTGGACGGTCTCGAACCTGTTCGCCGCCCGCCTGCGACGACGCGCCGGTGATCGTGGGGTGCTGGTCCGTTACGAGGACTTCGTGTCGGACCCGGCCGGGGAACTGATCCGGATCGGTGACGCCTGTGGGCTGGACTGCGGCGGGCTGGTTCGGGCCCTGGAATCTGGCGAGTCGTTTTCCGTGGGACACACCGTGGCGGGCAACCGCCTGAGGATGGCCGGACAGGTCAGGCTGAAACCGGACTGGGACTGGATCGAGCAACTGCCCGAGTCGGACCGGAGGACCTGCTGGAGGCTCTCGGGGTGGTTGATGAAGCGGTACGACTATCCGCAACAAGCGAAGGCGGCCTGAGCAATGAGCAATCTGGATCATCCGAGCGTGGTTCCCATCTGGGCCCCCTGGCCGGTCTTCGGTGCCGAAGAAACCCGGGCTGTCAGCGAGGTGCTGGTCTCCGGACGTGTCAATTACTGGACCGGTCCTCACGGTCGGGAGTTCGAGCGGGAGTACGCCGAAGCGGTTGGAACGCGGTTCGCGATCGCGGTGGCCAACGGCACCGTGGCCCTGGAATTGGCCCTGGAGGCGACCGGGATCGGCCGTGGTGACGAGGTGATCGTGCCCTGCCGCAGTTTTCTGGCCAGTGCCAGTGCCATTGCGGCCCGGGGTGCGGTCCCGGTGTTCGCGGATGTGGATCGCGACAGCGGGAACATCACCGCCGAGACGGTTGCCGCGGCGGTTTCCTCGCGCACCCGCGGCGTGCTGGTGGTCCACCTGGCAGGCTGGCCGTGCGACATGGACCCGATTCTCGCCCTGGCTGAACAAAAGGGGATGACGGTGATCGAGGACTGTGCCCAGGCGCACGGGGCGACCTACCACGGGCGGCCGGTGGGCGGCCTGGGCAACGTGGCGGCTTTCAGTTTCTGCCAGGACAAGATCCTCTCGACCGGCGGTGAGGGCGGTCTGGTCCTGACCGATGACGAATCGACCTGGCGGAGTGCCTGGAGTTACAAGGATCACGGGAAGGACTATGACGCGGTGCACGCCCCGTCGAAGGGAGTGGTGTTCCGGTATGTTCATGGCCGGTTGGGCACCAATTGGCGACTGACCGAGATGCAGTCGGCACTGGGTCGGATCGCACTCGACAAACTCCCTGGCTGGGTGGACGAGCGTCGGGACAACGCGGCCGTACTGGCCGGACGGCTGGGGGCAATGGGGGCGTTGCGCGTGCCGGAACCCGAGGAGGGCATCGAGCACAGTTACTACAAGTTCTACGCCTACGTGCGTCCCGAGTGGCTCGTGTCCGGGTGGTCTCGAGACCGGATCGCGGCCGAGATCTCGTCGCTGGGTGTCCCCTGTGGCAGTGGGGCGTGCCCGGAGATCTATCTCGAGACGGCCTTTGACCGCACCGGTTGGCGTCCGTCGGCACGGCTGCCGGTGGCTCGCGAATTGGGTGAGACGAGCCTGATGTTCCAGGTCCATCCGGGACTGGGAGCGGCCCAGATGCACCGTGCAGCCGATGTGGTTTCCGACGTGCTGGGGCAGGCGACCGGGAGGCTGGCGGCGGCGGCCTGAGGAGGCGGCCCGCGTCGAGCCAGTCGCTCGTTCACAGGTACTCTCGGCGGACCTTCGCCGCGACGCTGCCCCCGTCGTAGTAACCGACGGAGATCTCACCGACGTGCGTCAGCAGGTCGTAGGCCTTCCAGCGATTCCAGCCGAAGTCGGCCTCCATCCACAGGATCAACTCGGCATAGGCCCGCGCGATTGACCGCTCGGCCGGAGCACCGCTGGTGACCGTCATGATTTCGACGTCGTTCTCGATCCGAGGCCACGCCAGGGCCCGGTTCTTGACCAGGTCGACGCTGATCTCGGTCACCGCGGACATCTCGAGTCCGGAGGCCGAAAGTTCTCCGTGCCCCATCGCGGCGTGAGCGTCACCGAGGAACAGCAGGCCGCCGGAGACGAAGACCGGCAAGTGCACCGTCGCACCGGGTGCGGTTTCACAGATGTCCATGTTTCCGCCGTGAGGTCCACCCGGCCCGGTGGTGGGTACGCCCCACTCGGGTGCGGTCCCGATGCAACCGAGCATTGGCGTGTAGGGGATCGAGATCTCGTCGCTCCACTGGATCATGCCGTCGGCGATCGGACAGACGTGTCCACCCGGCGGCACATCGGTACCCAGCCATTCGCAGAGCTGTTTCGGAGCACCGGTGTAGGTCGCGGCCTGGGGACGCCAAGGCTGGATCTCGTGGATTCTCACGCTCAGCACGTCTCCCGGTTCGGCGCCCTCGATCTCGATGGGTCCGTTGACCGGGTTGCTCTTGGGGACCGTCGACTTGTCTCGCTGGTCGCCGGGTGAAGAGATTTGGCCCGAGAGCGCGTCTTCGGATTCGACCAGCAAGCGGCCTCCGGGAGCGATCGTGGCCCGGGGCGGCAGGTGCCGGGAGAATTCGTAGATGAGTGGTTCGGCGGGGATTCGTGTCAGCGGTGTCGAATCGTTCATGGCGGGTGAGTGGTTCCTGGCATGGTGCCGGGTCGAAGGCTGTCGGCTAGGGCGTCTTCTTGTCGGCGGGTGCCTTTTTGGGTGGCGGCGGGCTGGCAGGGGTCACCGACAGCATCAGCGCGTCGGTGACGCGTCGGACCGGCGCGGGGCCGGGGAGATGGACAACCGGAAGCACCGGCCGTCCGGAATTGTCGGTCCCGGTCTTGGCAACCAGTCGGATGGGCGACTGCGACGGCTTGGCCTGGGCGTTCGCCTCCAGCGTGAGCGTGGCCACGGGCTTACCGGCGGCGACGGTGACGGTGGCTGCAGTGACACCTTCGGGCAAGTCCTCGGCTGTCACCTCGACGGGGGACTCCGATCCTCCCATGCGAATCACCAGGACCTGCAGGGTCGCTTTTCCGCCTGCGGCGATGCTGAGTCCCGAGTGAGTCTTGCCGTCGCCGACGACAGAGAAGGCCTGGAACCGTTTGCGGGGCGGACTGATCACCAGCTGGTAGACACGGTCGGGTCCGAAGATGCTGCCGCCGAAGATGTCCCTGACGACGATCCTGAATCGCCCATCAGCGGGAGCTTTCCAGCTGGCGTGTGGATCGTAGGTGGTGTACGGGAAGTCGAAGCCGATCTTTTTCGGGGCCGCCGGTGGCGCGATCGTGGCCAGGGCCTTGCCCGTCCGGTCGTGGACAATCGCTTCCAGCCGCATCGATTGGCCCAGCCGTTCTCCCCACCCGACGATCTCGAGCGTCTCGCCCTTCTGCACGTCGACCGCGTACCAGTCGACATCCGCAGAGCGTTCGAAGGCACCACAGATCCGCACGGGCGGTTCCAGAAGTTGGGCGGTGGCAGCGGTGTCGTTCTGTTCGGAGGTCTCGGTGACGACCGGCTCGTGTGAGTGGGTGACCCAGGCTGTTCCCGAGCAATTGCTCAGTCTCAGGCGGAAGCCGCTGTCGAGGACTCCGACGGGGCGACGATCGGGCCAGGAACGGTGTGAGAGGAAGCGGTCAAGAGCGACCGGCATCGCCGAGAGGCCCGTTTGGGAGTGAGCTGTTCCGAAGGGGAGTTCGTGTCCGATTACCAGCAGCTTGCCGCCACCGCAGATTGCCGTGGGAGAGGTGGCCTGGAGCCGGGGACCGGTTTCCAGCGTTAGCGTGTAGAGGCTGCTTGCGTCCTGCTGAAATCCCCGGTCGACGACGGTCACCAGGTAGCGGCCGTTGGCGGGCAGCTTGAGGGCGAGTTTCGGTTCGACCTGGTGGACAAAGGAATGAGCCAGTTCCTGGCCCGTGGGTCCGTGTACGCTGAGGATGGGTGCCACCGTGCCGTCGAGACTTTTGGATCGGCAGGCGATATGGACCAGTTGACCCGATTCTCCGGTGAAGGCGAACACATCGCGGTCGGCGGCGCGGTCGAGCTTCGAAGCGGCGGTTCCCGGTAGCGAAATCGGGGTCGCCTGCGAATCGGGTGTCTCGGCGACAACCGTGACCGGGTGGGTTACCACGAGCAGTGCCCGGGGATTGGACAGGCCCGTGGAGGTCAGCGTCCAGGCATCAAGCAGTCCGGCCCGGGTGTCTCGACTGACGTTGACGTTGATCACCGATTTGGTGACCGAGCTGGTTTGGAGTTCACCGCCGGAGCTGACCAGTCCCGTGAGAGTACCGAGGTCTCCGCCGCTGACGGTGATACTGGCCGCCCGTCCGGCTTGCACGACCGGCGGGAACAGAACCGTGACCGACGGCGTGGCAGCCGTCACCGGCTGGGGTGCCGCAGGAATCCCGATCACCAGGCAGGCCAGCAGTCCGGCCAGATGATTCGGACGTTTTTTTGGCAGGTGCGAAGACATCGGCAAGCGGTTTTGGGAGCCAGGTCGAGGAGTCGCGGGTCGAACGGGAAACGCTCGACACGCGTCGCGTCGGATCCCTATCATACTCGCCGCACACGTCCGGCGGCATGCACGAGCGTGATGAGCTGGCCGACGAGAGACGCCGATGACCGAGAATTCTCGATCCGAACAGAACGACCAGTCCCGCCTGGCCGATCTGCACCAGGCCGCAGCCCTCCCTTACCGGGTCCGCAAGGGACGGCTCCAATTCTGCCTGGTCAGTGTCCGCAGCGGTACCAGTTGGATCATGCCCAAGGGGAACATTGAACCGGGTGAGTCGGATCCGGAGTGTGCCGGTCGCGAGGCGTTCGAGGAGGCGGGGCTGGAAGGCCGTGTGCTGGAACCGGTTCTCAGTCGGTATTCGGCCAACAAGGGAAAGAAGTCGGTCGAGGTCACCGTGTGGTTGATGGAGGTCGAGAATTGCCTGAAGAAGTGGCCGGAAAAGAAGTCGCGGGCCCGGCAGTGGGTTTCGCCGCGCAAGGCGATCCGGCTGCTGTCCCGGCCCAGCCTGGTGGCCCCGGTCATCGACGCCATCCGTCGTCTCGAGTGGATTGACTGATCCGGTTGGGCTCAGCCACCGTCCCGCCGCGGATCAGTGCTGCCGCCTTCGATTGAGTCGGCGATGGTGATCCCGGTGAAGTCCTCGTCCGTGGTCGGGTACTGCGGGTTGATGGCTTCGAGTGTCGAGACGATCGTGCGGGCAATCACCGTGTTGCGGTACCACTTGCGATCGGCGGGGATGACGTGCCACGGCGCGATCTCGGTCGTGCACTTTTCGAGCATTTCCTGGAAGGCCTGCTGATAGTCGTACCACTGGCGGCGTTTTTCGAGATCGCCGCGAGAAAACTTCCAGTTCTTTTCCGGTTTTCGCAGCCGATCACGAAACCGCTCGGCTTGCTCCTCGGGTGAGATGTGCAGGAAGAACTTCAGGATGGTGGTTCCGGAAGCGGCAAGCTGCGCCTCGAAGTTGTTGATCTGTTCGAATCGCGGCCGCCAGGTAGATTCCGGGACAATCCGGTCGACACGGACGACAAGCACATCTTCGTAGTGTGAACGGTTGAAGATGCTGATCATGCCCGATGCGGGGACCTGCTTGTGGATCCTCCAGAGGAAGTCGTGTTGCCGTTCGAGTTCGGAGGGATTCTTGAACGAGGCGACACGGGTGCCCTGGGGATTGATGCCCCGGAAGACTTTCCGGATCGTGCCGTCCTTGCCTCCGGCGTCCATGGCTTGAAAGACGACCAGCAGAGACCGCCGTCCCTCGGCGTAAAGGGCCGTTTGCCATTCAGCCAGTTGATCCCGCAACGAATCCAGCTCGGTCTCGAAGGCCTTGCGATCTCCCTCGCCGGCAGTGGGCAGGGAACCGAGGTCGACGGGCTGGCCGGGGACCAGGCGGTGCGGTGTCGGATTGGTCATCGTGTTGGTGACTCGAGCCGGACGGCTAGGCAAATCCTTCGGATTCAACGTCCCGCGGCCGCCACAGTTCGACCAGGTCGGCGCGGGGGATCAAGGTGACGTCGAACCAGTTGTCGATTGGCAGTTCCAGCTGTGCCAGTGCTGCGGTCGACATGCGGTGATGTTCGCCTCCCAGCAGCAGGATCATCTCCTCGATTCCCGGGTTGTGTCCGACCAGCAGTGCCCGCCCGGCTTCATCGGGCAACTCGCTGACCACGCTCAGCCATTCGGCAGCCGAGGCGTGGTAGAGGTCGCCGGTGGTGTGGATGTCCTGGTCGTAGCCGCAGGCGTCGGCGACCAGGTTGGCGGTGCGGTGTGCCCGGCGGGCGGTCGAGGTGACCATGATGTCGGGGACCAGTTCATGGTGGCGGATCAGCCGGCCCATCAGCGGGGCCGCCTGTTCGCCGCGACCGTTCAAGGGACGGTCGTGGTCACTGGAGACATCTTGACTCCAGCTCGACTTCGCGTGGCGCAAAAGGAGCAGCGTCTTCATCACGTCCAACTGGCCGGCAGCGGGTACCGGCGAATCCGGTCAGGTCTCGGTCGTTTCGTGTCCGGGAGCGCGATGCGGAACAAACCCGGTACGGTCAGATTCCTCGTTGAGCCGCATCACGTCACAGGCTTCATCATACAACAGTTGCTGGCAGCGGCCACCGAGCGGGTTGTCCGAGTCGGCGGTGTCACGGCCGTCTACGAACCGCTCGCGGCCGGAGGGTGGGTCGTAGCTCCCGTCGTCCCGCAACCGCCGGCCCTTGACCTGGTCGGCCAGGCAGTGTTCGAGCATTCGGATCAGCCGTTCGGACGCGGTGGGATCGTCGATAGGCACCATCAACTCGACTCGCCGATCGAGATTGCGGGGCATCCAGTCGGCGCTGGCGATGAAGGTCTGTCCGGCACCGCCGCGGTGAAAGTGGAACACTCGGCTGTGTTCGAGGAACCGGTCGACGATACTGGTGACGGTGATGTTGTCGGAGAGTCCGGCGACTTCTGGCCTCAGACAGCAGATGCCCCTCACGTTGAGCCGGATCTCGACCCCCTCCTGGCTCGCCTCGTAGAGTGCGCGAATCAGCCGTGGATCGACCAGCGAGTTCATCTTGGCGAGAATTCGTGCCGGCTGCCCCTGCCGTTTTCGTTCGGTTTCGGCCGCGATCAGTTCGAGCAACCGGTCCCGCAGTCCGATAGGAGCCGCTTCGATCAACGAGAATCTCCTCGGCTGAGTGTAGCCGGTGATGGTGTTGAAGAAGGTGGCGCCGTCGCCGCCGAGATCGTCGTCGGCGGTCAGGTAGCTGATGTCGGTGTAAAGCCGAGCGGTGTTTTCGTTGTAGTTCCCGGTGCCGAAGTGAACGTAGCGGCGGATGCCACCGGGTTCGCGACGAACGACCAGGCAGATCTTGGCGTGGGTCTTCAGGCCGCGGATGCCGTAAATCACCTGCACGCCGGCCTGTTCGAGGCTGCGGGCCCACTCGATGTTTCGGGCCTCGTCGAAACGGGCCTTCAGTTCGACAATCACCGTCACGTGCTTGCCCAGTTCGGCCGCCCGGGCCAGCCCGCGGACGATCGGGCTGTCGCGGCTGGTGCGGTAGAGCGTCTGCTTGATCGCCAGCACGTCGGGGTCAGTCGCCGCCTCCTCGACAAACCGCACCACCGGGTCGAAGCTCTCGAACGGGTGGCACAGCAGTACGCTGCGATCGGCGAGCACTTCGAAGAGGTTGCGGCGCGGATCGATCTGCGGGGATGCGACCGGTGGCCAGGGCGTGTCCTTGAGGTCATCGAAGCCGGTCAGGTCGGCCAGCGGAAAGAAGCCGGTCAGGTCCAGGGGGCCGGGGATGCCGTGGATGTCCTTCTCGTCGACGCCGAATTGCCGTTGCAGGAAACCCCGGGTCACGTCGTCGGCTTCCGCGGCGATCTCCAGCCGTACGCAATGGCTCTCTTTCCGAGCCTCGAGAATTTCTTGCATGCCTTCCATCAGGTCCGAAGCCTCGTCCTCGCGGAGGCTGAGGTCGGCGTTGCGGGTGATCCGGAACGGCACGCACTCCAGTACCTCCTCACCGGGGAAGAACTTGCCGAGCGACCAGGCGAGCACGTCCTCGAGGAGCATGTAGGCGTAACCCCCCTCGGAGGGCAGGGTGAGTATCCGTGGGCAGGTGCGGCCGCAGGGAATCCAGGCGAAGCGAGGCGAACCGTCCTCGTCGTCGCCGAGGCGTACCGAGAGGCACAGCGGACCGCCTGGCAGCAGCGGGCAGTCCTGGTCGTCGGCGACAGCCATCGGGGTCAGTACCGAGTAGATCTCTCCGTCGACGATCTGCTCAAGCACGGTCGCCTGGGCCGGATCGATTGAATCGGGGCGCACCCTGCGGATGCCTTCGACGGCCAGGGCCGGCTCCAGTTGCTCGCTGAACCGGGTGTACTGGTCGGACACCATTCGCTGGATTCGTTCGTTGATCAGTTCCAGTTGCTCGGCAGCGGTCAGGCCCGCAGCGTCTTGGCCTCCGTGTCCCTCGCGATGAACCAGTTGCAGTCCGCCGACCCGCACCATGAAGAACTCGTCGAGGTTCGAGGCGGTGATCGCCAGGAACTTGAGCCGTTCGAGCAACGGGTGACCCGTGTCACCGGACTCGTCGAGTACACGCTGGTTGAATTCCAGCCAGCTGAGCTCGCGGTTGATGAACTGGTCGTTGTGAGCGGTCATGAGAACTGGCCGGGAAGCCGTTGTGGGTCAGTGGTTGGAGCCGTCCTGTTCGGCCTGGCGGAGCAGGACAGACATGCCGAAGATCTGTTGGAAGAGCAGCCCGTTGCGGTCCAGGGCGAGTTGTTCGATCGAGAGGTCGTCGACACCGGGAATGGCGATCACCAGCTTTCCGTCATTGCGATGGCAGGTGAATTCGGAGATGTGCCCGCTTCGCGAGGCATCCAGGCCGGTGGCCACTCTCAGCAGTGCGGCCAGCTTGGTGACGGCGATTCTCTGGTCGCGGTCGAGCTTGGAATAGCCCAGGTGAGTTGGCTTGGGAGTGGCACCGCGGTGGTACCTGGCGACCAGGGCCACCAGCAGCATGTCGGTACGGGTCAGCCCGAACAGGTCACTTTGCTGGATCAGGTACATCGAGTGCTTGTGCAGGCTGCGGCTGGAGACGAACCCGCCGATTTCGTGGAGCAACGCGGCCGTGTGCAGCAGGATGCTGAACCGAGGGTCCAACTGATGGTCGTCTGTGAGCTGGTCGAAGAGCTGCCTGGAGAGATCGGCGACGTGCTGGGCGTGTGGCAGGTCGAACTGGTACTTGCGGCCGAGGTCGAGTGCCGAGCGAGTGATCTGGTGGGCGAGGTCGTCGCTCCATACCTCCTCGGTGGCCATCTCGCGCAACAATCCGTCCCGCAGGTTGACGTTGCCGACGTAGAGCTGTTTGCGATCGAAAGTCCTGGCCAGTTCGACGTAGCACAACAGGGCCGGCCCCAGCACCGACGCGTCGGGATAGCTGACCTGGAAACGGCGGACGATGTCGTCGACAGAGAGTCCGAGGATTTCGTCGCACAGCGCCACGATCTCATCGACTTTCAGGCACGCCAGTTCGTCGCGACTCCAGTGGGGAAACAGCCGGTGAGCGGCGAAACGGATGTCGCCCCCCAACGCGACCACCTCCGCCGGGGCCTCCCACGGCACATTGCTTCGGACCCGGTCCATGGTGCGGCGAACTTCGGACCTCATCAACTCGACCAGCGAACCCCTGGGGGCCCCGTCGAGCGATTCTCGAAGTCGTTGAGAACCGAGCTGGTAGGTATTCGAGTAGATCACGTTACCGGATTGGACCAGGAGGATCTTGGTGCTTCCGCCACCGACCTCCGTCACGATCGATTGTGCGTCGGTCAGAGTCGGATGGGTCTCGATCATCGGCTGCACGCCGAGATAGGTGATCCGGTTCACCTCCGCCTGGTCGATCACCTCGATCTCCATGCCCGTTGCGACGTAGATGCGGTCCAGAAACGACATCCGGTTGGTGGCCTCGCGGACCGCGCTGGTGGCCACGATGCGGACCTGTTCGGCTTTCGTGATGCCGTATTCCTGCAGCAGCTGGCGGTAGCTCCGCAAAACCAGCACGCATCCCTCGGTCGTCTTTTGCCCAATGCGGCCCCGGGTGTACGTGTCGTGGCCGAGGTCCACGTCCTGGGAGAGCGATTCGAGCAGGCGGATCGAGCCGTCGCTGACGATCTCACCGATCGCCATGCGGATCGAGGCGGACCCGATGTCAATCACCGCGACCGGACGGGTCTGCGATGGGGTGGCCGCACCGCGATGCGGTTCGTGGATGGTGGTCAGTCGGTCAGGCATGGGGACGGGGAGCTGGAGTGTTGAGAGACGAACGCATCGGAGAGAGAGCAGGAGGATTGATAACCCGTTGTGGAGACAACGGCCGGGACAGAACCTCTCCGCCTATTAATAGCCAGTCAGCCGAGCCGTGGAAGCGAAAAAACCGTTCGCCACAGACACCGGGGGGTCAGGCGGCCCGTGTCGTGTTGTTGACGATCTCGGTTTCGGCCCAGGCGGCGGCGCCCAGCACGCTGGCGTTGTCACCCAGGTCGGCAGTGACCACCTGGTAGGAGTCGCGATACGACTCGAGCAGGTTCTTGTTGCAACTGCCCGAGACAGCGTCAAGGAACAGGTCGGGCATCGCCTCGACCAGCCCGCCTCCGAGCACGATCGTGTCGGGAGCCAGCAGATGGACCAGCCCGGCGGCTGCCACCCCAATCCACTCGGCCGATTCGCGGACGATTCCCTCGATCACCGTGTCCCCACTGTCGATCGCGGCACTCAACGCCCCGCTGCGGATCGTCGCCACCTCGGTGCCGACGTGTTCGGCCAGGTGTGGTGCGTGACCACGGTAGGCGGCCTGGGCAGAGGCGGCGGCAATCGACAGGCGGCTGGAGACGTGTTCGAGGGTATGGCAGCGGTTGTTGCCCCGGGCCGGAGCACCGGGATTGATGGGGAAGTGCCCGATCTCCATACAGGTGATCCGGTTTCCCCGCAGGATGCGTCCTTCGTAGATGCAACCTCCCCCGATTCCGGTTCCGGGAAAGATGCCCACCACGCAGCGACTGCCTCGCGCCGCGCCGAAGCGGTACTCGCCGTACACGCCCGCGTCGACGTCGTTGACCACCAGCACCGGGCAGCCCATCTTCTCGGTCAGCCAGTCGCCGACCGGCACGTCGCGCCAACTCAGGTTGATGGCCTCGTGGACCACCCCGCTGGTCATGTCGACCGGGCCGGGACAACCGATGCCGATACCACGGATCGCCGTGCGGTCCAGGCCGGCCTCGGCCAGCGCCTGGTCGATCGTTTTGACGATTCGCTTGAGGTTCTTCTTGGGCGAGACCGAGTTGAGCGTCGACTTGCGATCGTGACCGATCACCTCGAACGACGAATCGTAGACGCTGGCCAGCATCTTCGTGCCGCCCAGGTCAAATCCTACCCACACTCCCTCGTGTCGCAGCGTCATTCCAGATTCCGGATGACCAAGTCAGGTTGCCCACGGATCAGCATATCCGGAGCGAAGCGACGACGCGAGATGGATG
>CEUS01063766.1_pt1 | contig 12393 bp, 15 predicted proteins | sample 427031 | NCBI WGS metagenome assembly CEUS01 (sample SAMEA2622837, study PRJEB7988) | marine metagenome | biome: marine biome (ENVO:00000447); feature: marine epipelagic mixed layer (ENVO:xxxxxxxxx); material: "saline water (ENVO:00002010), including plankton (ENVO:xxxxxxxx)" | depth 140 m | reverse complement strand
TGCGGCAGCCATTCCACCACCGATTAGGATTTGATTAACTTTAGGGACGAGATTCTTCAGAACCGTAATTTTGTCACTTACCTTCGCTCCACCTATGACTGCCATGAATGGTTTAGATGGATTTTCAAGAGCATTGCCGAGGAATTCCATTTCTTTTTCCATAAGAAATCCTGACACTGCAGGCAGGAAGTGAGTGATGCCTTCTGTAGAAGCATGTGACCTATGTGCAGTACCAAATGCATCATTCACATAGATATCTGCGATTTGGGAAAGAGTTTTTGCGAAATCAGGGTCGTTTTCTTCTTCACCTGGATGGAAACGAAGATTTTCTAGTAATCCCACGTCACCTGGACCTATTTCATTCACGACTTTGGTTGCTTCTTCGCCTATACAGTCGCGTGCATATTTGACGGGCGATCCAAGTAGTTGAGAGAGTCGTTGTGCAATTGGTTCCAGTCGGAGTTCGTTGTCAAAACCATTTGGTCGACCCAGATGCGAGCAAAGAATGACTCTTGCATTTCGCTCACGAAGGTGTTGAATTGTAGGTAATGTCGCTTTGATCCGAGAATCATCAGCGATTGAATTGGTTTTTGGAACGAATGTAACGTTAAAATCTGCACGAACAATCACTCGTTTTTCACTAACATCGATGTCTCGAATGGTCAATTTGGGCATATTGATTTCCTCGGTGATTTTTCTAGATAGTTAGTATTCACGTAGCACGAGATATTTGAATAACGAACGTAACCTATCTAGTGCTTTTGATGGTTCCGCGATTTGATCCAGTTCATTTATAGCTAGTTCAAGGTACTCATCTGCGATCTCGTTACAATATTCAAGAGCTCCAAGTTCTTCCAGCACAATGATCACTTGCGAGATATCCTCCTGAGATAAATTGGGTTGTTCATAGTAGGAGCGAAGCCGCATTCCGTTTGGGTTTTCTTGTGAAAGTCCATAAACAATTGGTAAGGTTTTCTTCTTGTTCTGTATGTCGATCGCGTGTTGTTTTCCTGTAACCTCACCACCCCAAAGATCTAGAGCGTCATCGCGAATTTGAAAAGCTATACCTAGATTTTTCCCGATATTCCTATAGCGCTTGGCGATATCTGTTTTCGCGCCCCCTAGCAGTGCACCGATTTCGAGGGTGGTACCAAAAAGTTTTGCAGTCTTTTTTTCGATCATGTCCAGGTAATTATCGATTGGGACCACTGACTTTTCTTGAAAATCTATGTCAGCATATTGCCCTTCGCAAAGTACAAGGCACGTCTCATCCATTAACTGGCCACACGCTAAGATCATTTCTGCTGAATATCCCGCATCTTCTAATCGCAGCAATACAAGGCGCGAAAATGCATGCATCCCATCTCCCGCATTTATTGATTGTGCGACTCCATGTTTATGCCACAATGTTGGGATCCCTCTTCGTGTAGGGCTTTCGTCTTGAATATCATCATGAATTAGTGAGAAGTTGTGTAAAATTTCAATGGCGGCTGCACCTGCTAAAGCATTGTGCCAGTTGGTACCAATCACTTCAGTGCAAAGCAATGTCAGTATTGGCCGTAATTTCTTTCCCTGATATTTCGTGTCTAAACCAATTGCGAGATGGTGACGCATCATGTTGTAAAGGGGTCCGTCTTGATCGGCAAATGTTGTTTCTAGATAATTTTCGACTTTATCGTAGTAGACGTTTAGTGTTGTAAGTATGTCGGGTTTTTCTGTCATGATGGTTTTTCTTGGGTATCGTTGTCCCCCAAATCAAAAGCAATTTCGTGGATTTGTTCTTTAGATATCACGCCATGTCTTAAAATATTTATCTTTTCGTTTGCAATTTCAACTATTGATGAGGCTGTGGGCTCTGATAGCGTGCCACCATCAAGGATAAGGTCTATGTCTTGTCCGATCTGCTCACGTATTTGGGTCACGTTCAGAGGATTTTCTTGGCCATGCTTGTTTGCACTGGTCCCAGTAATCGCTCCTCCCATTTCGGACGCCATGAATCGTGCGACAGGATGATCTGGAACCCTTAACGCGATAGTGTTTCGTCCTCCCGTTATTAGTGGTGAAATATTGGGTATGGATGGTAATACAAGGGTTAGTTGTCCGGGCCAAAAAGCAGCCGCTAATTTCTGTGCAACGATGCTGAAATGCGTGGTGTATTTTTTTGCATCATCAATATCCCCTAACAACAGTGGGATTCCTTGATCATAAGAACGTCCTTTAATTTCAATAAGACGTTTTACTGCTTGTTCGTTCATGGGATCTGCAGCGATTCCATACAGAGTATCCGTTGGGAAGACGACGAGATTCCCCTGCTTAAGGCACAAGACAGATTCATCGATTTGTGTGACGTTTAGCTCTTTTTGGTTGACCATCAAATTCATTAATAAATGTATGAACGTTGACCTTAGTCTAGCATAAATGCTAGTCTCAATGAGTGGTTCGTTAGCAGCATCATAGTGAGGATTTGGACTTATTTCCCGGGTTTATTTTATAGGCTGCCAGTTTCCATTTATATAAGGAAAATTGAGGATGGTAATCTAGAGATCTATGACACAGTCAGACAAAATTGCCCCCCAAAAACCGCATGATGAAAGTCTTTTCTCGATTTCTGAAAGCATTGTCGTAGTTGATTTTGGTTCTCAATATAGCCTACTGATAGCGCGCAGGATACGAGAGTTAAAAGTCTATTGCGAAGTTATCCCCTACAATGCTTCGTTTGACGAAGTTATGAAATTAAATCCGAAAGGTTTTATCCTGTCCGGCGGACCTGCGAGTGTTTATGAAACGGGTGCCCCCCTTATTTCCGAAGAGATATTGCATTCAGGAATACCGATTTTAGGTATCTGCTATGGGATGCAAGCATTAGCACACCAATTAGGTGGCGAGGTTGAACCTGGTGAAATACGGGAATATGGGCATGCAGATTTACGCCGAACAGATGACGAGATGGCTTTATTTCGTGACCTACCTCACTCTACTCCCGTTTGGATGAGCCACGGTGATCGCGTGTCAAAAATCCCGCCTGGATTCAAAGTGCGTGCAGTAACAGATGCATCTCCTACAGCTGTGATGAGCAACGATTCTGGTGTTATTGGATTACAGTTTCATCCAGAAGTCGCACACACACCAATGGGCAAAAAGTTGTTGGAGAATTTTCTTTTCGAAGTGTGTAATTGTGAAGGAGATTGGACGCCACAGAATTTTGTCGATTCGAGTATAGAAGCGATTCGTGCGCAAGTTGGCACGGGACGCGTTGTTTGTGCTTTATCAGGAGGCGTTGATTCCTCTGTTGCAGCAACACTCATTCATAAGGCGATAGGCAGTCAGCAAACCTGCATTTTCGTGAATAATGGGTTGTTACGTAAGGATGAAGCTGAAGAAGTCCTATTAACCTATAAACAGAATGCACAACTCAATGTTCGTGACGTTGACGCAGCTGAATTGTTTTTTGGTGCACTCACTAATGTGACCGAACCAGAGGAAAAAAGAAAGATTATAGGCGAAAAGTTCATCAACATATTTGAAGCAGAGGCAGACCTTATTGGCGACGTTGATTTTCTAGCTCAAGGGACCACCTATCCAGATGTTATTGAAAGCAGAGGCCCAGAAAATACCACATCCGCTGTGATTAAGTCTCATCATAATGTTGGCGGTCTACCTGAAAAAATGGAGTTAGACCTGGTTGAACCTCTGAGGTATTTATTTAAGGATGAAGTCCGAGAAGTGGGTATTACACTTGGTTTACCTCCCGCAATGGTATGGAGGCAACCCTTTCCTGGACCGGGTTTGGCTGTACGCATCATTGGAGAAGTGACTTCTGAGAAGGTACGAATTCTGCAGTCAGCCGATGCCATTGTTACGGAAGAGATCGAAAATGCAGGGTTAACGCGTGAGATTTGGCAATCGTTTGCTGTGTTGTCTGGGGACTTGACCGTTGGAGTACAAGGGGATTTTCGTACTTATGGTCACTTAATCGCCATTCGTGCGGTGGCGAGTGAAGATGCGATGACCGCCGATTGGGTGCGTCTCCCGTACGAAGTGTTGGAGAGAATGTCTGGACGCATCGTGAACGAAGTCAATGAGGTTAACCGTGTTGTATATGATATTACATCAAAACCGCCAGGTACGATCGAATGGGAGTAGATTCCATCTACTAATCTGTTGTTTATAAACGTTTTGAAAGAAAGGATTTTGGAATGATTACCCGCTACACCAGCCCGAAAGCGACAGAACCAGCGCCCGAGCTTTGGTCTAACTGCATTGTGTGTGATGGCATCGCATACATTTCCGGCTTGACATCGCGAAATGCCGATGGCGTGACCATCGACGGGGCCGATGAATACGAGCAAGCCAAAATCATCTTCGAGAAACACAAGGCGTTGATTGAGGCCGCTGGCGGCAAGATGGCGGACTTTACCAAGCTCACCATTTTTGTCACGCGCATTCAGAACAACAAACAGGTGTGGAAGGCTAGGGCCGAGTTTTTTGAAGGCGATTTCCCTGCCTGTTCCCTAGTCGAAGTCTCGAACCTGGCCGGGCCCGACATCTACGTGGAAATTGAAGGTATCGCCCATATTGGAAAAGGCGCCCGTTAAGGAAGTTTCTAACCTCTTTTAAGCGTTTCTATTACTTTTCAATAGTGTAATACACGCAGTTGAGTACGCTAAATTCACTCAAATGTTAGAAAGTCTGAAAAATACATAATAGGAACAAAGACTTACAAAGTTGGAACTATTCAGTGGGAATGAGCTAATACAAATTCTATTATTAATACATATTAAACTTACAAATTCGGTATAAGTATCCTTGGAACATTGATTTTATCGATGGAACCTATAATTCTTGTTGGCACAATATTTTTGTCGTATTTTATTGGATCTGTTTCGTTCGCGTATCTCGTTTCTTTAAGACTGAGACGTGGCGATATCCGTAAATTGGGATCTGGCAATGCTGGTGCCCTCAATGTTGGTCGTGAGATCGGTACTAAATGGGGATTGATCGTTTTCTGTTTGGATTTTTCTAAAGGTTATATCACTGTGGTGATCGCTAATGCTTTGCTGGATGGGCTTGTTCCAGGTGTTATCTGTGCCGGCGTAGCTGTTGCTATTGGGCATATTTGCCCAGTATATTTGCGATATAAAGGTGGAAAGGGAGTAGCTCCCGCTATGGGAGTTATGTTGGCTGTATTACCTGCACTAACTTTAATTAGTTTTGCCGTCGTAGCGATTGCTTTTATCGTCACACGAAATGCAATCATGGTTATAGCGAGCGGGATCATATCTTTGGATTTATTGATACTTATTACGTGGCAATCGCCTTGGTATATTCTTTTATGCATAACTCTGAGTTTATTGGTTCTTATTTCGCACGTCATTTCAATTCGGAAAGAATTAGTCTTGATTTATCATTCGAGGAGATGGAAAGATATCTTCTCTCTTGAGTGATACTCTTTATTTAGAGGGTTGACGACGAGGTTAAATTTAATAAGGCCATCTGTATGGAGGTATGTACACTGTGAAGGTTTTGGTGATCGGTGGTGGAGCTCGCGAACATGCGATCACATGGAAAATTCACCAGAGTCCTAAAGTCAGCGAAATTCTTATTGCTCCGGGCAATGGAGGAACCGCTGGTTTGGGCGAGAATATTTCAATTGCTGCTGATGACATCGAAAGTTTGATTAAATTGGCGGTCGATCGGCAAGTTGATCTTGTGATTGTTGGTCCCGAAGACGCATTGGCTGCAGGAATTGTTGACCGCTTACAGGCATTACAGATTCCAGTTTTTGGGCCGACGCAGTTGTCTGCGGAAATTGAGTCCAGTAAAGCATTTGCAAAACAGTTGATGGAATCAAGATCAATTGCAACTGCGGAAAGCAAAACATTTTCGGATTTCGAATTAGCTGTTAACTATAGCGAAGCGCAAGAAACACCGATTGTGATAAAAGCGGATGGTTTGGCTGCGGGCAAAGGAGTGGTAATAGCGCAAAGTCATGAAGAAGCAAAATCGGCTTTGCATGACGCAATGGTTAGTTCTATTTTTGGCGATGCCGGTAAAACGGTTGTTATAGAGAGATTTTTGGATGGATTGGAAGCCAGTGTTTTCGGTTTTTGTGATGGGAAAGATTTGGCAATGGCTTTACCTGCGTGCGATTACAAAAGGGTTTTTGATGGGGACGAAGGCTTGAACACGGGTGGAATGGGTGGCTATAGCCCACCGGAGTTCGTCAATCAGGCCCTAATGGAGGATGCTCGTACTCAAATCATGCAACCAATGCTTGATGCCCTGCGTGAATCTGGAAGACCATTTACAGGAGTGCTGTATGGAGGGCTGATTGTTACAGAGGGTGGTTTGCAAGTCATCGAATTCAATGCACGTTTAGGCGATCCGGAAACCCAATTGCTTCTTCCTCGTCTAAATACGGATTTCATTGACGTTGTTGAAGCTTGTCTTGAAGGCCGTATAAGGGAGATATCAATTGATTGGCGCACGGACTCTTGCGTTGGTGTTGTCCTAGCATCACCAGGATACCCGGGTAGCTATCCAAGAGGATTGTCTATCAAAGGCCTTGATAACATGGATGATGATATCCTCGTTTTTCATTCGGGGACTACTTTAGATGAAGGATCTCTTGTTACCAATGGTGGGCGCGTTTTGACGGTAGTGGCTCTTGGTTCAAATATGCACGATGCTCGACAGCGGGTATATGAGAATGTACGACGGATAGAGTTTGATGGTATGCATTATAGAAATGATATCGCTGCGCGAGCGATTTGAAATGACGCAGGAGAATTACAATGGAAATTAAGATTGATAGCTGTAAACATTGTGGTAAAGGGTTTACCTTTGATAGTGAGTCGGTTCCCCGATATCGCGTGGATGCGGCACCGCTGGTGATTGTCTATGTCCTTGATTGTGTCAATTGTGGTCGGCAGGTTTCAATCGATATAGAACAATCGTATGACGAATTTTTGCAAGAGATGAAGGAATCGGAAGTCCCTGATGGGATGAAGCGATGTCCTGATTGTGCTGAATTCGTCCAAGAGATGGCTCGTGTGTGCCGATTTTGTACATATCGTTTTGGTGAGGATAACTGAGTTAAGGAGGGTTAGAAATGTCACTATTGGTTGGAATAATAATGGGCAGCCTTACGGATGAACCTTTGGTTGTTGAGACGCAGAAGGTGCTTGATGATATGGGGATTGAATATGAAAGCAAGGTAATATCAGCGCATCGACGCCCTGATGCTTTGAGTGAGTATGCGAGAGCAGCGTCAGGTCGCGGGATTGAAGTATTGATCGGTGTCGCTGGCGCCGCGGCTGCCTTACCAGGGGCGTTAGCTTCTCTTTCAGATTTACCAGTGATTGGCGTGCCAGCGCCATCCAGCGATTTAAAGGGTATAGATGCTCTTCTTGCGATCGCTCAAATGCCCCCAGGTATACCTGTTGCAACAGTTGCTATCGGTTCAATGGGTGCGAGGAACGCCGGTTACCTTGCTGCTCGTATACTGGGTATTAAGCACGAATCAATTAGAGAATCGTATGGAACATATCGTGCTGGCCTCGCAGCGGGATAAATGTGATTCTCGCGTAAGCAGATTAATTTTCCAGAGGAGTTCCTAGCAATGATTGAACGGTATTCGCGACCTGCAATGAAAGCGATTTGGACTGATCAAAATAAATTTGAGAAGTGGCTCGATGTTGAAAAAGCTGTTTGCCGTGCATGGGCTGATGAAGGTGTTATTCCTAAGGAGGCCTTGCCAGAGATCGAAAAATCATATGTCGATTTTGAGGTAATGGATAAAGCCTTTCAACGTACAAGGCATGATGTGACCGCTTTTTTAGAAGGTGTATCTTCAACGATTGGTCCGGAGAGCAGGTTTATTCATTTGGGTCTTACGTCAAATGATGTATGGGATACCTCGACATCCTTACAACTTGTCGAAGCATCAGGTCTTCTTATTGATGGAGCAAATGCTCTGGTTGAAGTTCTGAGCCAGAAAGCTTTCGAGTACAAAGATACTTTGATGATGGGTCGGACTCATGGTGTCCACGCGGAACCGACAACGTTTGGTTTGAAGATGGCAATGTGGACTGATGAAATGAAACGCAATGTAGCGCGGTTGGAGCAAGCTCGGTCAATTGTTTCTGTAGGCAAGATTTCTGGTGCGGTTGGCACCCATGCTACGGTTCCACCTTCAGTTGAAACAGCTACTTGTGAACATCTAGGGCTTGATGTTGCACCTGTTTCTACACAAATCATACAACGTGATCGCCACGCTGAATTTGTTACCACTATAGCTATTGTCGCGGCATCATTGGAAAAATTCGCGACGGAAATACGGCATCTTCAGCGTACAGAAGTGCGGGAGGCTGAGGAGCCATTTAGTGAGGGACAAACTGGTTCTTCAGCGATGCCACACAAAAGGAATCCAGAGCTTTCGGAGCGGGTTTGTGGTTTAGCGCGGCTCATTCGCGGGCATGCGGTTACAAGTTTAGAGAACGTTGCTTTATGGCATGAACGCGATATTAGCCATTCATCAGCAGAAAGATTGGTGTTGCCGGATTCGTGTTTGGCTCTTGATTACATTCTCGCTATCTTTACGGAAGTGATGAGCGATTTACGTGTCTACCCTGAGCGGATGATGCATAACGTGGAAATGACAAAAGGCCTGGTATTTTCCCAAAGAGTGATGCTGAGTTTGATTGAGAAGGGGCTCAGCAGAGATGACGCCTACAAGATTACTCAAAACAATGCGATGCAAGTTTGGGATAGTGACAAGAATTTCCGAGAGCTACTTCAAGATGATTCAGAGGTCGCGAAGCATTTATCTTCCCAAGAACTTGCTGATCTTTTTGATTATGGATATTACACTCGTTATGTGGATGAGATCTTGGAGAGATCGGGTGCCTTAGCCGATCGATGACGTGTCCTAAAGTCAATTTGTCAGGAGCTATATCTAGTTCTAATCCTATTGAATGGGATCTAATTCGAAGCGGAAATCTTCGATTACTACGTTTGCTAACAGTTTTTGTGCCATCTCAGTTACGACTTTCTCTGCCTTTGCTTTATCAGTTTCATTGATGTGAAGTTCAAGGTATTTTCCTGCCCGTACACCCTCAACCGATTTGTAGCCCATATTGTGGAGCCCACCAAGTATGGCGATCCCCTGTGGATCATTCACCAATGGTTTCAAAGTCACATATACTTTTGCTAAGAACAAAATACCCCCCTCTGAAAGTCCGACTACTCAGAAATTACGGCTGTCCCGTACCCCAAAATTTCTGCTGAGCCGCTAGAAATCATAGATGTTGAGAATCTAATGCCTACAACAGCGTTAGCACCTAGTGATTGCGCACGCTGTTCCATACGAAGCAATACATCTTCTCGCGATCGCGCTAATAATTCCGCATATTCCCTGACCTCTCCCCCGACAATTCCACGCAGGCTTGCAAGAATATCATTCCCAATCGCACGGGCTCGTACGGTGTTGGCTCGGACAAGACCTAAAGTTTCCTTTATTTCTTGGCCTGGAATTTCGTCGGTAGTGGTCATAATCATGGTTCTGCTCGTTCTATTCGATCATCGCTTGTTTTTTTGCTGCGGATTCGATCTCTTAGTACAGCCAAAGTACCTAGAACACCGCCGATCCAAATCATTGGTATGGCGATTTTTACAACGATTGAGACTTCAGGATCCAATATTGCAAACCTTACTGCAGAATAACCGCTATACGAGATAAGCAAAACTAGGCCAATAGACATGCCCCACATCCCAAGCAATCTCATTCCAGCACCTCGTTTTATGTCGGTAATGTTAAACCAGTAAGCTTCTCAAAAACCTCTAAATAGGTTGCTGAAGTCTTTTGTACAACCTCATCAGGTAACCCTGGTGCTGGTGGTTCTTTATCCCAACCTGCATCGCTTAACCAATCTCTCACGTATTGTTTATCAAAACTTGGTTGCGGCCTTCCAGGTTCATATATTGATAAATCCCAAAAACGAGATGAGTCTGGCGTGAGCATTTCGTCAATAATAGTGAGCTCATCGTTTATCCAGCCAAATTCGAATTTTGTGTCGGCGAGAATGATACCGCGTTTGTTAGCAAAATCGTTTGCCCATGAGTATGCCTCAATTGTCATGGTTTCTAGTTTTTTTGCTGTCTCTGTTCCAACCATGTCAACAAGCTCTTGGTAACTCATTGGCATGTCATGTCCCTCTTCTGCTTTTGTGGTGGGTGTAAATAAGGGGGTTTCAAATGCTTGGCTATCTTTTAGGCCTGCGGGCATTGTTGTGCCGTTTACCGTTCCGGATTTAGTGTATTCTGCCCACGCTGAGCCAGTAATATAACCACGCGCGATGCATTCAACATCTATGCGTTCAGCTTTCTTAATGATCATGCCGCGGCGTGCTGTTTCGCGATCAATTGTAGGGAGAGAGATACCTAATTCTTGGATCTTGTCGTTCTCATAGGCCATGCAAAGAAGATGGTTTGGTAAGAGATCCGATGTTTGCTTAAACCAAAATGCGGACATTTCTGATAAGACGACGCCCTTCTCGGGTATGCCAGTTGGCAATACAACATCAAAAGCGGATATCCGGTCTGTAGTCACCATGAGGAGTGAATCTCCAAGGTCGTATGTGTCGCGTACTTTCCCTCGGTGCGGAGTTCCTGCCAGGTTCGTGTCTGTTAGTAGGTTTGCCATATTTACACCCTCCTCTTTGGTTTATTCAACTTTCTTGAGAATACTCAGCTTTTACTGCAGTGTGCAATCCACCTCGAACATTATAGTCCAACGATACCGTCATACTGCGTGGTTTACACAAATTCACTAGGTCGTTCAATATTCTACTCGTTGCATGTTCTTGAACAATTCCGACGTCACGAAATGAAAAAAGATAATACTTTAATGATTTAAGTTCTATCACACTATCGCCTGGTACGTATGTGATTATTAAAGTCCCTTGATCAGGCAATCCGGTCCATGGGCACACTGCCGTGAACTCATCGGTGTCAATCACCACTTCAGCTGGATTTTCTGCATAATCGTATGGAAATGTGAGGAGACAACTAGCGTCTATCGCCTCTTCATTATTCATTGGTGCCTTCCAGTCAAGCGCCTTATATTGTTTCTCTAAACCGGAAATATCATTCATTTTCCGCTCCTTACGATTTGGCTTAGCTCAAAGTACCTTTAGTGCTTGGCATTTGCCCTTCTAGTCGAGGATCAATTTCCATTGCTGCCCGTAAAGCGCGTGCCAGTGCTTTAAAGGTACCTTCTGCTACATGATGATCGTTGCCCCCGGCGAGTATTTTTACGTGTATTGAGAGCCGGGCTTCATTTGCAAAAGTTTCTAAAAAATGACTGATCAGTTCGGTTCTCAAGTCTCCTAGTTGGGGAGAATTAAATGGTAATTCCACTGTCGCGTGAGATCGCCCGGCTAGGTCTATTGCCACAAGTGCAAGAGCATCATCCATTGGGATAATAGCATTGGCCATTCTGGTAAGCCCAATTCTATCGCCGAGCGCTTGATCAAATGCCCTCCCCAATACGATACCTAAATCTTCTGTGATATGGTGGCCATCGGGATCTTGATGTGCGATTGCTTTGACAACTAGATTCAAGGCGCCATGGCGGGCCAGCTGATCCACCAAATGATTTAGCATGGTGCTTCCAGTTTCAATGTCATAATTACCTTGACCGTCAATATTCAATTCAACATCGATAGTAGTTTCGTTTGTTTTTCGGGAGACTTCTGCTACGCGTGTCACGATGGACCTACCTCTTCTAGTACTTTTAATAACTTCTTGCTTTGTTCAGGGGTTCCAATACTGATCCTAATGTGGTTTTGTAATCTAGGGTTGTCAAAATACCGGATAAAAACCCCTCGTTTTCTCAACGCATTTGAGATATTTTTAGCATCACCTTTAATTACTTTGCACAATATAAAGTTTGCGTTACTTGGGTATGGTTCGAGAAAGTTGGTTGCCTTTAAGAGTGGAGCTAGCCGTTCTCGTTCAGATACGATCTTCTGTACACTTTGCAATAAGAAATCTTTATCTTCTAGTGATTCTTCTGCTGCACGTTGTCCAGCTGCATTCACGTTGTACGGCTGTTTTATTACAAAAAGCATTGATGCAAGTGCCGGACTCATCAACCCATATCCAACTCGCAAACCGGCGAGACCAGCCCATTTGCTGAACGAGCGTAATACGATCAAATTCTCATGATCCGAAATCAATTTTGATACTGACGAATCTGCAAATTCATAATAAGCCTCGTCAATGATCGTAGGGATCTTTGTTTCGAGGATTTTGACTAGGTCGTCTTGTGGAATCAAATCGCCTGTTGGATTGTTTGGTGAAGCACAAATGATGACTTTTGTTTTCGGTGTT
>CEUS01275391.1_pt1 | contig 12394 bp, 9 predicted proteins | sample 427031 | NCBI WGS metagenome assembly CEUS01 (sample SAMEA2622837, study PRJEB7988) | marine metagenome | biome: marine biome (ENVO:00000447); feature: marine epipelagic mixed layer (ENVO:xxxxxxxxx); material: "saline water (ENVO:00002010), including plankton (ENVO:xxxxxxxx)" | depth 140 m | reverse complement strand
CCCAATTTCACGGGATCATTGGCCATCGCAGGGCCGGCTACTGCGCCAGCCGCTATGAGAGCCGTAGTACCGTATAGGTATTTCTTCATCCTAACCTCACTTACAGACGCACAAAGACCCGAGCATGCCGGGCGCGCCCCTTTTAATGATGGCCTATTCAGCCAGTACAGGGGCGGACCGTCAAGCTAGGCGACTCCCGACTGTGTCGAAATTCGGTCACTGTTGCTAGATTGACACAGCAGTATGCATTCTGGTTCAAAAAACGGCGGTTCTACAGGTCACTTTCCAACGCTGACCGCAGTGGAGCTAGTTCTCCACTGTAGAGTTTTGCCCGTCCGACCTCGCGACGACAGCGATCTAGCTCCTGTGCTAACGAGAGAGAGTTCTGATGGTTTGGCCTTTCGAGACATGTTTTGTCCCATTTTAGTCCGCAAAAGGAAACTATTTCTTGGCTAATGGTTTCAAAGTCATGTAACAACTCTTCATAACTAATATTGAGTGTATTCAAGCCTAAGGTGATGCCCCAGTGCTTCATTAGACGTTGATATTGGGCTAGTTCGCTACCGATATTTGCGAGGCTTGCACTGTAAGTGAGGCCGTCCTGATCGAAATCCCTGAAGTAGGTGAACAAACCGCAGTCCAACGGGTCGCGAATGCAGCGTATAACTCGCGCGTTTGGAAATAAACCGGAAATCAGCCCAAGATATAGATAGTTGTTTAATGAATCATCTACGATCCTTTCAGCGTCACGGGCGGGGCCTCCTACCCTAGTAAGGTATTCTTGTGCCAGTTGAGTAGCCGTGGTTGCTGATAGATCTCGTACGCAGTGAGGGTAGGGATTTATACTTCCAAGTGTATCCTGCAGGGATAGCGCGACCTGTTGAAGATTTGCAAAATTACTTCCGCTACGTACACCAGGGTAGCTGGTTAATACTTCTTTGATGAGGTTGGACCCTGATTCGGGCATGCTAACCAAAAATATCAATAAGTCGGATTCGACCTCTGCGCGCGGAAGTGTTTGTAAATGCGTTCGGTCAAAAACCTCCATAGAATCAGTTACAAATTGTTGCTGGGCTTCGCGGTCATAAGCGACATCAGCTAGCTGATTGCCGATCTTTGCATGATCGAATGCCTCAGTATGATAATCACGCTGGTCATACAATCGTGCGAGTCCAAGATGAAGAGATCTTGAAACATCTCGTGAGAGGTCGGGCTCTACGAGAATGCTCTCAATTCTTCTGCAGTTGGCCTCAGTTGGGGCTTGTACTGCCATAAGATAAGCAAGCATTGCAGATACAGTATTGCTATCGCTTTGCTGTTGGGCCCGATACTTCAGCAGCTGTATAGCAAGGTCAAGGTATCCACGGTAATACAGTGTAAGCGCTGCACGGCACAGCTCGTCCACTTGGCAATGTGGAGTTGACGACATTTGTTTGAAAATCGCTAGGGATTGACTGGCGTTACCACTATCCAGTAAGGCATGTCCGTAGGGAGCGAGTAAGCTGTTAGTCACATCTTGGTTGCCTAATGACAGTGCTTTTTCGTAAGCAGTGATAGCCTCGTCCAAATGTCCCAGCCGATGCGTAACTATGGCAAGACCTGCATAGGGTTCAGCATTGTGCCGATCTATGTCGATAAGTAGCTGGTAGGTATCCCTCGCTTCGTCGAATCTGTTTGTCTCTCTCAATGCAACGGCGAGGTTGTTCGCAATATGTGGATTTCTAGCATCCAGTTCGAGGGCATCTCTGAAGGCATCGATTGCACTGGGTATCTGTTTTGTAGCAATTAACACGTTTCCAAGTTTGAAAAGATTTGCAGCATTTCGAGGGTCAAGCTCTAAAGCTTGATGTAGGCTTGTTTCGGCATCGGATAAACGGCCGATAGAGTGCAATACCAAAGCCCGATTTGAGTGATATCGTGCTTCGTTGGGCCGAAAAGATATCGCTTTAGCGATGCGTTCCAGAGCTGCGGCATGATCGCCTTGTTGGTAAGCTACAACACCCCACAGGTGCCATGCATCGGGTTGGTCTGGGTCATTAACCACAACTTTTTCATATAGTTGGCTTGCCTGTTCCAAATTCCCGGAACGGTGTGCCTTGTTTGCGGTAGCGAGAATATTGCTGTTGTCTATGTTACTGCTCCATTTCTTTCAACTTGTTGTGAGCAACATGAAGTTTGTTATGGTGCTGCGGCACTAATAATATACCCTAAATACGAGTATAGGCGGGCCAATTTGTTTAGGGCGCGTCCAACTGCACGAGAGGGAACGTTATGAAGTGGTGGCTCCTACCTGTATGCTGCCTTAGTTTGCTGCTTAATGCTTGTGGTTTGCCAACGGAGGCAATATTCCCAGAACGCCGAGGCGCAACTTATGATCCAAGACCGACAGAGGAGCAAGAGTCGATTTTTGGGCCAGGTGGGCTTGGTTTGTTTGGCGATGACGAGGAGGGTTCGCCGGGCAGTGGCGGGGGCATAGGTGTTAATAGCTATTTGTGGCGAGCATCCTTAGATACGCTTGCCTTTATGCCTCTTACCTCGGCAGATCCGTTTGGGGGTGTGATAATCACTGATTGGTATGCGCCCCCCGCGACACCAAACGAACGTTTTAAATTGACTGTTTTTATTCTGGATCGGCAGCTAAGCGCTAATGCCATCCGTGTATCAGTCTTTCGGCAGGAGCGTAGGGGTACGGACTGGGTGGATGCCGTGGTTCGAGATGAGACCATAACTGGTGTTGAAGATGCAATACTTACTGGTGCCCGACAGTTGCGCATAAAAACAATCGGTGGCTCCTAAAGGTCATTACAGCTGTTTGTCTCTAGGATCTTGTATACTGTGTGCGGTCGGTCGGCTATGTTTTGTGGACGTAGAGGTGGGTAAGGCCTAGTTCATATCATGTCACGTTACAACTTCCGCGAATGTGAGCAGAAATGGCAACGTATCTGGACGGAGCGCGAGACATTTGTGGCTCGTGAACAGTTAAATCGTCCAAAATATTACGTGCTAGAAATGTTTCCATATCCCTCTGGTAGGATTCATATGGGGCACGTGCGCAACTATACTATTGGCGATGTGGTTGCGAGATACAAGCGTGCTTGTGGCTTCAACGTATTGCATCCTATGGGCTGGGATGCTTTTGGTCTTCCTGCTGAGAATGCGGCGCTTGAGAATAACCTGCATCCCGCAAAGTGGACCAAAGATAACATTGACAATATGCGCGACGAACTGCAGTCGATGGGCATTTCTTACGATTGGGATCGTGAGCTTTCAACTTGTGATCATACCTACTACCGCCACCAGCAGAAATTGTTTCTTGATCTTTTAGGAGAAGGATTAGCCTATCGTCGAGAAGCCGTAGTTAATTGGGATCCAATAGAGCAAACTGTGTTGGCTAATGAACAGGTCATCGATGGCAAGGGCTGGCGTTCCGGGGTTCCGGTTGAACGCCGCACACTTTCTCAATGGTTTCTTCGCATAACGGCTTTTGCCGATGAATTGCTTGAAGAATTGGAAAAGCTTGAGCGTTGGCCCGACAGGGTGCGTCTCATGCAGGAAAATTGGATTGGCCGTTCTGAAGGCCTTTTGATGCAGTTTGAGATAATTGGCCGTGATGACACGCTAGAACTATATACGACCCGTCATGACACGATTTTTGGCGCTAGCTTCTGTGCTATTGCACCTGAACATCCGTTGGCGCAAGAGCTTGCTACATCGAGGCTTTCTCTGCAAGAATTTATCTCGGAATGTCGGCGATTGGGAACCAGTGAAGTGGCAATAGAAACAGCCGATAAAATCGGCTTTGATACTGGCCTAAAAGCCCGTCATCCATTTCGTTCAGATGTAGAGCTTCCCATATATGTAGCAAATTTTGTGCTTATGGAATATGGCACAGGTGCCATATTTGGTTGTCCTGCACATGACCAAAGAGATCTAGATTTTGCGAACAAATACAATTTGCAAGTGTTGCCAGTAGTTGCATCATCAGAGAGCACAAATCATGGTGTTATCTCGGATGAAGCATATGTTGGGGATGGAATTCTTATAAATTCTGATTTTCTAAATGGCCTTAACGTAGTCGAGGCTAAGCGTGCCGTTGCCGAGCGTATGACTCGACGATCAATCGGTGAGAAGACGGTCAAATATAGACTTAGAGACTGGGGTATATCTCGTCAGCGTTACTGGGGCTGTCCTATACCAGTTATAAACTGTGATGAATGTGGAATTGTTCCAGTTCCAGACACAGAACTGCCTGTCACTCTTCCGGATGATGTGAGTTTTGAGACGTCCGGGAATCCTTTAGACAGGCACTCAACATGGAAACATGTTGAGTGTCCCTCCTGTGGATCTAAGGCTGAGAGGGAGACCGATACTTGTGATACGTTTGTTGATTCATCATGGTATTTTGCCCGTTTTGCGTCGCCAAGTGCTGACACACCCCTTGATCGCGACGCGGCTGATTATTGGCTTCCGGTCGACCAATATATAGGGGGAATCGAACACGCAATACTTCATCTTCTTTATTCACGTTTTTTTACCCGGGCGCTGAAGACTTGCGGATATTTGGGTGTTGATGAACCGTTTGAGGGGTTATTGACACAAGGAATGGTATGTCATGAGACTTATCGTGATAAAGACCAAAACTGGCTATATCCAGAACAAGTTCAACGTGGAGAAAATGGAAAAGTGACACATATTGAAACCGGTGAACCGGTTACTGTTGGGCGTTCCGAATCTATGAGTAAATCACGTAGAAATGTCGTTGACCCAGCCAGTATTATTGCCACATACGGAGCGGATGCAGCACGTTGGTTTATGTTATCAGATAGTCCTCCTGAAAGAGATTTGGAATGGACTGATTCGGGTGTAGAAGGTGTTTGGAGATTTATTAATAGGCTATGGAGATTGTCAACAGAGCCACCCAATGGCTCTGGCAAATCAGTGCGTCCAGATGCAGCTCTGAATTTGAGAAGAACAAGCCACCGTATTTTGTCTTCGGTAACAGACGACCTCGAAGGGTTTCATTTTAACCGAGCTGTGGCTCGTGTGCATGAACTGGCCAACTTACTTGGCGATACACCACGAACAGAGTGTGACCAGGAAGTGAAGCAAGCATGGCAAGAGGCCCTTGATATCTTGATTCAATTGATAGGTCCAATGATGCCTCACCTGGGGGAGGAATTGTGGGCTCATCAGGGGCATAAGGGATTGTTGGCAGATGAGCCATGGCCTACAGCCAACCCAGACTTGCTGCAGAATGAGCTAGTCACGATTATAGTGCAAGTGAATGGAAAAGTGAGAGGGAGACTCCAAATTGCTCCTGATCAGGATGATAAAAACGTTGTTCGGTCAGCGCTCGACCTTGAAAATGTAAAGCGTGCCATTGGTAGCAGATCAGTGAACAAGACAATTGTAGTTCCTAACCGGGTCGTAAATGTTGTTGTTTGAGTTTTCGCGTCGCTCTGTTTTTTTCGGGCTGTTGCCAATGGTTATGGCGTGTGGATTTAAACCTATTTATGGCAAGAAGGAGGGGGCTACAGGTCTTGTAGCCTTAATGGGCAAGGTTCAAGTGGCGTCTGCTTCCGATCGTCTTGGGCAGACCGTACGTAATAATCTCTTAAATGACTTGATCCCTTACGGAGTAAAAAGCGCCCCAGAGTATCGCCTCGAGTTTTTTCTCAAAAAAACCGAAGAGGGTGTTGCATTTGAGCGCGATGACTCCGTAACCCGCTACAATGTCATTCTTGTGGCCACTTTTAAACTGACTGAGATTTCAACTGGCTCGACTCTAGCAGAAGGGCTGGTGCGTTCAATTGCAGCGTATAACGTAGTTCGGTCTGAGTATGCGACGATGTCTGCATCGCGCAATGCTGAAGAGAGAGTTGCCAAAGCGGTAAGTGATGAAATTCAGTTAAGAATCGCTCTTGAGTTACGGAACTATTCGTAGCGTTTATGGTCAAAATTGCTTCCAAAAACGTTGACCTCTTTCTGAAGTCTCCCGACGCATCGGTTCGTGCAGCGATAATCTATGGGCCTGATGGAGGGCTCGTGAGAGAGCGGTCTGATAGTTTAGCTAGGACAATTGCAGGCGATCAGATGGATCCTTTTTCCGTTGTCGAATTGGTTGCGGAGGTTTTGAATGAAATGCCAGGTGTTTTAGCGGAACAGGCGGCAACTGTTGCTTTTGGCGGGGGGAGAAGGTTGGTGCGTGTTCGAGGCCCAGGCGAAATGGGAGTCGCAGCGCTGGCGCCTATCTTGAAACACAATATTGGAGATGCATTCATTCTGGTTGAGGCTGGCAACCTCAGTCCAAGGGCGCCGCTACGTCGTCTAGCTGAAGCTGACGAACACGCTGTTGCGCTTCCCTGTTATTTTGATTCCGATTCAGATTTGGAAAAGCTTATCCTGTCGTGTCTAGGCCAAGCCCAACTTACAATTGATCAGGATGCATTAGTATATCTATTAGGGAACCTTGGTGGAGACCGTCAGGTTACGCGGCGAGAGATGGAAAAACTTATAATTTATGTTGGATCTAAAAGTGGAAATAGAGTTTCATTTTCAGATGTTCTAGCCATAGTTGGTGACGGCTCTGATTTTGCGATAGAGGACGTAGCGTATGCTGTTGCTGATGGCAATCAACGTTCCTTGGATAGAAGTCTGCGGCGCAGTTTTGATGATGGAGTGAGTCCAGTGCAGGTTCTTAGGACAGTGGGGTGGCACTTTGATCGTTTACAACTTGTGGCCTCAGCCTGCAGTTCTGGTCTTAGCGTTGATCAAGCAATAAAAACGCTAAGGCCACCGTTGTTCTTTAAGAGAGCGGCATCGTTCAAGTCTCAGCTCGCAGATTGGTCAATTTCACGAATGGACTTTGCTCGGGAAACTTTGATCAAAGCAGAAATAGACTGCAAGACGACGGGTCTTCCTGATAATGCATTGTGTGGACGTGCCCTAATGCGCCTCGCTTATGTTGCCAAGCTGGGCCCGCGGTGAGCTGGTAAATTAGGTGGTATTACCAAGGACATGTTTTACGAGCCTCCGGTTTATGTCTCTCGAAGGTCCTCCCACAGCTCCTTTACTTTAGTGAAGAAACCCTCAGACTGGGGGCTAGTCTGACGACCGCTGCCTTCGCTTGTAAACTCCTTAAGCAGCTCCTTCTGTCGTTTGTTGAGGTTAACAGGAGTTTCAACAATGGCCTCAATATACATATCTCCGTGACCTGTTCCACGTAAGGGAGGCATGCCTTTGTTGCTGAGGCGAAATTGTTTTCCGTTTTGTGTTCCACTTGGAATTGTCACTCGGGCGCGTGCACCGCTCACGGTTGGCACTTCGATTTGACCGCCGAGGGCTGCTGTTGTCATAGGTATAGGAACACTACAGTAGATGTTAGCTCCATCACGTTGAAAAAGTCGATGAGGCGCCACTGAGAGAAAGATGTAGAGGTCACCAGGTGCGCTACCTCGTGTGCCAGCGTCGCCTTCATTGGCTAGTCTTATACGTGTTCCATCCTCTACACCCTTCGGTATATTCACTGAAAGAGTTTTTTCTTGCTTCACTCGTCCAGATCCGTTGCAGTTGCGGCAAGGGTTATCGATAACATGGCCAGCTCCTTGACATTGAAGACAAGCACGTTCAATTGTGAAAAACCCCTGTTGGGCTCGTACTTTTCCGTGTCCACCACAGGCCGGACACGATTTTGGGGCTGAATTTCCATCCGAGCCGCTTCCGGTGCATGGCTCACATGTTATAGAGGTAGGAACTCTTATCTTTGTTTTCTTGCCTGAATATGCGTCATCAAGAGAGATCTCGACGTTATAACGTAGATCTGCTCCGCGGCTACGAGATGATGCGCGCCTTCCTCCGCCACTTGTTCCCGCGAATTCCCCAAATAAGTCATCGAATACATCAGCAAAGGTTGAGCTAAAATCAAAGCCACCACCGTAACGGGCGCCGCTTGAGCCGGTTCCATCGAACGCGGAGTGTCCAAATTGATCATACGCGGCTCGTTTTTCGGCATCATTTAGAACATCATATGCTTCACTGATTTCTTTAAATTTCTGCTCTGCTTTAGTGTCGTCGGGATTGCGGTCAGGATGATGTTTCATGGCAAGGTTACGATATGCCTTTTTCAGATCGGCCTGATTTGCATCTTTCGAGACACCAAGGGTATCGTAGTAGTCACGCTTACTCATTGATAGCCGCCACTCCAGTAACGCCAATCCGCTTTTAAGCGTGTGCCAGTTACCTTGTTCATAGTGACCTACCGTTTAAGAATTTTTATTCAGAGCGTTTTTTATCGGTATCGTCCACTTCTTCAAAATCAGCGTCTACGACGGTATCATCTGAGGTGCCGGACTGCTCTGCACTTGAAGCACTTTCTGCATCATCTCCGGGTGAATCACCGATGTCACCCTCTTGTGCCTGTTGTGCATTGTACATGGCTTCACCAAGTTTCATAGATGACTGTGCTAAAGCCTCCATTGTGGTTCTGATTTCATCTTTATCTGAGCCCTCAAGCGCTTCACGTAGAGCTGAGAGGTCCGCTTCTATTTGGTTGCGCTCGGTTTCATCAATCTTATCGCCATACTCCTTAAGGCTACGTTCTGTAGTGTTCAATAATGCCTCAGCATGGTTGCGAGTTTCTATAGTCTCACGGCGATCTTTATCCTCATCCGCATGCTCCTCTGCGTCTTGGACCATTCGTTCAATGTCTTCGTCGGATAAACCTCCCGAAGCTTGAATTCGAATCTGCTGTTCTCGGCCTGTACCGCGATCTTTTGCAGAAACGCTAACTATACCGTTAGCATCAATATCAAATGTAACTTCAATCTGAGGTATTCCCCGAGGTGCTGGCGGTATGCCAACCAGATCAAATTGTCCTAAAAGCTTATTATCAGCAGCCAGTTCACGCTCGCCCTGAGAGACGCGGATTGTAACTGCTGCCTGGTTGTCTTCAGCAGTGGAGAAAGTTTGTGATTTTTTGGTGGGAATCGTGGTATTCCGGTCAATAAGCCTTGTAAACACGCCACCAAGTGTTTCTATTCCAAGTGAAAGTGGTGTGACATCAAGAAGCAGAACGTCCTTAACGTCTCCTTGCAGAACGCCAGCTTGGATTGTTGCTCCCATAGCGACGACTTCGTCTGGATTAACTCCTTTATGGGGCTCACAGCCGAAGAAATTTTTTACCGTCTCGACAACTTTGGGCATACGCGTCATTCCGCCTACCATGACGACCTCACTGATCTCACCAGGACTCAAGCCGGCATCTTTCAGTGCAGCCTTACAAGGCCCAACTGTCCTTTCAACAAGGTCCTCAACCAGCGCCTCAAGCTTGGCGCGAGTAAGCTTCATGGTTAGGTGTTTTGGGCCTGCCGCATCTGCGGTTATGAAAGGCAGGTTGATTTCTGTTTGTATAGCGCTTGAAAGTTCTATCTTGGCTTTTTCAGCTGCTTCCTTTAGCCGCTGTAACGCTAAACGATCACTACGTAAGTCAATACCATTTTCTTTCTTGAATTCATCCGCAAGGTAGGCAACTAAACGTAAATCAAAGTCTTCACCGCCTAAAAAGGTATCTCCATTGGTTGATTTTACTTCAAATACGCCTTCCCCAATTTCTAGTATGGATACGTCGAACGTACCGCCACCGAGATCATATACTGCAATTATGCCACCAGCGCCCTTGTCGAGCCCGTAGGCCAGAGAGGCAGCTGTTGGTTCATTTATGATACGTAGTACATTGAGGCCAGCAATCGCTCCCGCATCTTTCGTAGCCTGCCGCTGAGCGTCATTAAAATAAGCTGGAACCGTAATAACCGCATCAGTAACCGTGTCTCCAAGATGAAGTTCGGCTGTCTCCTTCATTTTCTGTAACACGAAAGCACTGATTTGGCTTGGAGAATATTGTTCGTCGCGAGCCTTTACCCAGGCATCTCCAGTATCAGATTCAACAATTTCATAAGGAACCATTCCTTGGTCTTTTCGAGTTGTGGGATCGTTAAAGCGTCGACCAATCAAACGCTTAATTGCAAACAGGGTGTTTTCAGGGTTGGTCACTGCCTGTCGCTTTGCAGGCTGACCAACCAGACGTTCTCCGTCATCAGAAAAAGCAACCATAGATGGTGTTGTGCGCGACCCTTCCGCATTTTCAATAACTTTTGGGACATCACCTTCCATAACGGCAACACACGAGTTTGTTGTCCCTAGGTCGATACCAATTGCCTTTGCCATGACTTCTCTCTTTCTAGTGGAAGACCGAACCGCCCAAAACGTATCTTGCTTTGGTTCTGGTTTCCATGTTCAAACCCCTTAAATATTTCGGGGAACTTTGTTTATATAGGGTGTGCAGAGATATCCGCAACCTTCACTAAATCGCGAGATATCGGTAGCGCAGCCATCAATCTTGCTCCGTCACATTGTTTGACTTTTGGGAGTCAGCTTCAAGAGTATCTGTTTCTTGGTTTTCAAGCTGTTCCGTTGGAGGTTTTGCAGAGACACCAACAGAAGCGGGTCGTAGTAGCCTATCAGAAATTGTGTACCCGACCTCAACAACTTCAACGATCGTACCGGGAGGAGATTCAGCAGTTGGCACTTCGAACAAAGCTTGATGTTCGTTTGGATTAAATTTACTGCCAAGAGGTGTAATTGGCTGAATGTTGTGTCGCTCCAGAATACTCTCAAATTCTCTCTCTGTCATTTCCACTCCTGACAGCAGGTTGTCGAGCGTTTCGTTTACACCGCGAGCGTCGTCAGGCACGCTAGCAAGGGCTCGCCTGAGGTTGTCGGCAATACTTAAAAGGTTGCGTGCGAAGCCAGTAATCGCATACTTCGCCGCTTCGTCTCGGTCACGAATTGACCGTTTACGAACATTTTCCGTTTCTGCCATAGCGCGTAGAAGGCGATCCTTGAGAGCAGCAATTTCATCCTCATAGACTTTCTCATCACTTGCGTCATCAATGTCTGTGGGTTCAACCAAAGTTTTATCAGTCTTGGCATCCTCACCGTTTTCGTCATTTATCATGTTTTCGGTCAGCTGGGATTCCAAATCGGATTGTTCCGACACAGTAGATGTGTCTGGTTGTTTCTCCAGGGTCTTTTTTTCTGGTTCCGTCATAATCTCCTCTTTTGGATGGTTGATGTTAGCCAACTAGGCGGCCAATGACCTTTGCCGTGTAATCAACCATGGGAACAATGCGGGCGTAGTTGAGTCGTGTTGGCCCTATGACTCCAATGGCACCAATAACTTTCTCGCGTCCATCTCGATATGGCGCAACGATTAGAGAACAACCAGTAACGGAAAAAAGATCATCATCAGAACCTATGAAGATGCGAATATCCTCAGCTATCGCCACGTTTTCTATTAGTTGGGCAAACTCTCCTTTGGTTTCAAGTGCGTCAAAAAGATCTCGGATTCTTTCCAAGTCTTCGAGAGCAGTGACGTCATCAAGAAGATTAGCCTGACCACGCACGATAAGTGTTCGGTGTTCATGCTCTCCACCCCATGTTGCTAGACCTGTTTCCACCACACTGGTGGTTAACTCGTCTAGCTCTGCCCTGTGGTCATTAAGCTCTTGGCGGATTTCGATTAATGCGTCTGCAAGAGTTCTCCCAGTTAGACGTGAATTAAGATAATTAGCAGCTTGGGTTAAGGTTGAATATGGAACATCAGCTTCCATCTCTACAATACGGTTCTCTACAACTCCTGATTCTGTGACCAGTACAACCAAAATACGAGTTGCAGATAACTGAACGAATTCTATATGTCGAAGAGGTGCATCACTTTTTGGTGCAACTACAAGGCCTGCACAACGGGAAAGTCCGGAAAGTGTTGATGTTGCTTCAGTGAGAAGTTCGTCGAGACTTCTACTCGCGGCTGTGCAATTTGATTCAATGTTTTCTCGCTCAATTTCATTCAGCGCACCTACCTCAAGAAGTCCGTCAATGAATAAACGCAAACCGGCAGGCGTTGGTAGCCGACCAGCGGACGTATGGGGTGCGTATAGCAAGCCAGCAACCTCAAGGTCTGACATGACATTTCGAATGGAAGCTGGGGATAGTCGCATATCGAGTCGACGGGCAAGAGTGCGTGAGCCAATCGGTTCTCCTGTTTCAACATAGGAATCGACAATCTGTTGGAAGATTGCTCGAGACCTCTTATTTAGTTCGTCGATCATGGCTTACGTGAGATCCTTTAAACGCAGTGCTAGGATGTTAACTGAAAATGTAGTTAGGCGGCCGAGGGCCGTCAATGGAACTTGCTCACTATTTAGTTTGGGGCTGGACCAATGCATCGAGTGGCGCTACATAGTCGGGTGCGGCTGAATGATCATATTGTTGTGAGTGGTGTGTTGGCAAAAAGAACAACTGGGCGCCGTAAAGACGAGCTTCGACCCATCTCTTTTGA
>CEUS01027614.1_pt1 | contig 12394 bp, 13 predicted proteins | sample 427031 | NCBI WGS metagenome assembly CEUS01 (sample SAMEA2622837, study PRJEB7988) | marine metagenome | biome: marine biome (ENVO:00000447); feature: marine epipelagic mixed layer (ENVO:xxxxxxxxx); material: "saline water (ENVO:00002010), including plankton (ENVO:xxxxxxxx)" | depth 140 m | reverse complement strand
TATGGCGGTCTCCTAGACGAATTGATGAATTGGAGCGTGATAGGGCGCCGATTGCTGAATATGTTAAGTCCGACAATAACGCGGGCCTAATGCTATCATGTCATGTGGGGTAAATAGATTTGAGCGACCAAAAAAATAACGACATTCGAAACCTGGCCATCATCGCCCACGTCGACCACGGCAAGACCACCCTCGTCGACGCACTGTTGAAACAGGGCCAGGTCTTCCGCGCCCACCAGCAGGTCGGTGAGTTAATCATGGACACCAACCCGCTGGAGCGGGAGCGCGGCATAACCATCCTGGCCAAGAACGCCTCGGTCACCTACAACGGCGTCAAGATCAACATCATCGACACGCCGGGCCACGCCGACTTCAGCGGCGAGGTGGAACGCATCATGAATATGGCCGACGGCTGCCTGCTGCTGGTGGACGCCGTGGACGGCCCCATGCCCCAGACCACCTACGTGCTGCGCCAGGCCCTCCAGCAGAACGTGACCCCCATGGTGGTCATCAACAAGATCGACCGGCCCGAAGCCCGGGTCCCCGAAGTGATAGAGATGGTCCAAGACCTGTTCTTGGAACTGGCAACCAACGCCGACCAGCTGGAATTCCCCATCCTCTATGCCTCGGCCAAGCAGGGGTTCGCAACCGCCGATATGGACACGCCCGGCACGGACATGGTCCCGTTGTTCGAGGCCATCTTGGACAACGTGCCGCCACCCACGGGAGACCCGGACGCACCCCTGCAGATGCTGGTGGCAGCCCTTGATTACGACAACTACCTGGGTCAGGTGGCGTTGGGACGCATCACCAGAGGGACGCTCCGCCTGCGGGACAGCGTTGCCCTCATGGCCCGTAACGACCAACAGACCGTCCATAGCCTGGAGCGCATCTTCGTCTTCCGGGGCATGGAGCGGGTGGAAGTTCCCGAGGCACTTGCCGGCGACCTGGTTGCGGTAACCGGCCCAGAGGGTGTTTCCATTGGAGATACGTTGGCTTCCCTGGAGCATCCGGAAGCCCTGCCTTCCATCGACATTGAAGAACCCACCGTCCGCATGACCTTCGGCGTCAGCACCTCACCCTTCATGGGCAAAGAGGGCGACCACTGCACATCCCGCAACCTCTACGACCGCTTGATGCGGGAACTGCGCACCAACGTCAGCCTGCAGGTTGACACCACCTCCTCTCCAGACGTGTTCCTGGTGTCGGGACGGGGCGAACTGCACCTCTCCATCCTGGTGGAGACCATGCGCCGGGAGAATTTCGAGTTCCAGGTGTCCCGGCCCGAACCGGTGACCAAGGTAGTGGACGGCAAGATTCACGAGCCCTACGAGATCCTGAACATCAGCACCAACGAGGAGTACGTCGGCGCCCTGACCGAGTACCTGTCCGGCCACCTGGCCCAACTGCGGGACATGCGCTACGACGATAACGGCTACGTCCACATGGAATACAAGATTCCCACCCGCGGGCTGATCGGCTTCAACTCCTTCTTCCTGCGCACCACCAGGGGCGACGGCGTGAAGAACAGCATCTTCACGTCCTACGAGCCCATGGACGGCGAGATAAAGGGCCAACCCGGCGGCGTGCTGGTGGCCTCGGAAAGCGGCACCGCCGTTACCTACGGCCTTCTGAACGCCCAGGGGCGGGGCGACACCTTCATTGACCCCGGCACCCAGGTCTACGAGGGTATGATCGTGGGCTCCCACCGCCGCGAGGGCGACATTGAGATCAACGTCTGCAAAGAGAAGAAGCTGACCAACATGCGCTCTTCCACCGCCGACGTGGCAAAACGCCTGAACGCCACGGTGCTGATGAGCCTGGAAGAGGCCCTGGAGTTCATCTCCGACGACGAACTGGTGGAGGTCACCCCCCAAAATTTCCGCCTCCGCAAGATGGCCCTTTCCTCCCTGGACCGCAAACGGGTCCGCCGCGACGGTGTCCGCGCCCGGGACTAGTGCTCTCCAACTGGGGCAGACCACTCCCGCTCCCGCCTTTTATGCCCACCTGACTTGCCCGGAAACACCGGACTGGCGGCCCATGCCTGAGTGGGATATGATACCGTCTCACCGCAGACCCACACCGGCACCGAAAAGAGATTTGGGAGAGCGAAATGATTTACGAAATACGCACCTACGACTTGAAACCCGGCGCCATCCCCCAGGCGGAAGAAGCCTTTGCTGAGGCGCTGCCCCACCGCGAGAAATACAGCCCCATCGCCGCCTTCTGGCACACCGACATCGGCCCTCTGAACCAGATCATCCACGTCTGGGGTTACAAGGACCTGGCCGAGCGTGAAGAGATACGCGGCGCGGCCGGCAAGGACCCCAACTGGCCGCCGAAGATCACGCCCGGCAACATCCTGAACATGAACTCGGAGATCTGGACCCCCGCCCCCTTCATGAAACCCCTCGGCGGCGACCAGGCGTTGGGCGGAGTCTATGAGATGCGCACCTACACCTACGAGCCGGGCTCCATACCCGAACTGCTCAAGCGCTGGGAAGAGGCCCTGCCCGAACGGGAGAAGTACTCCCCCTTGGCCGCCGGCATGTACACCGAGTTCGGCGGGCTGAACCGGTGGCTGCACATCTGGCCATACAAGGACCTGAACCACCGTGCCGAGGTCCGCGCCACCAAGATCAAGGGCTGGCCGTCGGGAGCGCCCGGCCGGGTCCGTCAGGAAAACAAAATCGTGATTCCCGCCGCCTTCTCACCCATGCACTAGAACAGGGCTTGGCCTAAAATCAGAGTGGTTTCAGTCAAAGCGACCGCCCTCATCAACAGGCCAACGGGACGAAGAGACCGTGCCAAGAAAGCATATCTACGAAGTCGAACAAAGGGTACTGATCAAGACCCGGGACGGCGGGGCCCACTTCCCGCCATCAGAGGGCTCCAAGGGCGCCCTGGGGGTCATTGCGCCCCAGCTTTTCCAAGAGTGGCCCGGCACCTTCCTGGAGCGGGAGGAAGGCGTGCCGCCGGAATATTATGTCACAGTGGACAGCGGCGTAACGGAGGTAATCTCCGAGGACTGGCTGGAACCGGCCCCGCCCGGCTCACCGCCAGCCCCGGAGCAGGACAAGCCCTGGCCCGATTCGGCCCAGCGGTAACCAACTGCAAACCAAAAAGGCCCCCGGCTTCTGCCGGGGGCCTTTTTGGTTGCTTAGCGCGAAGCGGCGTTACTCCGCTAAAGAACCCATGGGGTCCCAGGCCGGAAGGACGATGGGTTCCTGGTCCAGTGCCTTCAACAGCTCGGGGGTGAGATAGCTCTTGGGGACGGCGATCTCGAACATGTACTCGGCGAACCAGGAGTCGTTCATCAGGAAGAACCCCTTGTTGCCCACCTTGTCGTCCCAGCTGTTCTCCACCCGCCAACGCCGGGGCACGCCGTCCACCACGTCCACTCCGGTGAACATCATGGCGTGGGTCATGGCCGTCTGGTGGTATTCCAGCCGCGCGGCCTTGTCCAGGGAGAAATCGGCCCCGTAGACGCTGGCGTAGTCAAAGAGGTCGGCGTCCCACAGACCCAGGTCCCGGTGCATCTGCTTTCCGGTGTCGCAGCCCATCCAGACGGGCTTGCCGTCCTGGAGCATCTTCAGGGTCAGGTCCTTCATCGTCTGGATGTCCACGTTCAGGTACTTGATGGCCGGCCCGTCCACCACGTTGCCCAGGTATTCCACGGTGAAGGTGGCGCCCATGGGGCTGGTCTCCCGGGGGTCATGGACCAGGCTCACGTAATCGTGGATATCCGTCTGCAGGTAGTTCTCGGCGAACTCCAGCGGGGTCAACTTCCCCGACCGGGTGAACTCGCCGTCCTTGTCCTTCCACTGCCAGTCCACCTCGCTGGGCGGGGTGCCCAGGTGGATGCACAGAATGTCGTAGACCACCTTCAGGACCTCATCCTTGATGCGGCGCAGTTCCGCCAGTCCCGATTCCTGGGAGTAGGCGTCACGGATGCGCTTGGCGCCCTGGCGGGTCTGGTAATTTAGGCTTGCGTTCATACGTGCCGAGTTGGCCGAACTTTCCGTCTCCGGCATGGCGGTCTTGGGCACCACTCCGTGCTTGGCCACCAGGGCGGTGAACATGTCCCACTGGCCGCCGTCAGACAGGGGACTGCGCATCAGAAAAGCGACGGTCCGGTCGTCGGCGGGGCGGTCGGCGGTCTCGATCACCGCTTCCAAGAGGAAATTGGCCCGCTCCAGCTTGTCCCAGAACATCAGGTAGTTCTGGCTGAACTCAAATTCCTTGACGTTCAGCACGTTTCTGGTGTCCACCCGGCACAGGTTCAGCCCGGCGAACATCCAACAGCGGCCGGACCGCGCCTGGTTGGTCACGCCCCAGTCGTCCAACACGATGGAGAAGGAATGGGGCGACTCGGTCACGATGGACCGGCTGAGGGCCACGTCATTAACGTCATGTTGGGTGACGACGTTCTGCACCAGCCGCTTGGATGGGTCGGCTTCGAAGGTTTCCTTGAACCCGGCCACACTATCCAGGGATAGGGCGCCGGGGCTGGACTCATTGGGCATGTCACAACACCTGTCGATTGAATCGGGTATTTGAAGCTAGGCTACCGCTCGTTAGGATATCCGTTCAAGTGTATCAGAGGCCCGAATTACACCGGCCACTGCTGGCGGTTGTAGGCGGCGTCCCAGAACATGTACTCGTAGCGGCTCGAGGTGAGAAAGGCCGTGCGCATGGCCTCCAGTTCAGCAGGACTGGCATTCTCCGCCATCTGGTCCACAAAGCCGCGCCAAGCCGTCACGCTGCCCTCCAGCAGTCCCTCCACGTAGAACTTCGTCCACTGCCCGAATAGGGGGTGCTCCGATTGGCCCACTTCGTCCTTGAGCAGGTGATAGGTCCAGGGGCAGGGCAGAAGCGCCGCCGCCGTGGGACCAAGTCCCTGGAGCGACGCCGTCTGCAGCATGTGGTCCACGTAGGCCGTGTTGGTGGGCGAACGTCTGGCGTTCTCGGCGTCGGCCAGCGTGATGCCGGCGGCCTCGAACAGCTGGTGGTGCAGGGGCCTCTCCACCGGGGTCATCACGCGGTGGGCCAGCTCTTGGAAGGTGTGGGAGTCGGGCGCCTTGGCCAGGGCGAGGGCCACGGTACGTCCAAACCCCTCCAGGTACAGATAGTCCTGGGCCAGGTAGTAGCGGAAAGTCTCTTCGGGCAGTGTCCCGTCCTTTATCTCCTTGAGAAATGGGTGCTCGAATATCCGCCGCCAGATGGGCTCGGCTTCGTGCCTGAGTTCTTCGCTGAAACTGGCCATAGTACTCTCATCCGCTCCGCAGGGTATTTCCACTGGCTATCTTACGCCATCGGCCGAAGCAGACCCACCCATTCTGGTCTGGTTGTACAAATCCATCCGGTTGGGGCTAGGATAGTGGTCTTGAATTTCGGCCTTTGAAAAACCGGGCCAGGAGACCCATGACCCAGACGAGAAGAACCCCTTCCGCCATGACCATCGCCGGCTCCGATTCCGGAGGCGGTGCGGGGATTCAGGCAGACCTCAAGACATTCGCCGCCCTGGGCGTCTACGGCACGGCGGCTCTGACGGCCATCACCGCCCAGAACACGGTGGCCGTGACTGCGGTGCACGAAATCCCGGTGGACATCATTGCGGCCCAGATCCAGGCCGTGGCATCCGACATCGGGGCTGACTCTTTAAAGACCGGCATGCTTTCCAGCAGCGCGATCATTGAGTGTGTGGCCGATTCCCTGTCCGTGCTGCCCGCGGTGCGGAACCTGGTAGTTGATCCAGTGATGGTGGCCAAGAGCGGGGATTCCCTGCTGCGGGAAGAGGCTGTGAGCACCCTCAAGGCAAAGCTCCTGCCTTTGGCCGCGGTGGTGACCCCCAACATTCCGGAGGCCGAGACACTCACCGGAATGACAATCAAGACCGACGATGACGTGATGGAAGCCGCTCGTGCCATCGTTGCGATGGGAGCCAGATCGGTGGTGGTGAAGGGCGGGCACCGCGAGGGCCCGGCCACCGACCTGTATTTTGACGGCAGCAATTTCCAGGAGTTCTCTTCCCCCCGGTTCGAGACCGTGAATACCCACGGTACCGGATGCACCTTCGCCTCGGCCGTCGCCGCCGGATTGGCCAAAGGACTGGAAGTCGAGAACGCCGTCGGTCAGGCCAAGGAATTCGTTACCGAAGCAATCCGCACGTCATTTCCCATCGGTCAGGGTCACGGCCCTCTGAACCACTTCCACAGATTCTGGCCGGCAAACACTTAGTCAAAGCCCGAAAAGGACGACACCCATGATTCTCACCCAATGTCTGGAAACGGCCTCCAGGTTTGCCCCGTCGGCAAACACCCCGATACCGGCGCTCCAAGACCTAAAGAACGCCATTTCCAGCTTGTCGTTACCCACGGGAGCGGATGGCCCGCCGGATACCCTCTCCGAGGCCCTCGTGTTGGCAGCCACTGCCCGAAGCGCCCTCTCTTTGCCCAGCGAGGCTATTTGGGGCGAGACCAACACCAGCCTGGCCGGGATTCTGGATGATCTGATGGCCCAACTTGGCTCGGCGTTGCGCCGGGAGAAGGCGGACTTGGTGCGCGGACTATACGTGATAATCGACCCCCGCATCACCCGCGGCCGGGAACCGTTGGAAATCGCCAAGGGAGCTCTGCGGGGCGGCGCAAGGATGCTGCAGCTGCGCGACAAGGAACACGATAAAGGCGAATCACTCCCGCTGGCCCGGGCGATTCAGGAACTCTGCCTGGAATCGGGAGCTTCCCTGATAGTCAACGACCACGCCGACGTTGCCGCTGTGGTGGGGTCGGCTGGCATGCACGTCGGCCAGACCGACCTGCCCGTGGCCGAAGCCCGTAAGGTCCTGGCCCATCACCAGGTGGTTGGCCGCTCGAACCATGAGATCGAGGAGATTGCCGAGTCCGAGGCCATGGGCGCCGACCATGTGGCCTTCGGCCCCATCTACGATACCTCCACAAAGGACGTCGGCTATTCCGCCCAGGGGATGGAGCGTTTGCAGCTGGCCCGTCAGGCGGCCAAGATGCCCCTGGTCGCCATCGGGGGCATAACCGCCGAAAACGCGGCTGTCGTCATCGAGAACGGTGCCGACGCCATCTGCGTCACAGCTTCCGTGGGCAACGCGCCGGACCCCGAGGCCGCCGCCGCCCGGCTGGTGAAGGTCATTGAGGACGCCGGGGGACGCATTTAGCCGCCGATTTAGCCTCGCCAATGATGGTCTGACAGACCGAAGTTTCGTTGACACTCAATAGGGCCGGTGATAAGCTTCGCAAGTAGCAGGACAGCAGAAAAGTTCTGGCGGGAGCTTGGGTAAACCAGGCTGAGAGGGTGGCCAAAATCGCCACCGACCGACTGTACCTGATCTGGGTAATACCGGCGCAGGGATTGGACGCAGTAACGGGCTCACACAACAGCCGCCAGGTGGTCGCACCGGCGGCGTTTTCTATTCACCACTAAGGAGACCTCGAGACATGTCCGATGAGCTAATCATTGGTGGTAAGACTTTCAACTCCCGGCTTATCGTGGGAACGGGCCGTTACCGGACCATGGAAGAGATGGTGGCAGCCGTTGAGGCCTCCGGTACCGAGATGATCACCGTCGCCATCCGGCGCTTGGACCTAGACGACCCCACCAGCAAGACCCTGCTGGACTACATAGACTGGAACAAGTACCAGCTCCTGCCCAACACGGCCGGGTGCGCCACGGTGGAAGAAGCCCTGTTCGTGGCCCGCTTGGGCCGGGAAGTGGGCCAGACCGACTTTGTGAAACTGGAAGTCATCCCCGACCCCAACTACCTGTTCCCCGACGGGGCCGCCACCCTGGAAGCCGCCCGCCTCCTGGTGGAAGATGGGTTCAAGGTGCTTCCCTATATCCATGCCGACCCCACCCTGGCCAAGAATCTGGAAGAGGCCGGCTGCGTGACCGTCATGCCCCTGGGCTCGGCCATCGGTTCCGGCCAGGGGATACACACCTCCGAAGAGATTAAGATCATCATCGAGCAGGCCAATGTGCCGGTGGTGGTTGACGCGGGACTGGCCGTGCCGTCAGACGCCGCTCAGGCGCTGGAGATGGGCGCCTCGGCAGTCCTGGTCAACACCGCCATCGCCCAGGCCCAGGACCCGGCGCTCATGGGCGCGGCGTTCAAGGCCGGAGTGGAAGCAGGCCGCAAGGCCTTCCTGGCGGGCCGCATCGGCATACGCCGCGAGGCCATCGCCAGTAGCCCGGTGACCGACGTGCCCAACCCGGTCCCAGCAAGCAGCTAAAATTTGCCGCCCGCACTGCCCAAACCGTGTCTCTGCCTGGTGACTGACCCCGGCATCGCCCAGAAAGACCTGGTGGAACGGGTGGCCCAGGCGGTGGCGGGCGGAGTGGACCTTGTCCAGCTTCGCGACAAGGAAATGCCCGGAGGTCAATTGCTGGACCTCGCCGCCCAGCTGCTCAAGGCCATAGACGGCCGGGCTAAATTGTTAGTCAATGAGCGGGCCGATGTTGCCCACGCCGCCGGGGCCCACGGAGTCCAGATCGGGGAAGAGGGGCTTCCGGTGGGCGCGGTACGAAATATCGTGGGTGACCATTCTTTTATCGGGCGCTCGGTCCACTCCAGCTCCGCCGCCCTGGCCGCCGAAAAAGAGGGCGCTGACTTCCTGGTGGTGGGAACGATGTACGCCTCCAGCAGCCATCCGGGGGAGGAACCCGCCGGACCGGGCCTGATGCGTGATATTTCCGGCACGTGCCGGCTGCCCCTCATCGGAATCGGCGGCGTCACTCCGGAGAACGCCGGGGAACTGGTGGAGGCCGGCGCCTCAGGGGTAGCGGTGATTACCAACATATTGGCGGCCCCCGACCCCAAGGCCGCCTCGGCGAAGCTAAAGGAATTTTTGATCAATTCCTGGAATGCCTGAGGGCGTCCAGAAAACGAGGAAGCGGTAGAGGTTTATCGGCCATGATCGACCTGACAGTTAACGGAAAACCCCGGTCCATCGACGATGCAGTCGACCTGGAAACCTATCTGCTTTCATTTGGGCTGGACCTCAAGTTCGTGGCTGTGGGCTACAACGGCGAGGTTGTGAAGAAGGAGACCTTCTCCAGCGTCAAGTTGAAGACCGGCGACGTATTGGAGATCGTCCGTCCCGTCGGCGGCGGCTGACGGCCCCGGGAGGTCTTACTTGGTATTCATAGCAGACATCGAAGAACGCACCAGGCCCATGCGCAACGCCATCCTGGCCCATCCATTCGTCACCGGAGTGGGCGACGGTACCCTGGACGTGGAGAGGTTCAAGCGTTACGTCACCCAGGACTACGTTTACCTCATCGAATACAGCCGGGTGCTGGCCCTGGCCTCAGCCAAGGCCCCTGCCCTGGAGGACATGTCCTGGTTTGCCGGCCTTCTGGACGAGACCCTGAACCAGGAGATGGCGCTCCACCGGAGTTACTGCCAGGAATTCGGCATCACCACCCTGGAACTGGAATCCACGGAGCCTGAGCCCGCCACCCTGGCCTACACCAACTTCCTGCTCAAGACCGCCTACCAGGGTAGCTTTGGCGAACTGGCGGCGTCGCTGCTCCCCTGCCAGTGGGGCTACTGGGAGATCGGCGACCATCTACTGAAGCAGGGCTTGCCCGAAAACGCGCCCCTCTACGCCCAGTGGATCGAGATGTACACCTCAGAGGAGTTCGCCGGCCTCGCCCACCACATCCGCGACATGACCGACCGCATCGGGGAAGACGCCAGTCCCACCGAACTGGCCGCCATGGCCCAGGCCTACACCAACAGCATCCGCTTTGAGCACGGCTTCTGGGACATGTCCTACGGCAGTTGAGCGCCGTACTACCCCTTGGGAATCTCGCCGGTGGTGCCCTCTGCCACCAGGGTGTCGATCTCTTCCTGGGACAGACCCAACAGACCGCTTAATACCTGGTGATTGTGCTCCCCCAGTCCGGGCGCGGGGGTGGACCGGCCCCTGGGACTCCTGGATAACTGCCAGGGCGTCGTCACCTGCTTGTAGGTGCCCGCCTCTGGGTGCTCCACCGTGTCCCAGAACCCCCTGAATTCGTGGTGGGGGTCTACGATGGCCTCGTCACCCTTCAGCACCGGCGCCGCAGTCACACCCTCAGCCTGCAGCAGGTGCATGACCTGGTAGTGGTCCTTGTCCGCGGTCCAAGCGGAAATGATGGCGTCCAGTGCGTCCTGGTTGCCACGGCGCAATTCACCGTCGGCAAACCTGGGACCGGTGGCAAGCTCCGGCTGACCTATGACCCGGCACAGGCCTTCCCATTCTTCCTGGGATCCCACCGAGATTGCCACCCACATGTCGTCGCCGGAGCAAGGGTAAACGCCGTGGGGGGCCATGTCCCGGTGCCGGTTAGCCATGGTCCCAGCAACCTGGCCCGTAACCGAGAAGTCTAGGAACGACTCGCCCAGCAGCATGGTTGTGACCTCCCTTTGGGACAGATCCACCAGACAGCCGGTGCCCGTCTTAAGGCGGCGGCGTAGGGCGGTCATGAGGGCGCCGAAGGACAGGATTCCCACCACCGGGTCTGGGTAGACCAGGTTGGTCATCAGGGGCAGGCCGTCCTCGTATCCGGTTATGGAGGCTAGACCCGCCGTCTGTTCCAGGGTGGAACCCAAAGAGCCGTAATTGGCCTCGGGGCCCGTGGCGCCCTGACTGCTGATCTTCAGGTAGATCAACCGTGGATTGAGCTTGGAGACCACATCGTAGCCCAGTCCCAGCCGGTCCATCACCGAGCCCCGGTAGTTCTCTACCAGCACGTCGCAGACCTGGGCCAGTTCCAAGAAAAGTTCCTTTCCCCGCTGGGCTGACAGATCCAGGGTGAGGGACTGCTTGTTGATGTTCCGGTGCACGTGGTGGGCGGTGCGGTTCCAGGGACGCTCTCCCGGCTCGCCGTTGGGGTAGACACGCAGGTCGTCGGCGGTGGGGCGGGCCCGTCCCCGGTTGATGTCCATACGGGAGAGGGACTCCAACTTAATGACCTCCGCCCCCATGAAACCGAGGAACATGGTGGCATAGGGACCCGCTGCCACCTGGCTCAGGTCCAAGATACGAAGTCCCTGCAGGGCTGGACTGTTCACGGGAGTCGCCATCTATGCCCCGTCCTCGCTGGGGTTCAGCGAAAGCTCATCGAGTGAATACCCGAGCCGACCGGACAGAATCTCATGGTTGTGCTCACCCAGGCGGGGAGGTGGGAGTAATTGCCAGGAATTGCCGTCGATGCGAAAGGGCGCACCTGGATGGACAACATCGCCGAATTCCGGGTCCACGACGGTCTGGAAGAACTCCCGGTACACGAATTGCTGCGACTGGAGCAAGTCCTCCACAGTGGCCACGTAGCCTGTGATGGTCCGCAGCGCCTGGAGGGTGTGGTAGATCTCTTCCTTGGGCATGGTCCCGGCCCAGTCGGCTATGACGTCCAGGAGTTCCTGCTGATTTGCCCGCCGGGATTCCTGGGTCGTGAACCTGGGGTCGTCGATCAGCTCAGGCTTGCCCAGCAGCTCGCAGACCTTGGGCCAGGTGCCTTCCTGGACTCCCGTTTCCAGTCCGGGGCTAACCCAGCCGTCCTTGGCCCGCACCAGGTTGCTGCCGCGGCGGGCCGGGGTGCGGCCGAATTGGGCGTAGATGGATGAGTGGATCTGGGAGACGGTCATCACTTCCATGGCCGAGATATCCACATGCTGGCCGAACCCCTGGGTGTCCCTGGCGTAGAGCGCCAGCATGGTGGCCGAAAATGCGCTGACGCCAGTGGTGTAGAGCCCCGACTCCCCGCCGACCTTCAGCGGGGGCTTGTCAGGCAGGCCGATGGTGTACATCAACCCCCCCACGGCCTGAGCTACGATATCCGACCCCCTGTAATGGCGGTAGGGACCGGTCTGGCCGAAGGGGGTCACTGAAACGTAGACTAGGTTGGAATTGGACTCGGAAAAGTCTCCGTAGCCCAGGCCCAACCCCGACAAGTACCCCGGAGTGAAACTCTCGATCAGAATGTCGCAGTCCTGGGCCAGTCTCTTGACGGCCCGGGTCTGAGCGGGAACGGCCGGGTCCAACGTCACGCTCTTTTTACTCGTGTTCAAGAAGGAATGGAGGGCACTGCCTTCCGGCGTGGCGCTTTCGCTCAGGAAGGGCTGAGAGGACCTGGACGGGTCTCCGGTGACGGGCGGTTCAACTTTGATGACTTCCGCGCCCAACCCAGCTAGAAGCTTGGCACAAAACGGACCGGCCACCCCTTGGCTCAAATCCAGGACGCTGATGTCACTGAGAAGATTGTCGCTGCCGTCCATACTCAGATATGTGTTTGGGCAACTCTATCCAGATGGTTTTAACTATATGGCCGCCCCTATAGCGCGTCAACCACAGACCAGAACCGATAGAAAAGACGCCCG
>CEUS01184963.1_pt1 | contig 12395 bp, 12 predicted proteins | sample 427031 | NCBI WGS metagenome assembly CEUS01 (sample SAMEA2622837, study PRJEB7988) | marine metagenome | biome: marine biome (ENVO:00000447); feature: marine epipelagic mixed layer (ENVO:xxxxxxxxx); material: "saline water (ENVO:00002010), including plankton (ENVO:xxxxxxxx)" | depth 140 m | reverse complement strand
GGTGCTCGCGGGTCGTCCCAATTCAGGTAAGTCGAGCCTTTTCAACGCACTCCTCGGGCGGGACCGAGCGATCGTCACGGAGGTCCCCGGCACCACGCGGGACGCGGTCGAGGCGACCGTTTCGCTGGGCGGATTCCCTTTCCGTCTGGTCGATACAGCGGGGTTGCGGGACGCCGTCGACCGGGTGGAGCAATTGGGCGTCGCGGTCGCGCGGCGTTACCTGGCGGCCGCGGACCTCGTCCTTCTCTGCGTGGAAGATAGAGGCCAGCTGGCTCACGCTGAGTTGGAGTTTCTGGAGGAAGCGGGACGTTGCCCAGTGGTGGTGGTATGGTCCAAGGCCGACCTTGCAGGGGAGCAGTGCCTTGAGATGCCGGCCGGCGCCGCGGGCGCGGTGTGCGTGTCGGCACTCACTGGCCAGGGTATGGCTGAACTCCAGGCGCTGCTTCCGGCTCTGGTTTATCGAGGGCTTGTAGAGGCACCGGTGGATGCGCCGGTGCTCACCAGAGCCCGACACGGCCGGGCTGTGCGGGAGGCCCTCGAGGAGGTCGAGGGATTTGCCTCGGCTCTTCGGGAGGGAGTGGAGCCGGAGGTTGCTTCCGCTCACTTGGGGCCCGCCGAGACCGCGCTCGAGGAGCTGCTGGGTGTGATCACGCGCGACGACGTACTGGACCGGGTGTTCCGCGATTTTTGTATCGGCAAATAAGGAGGACGAGTGGCTGAGGAGCGATCTGGCTTCCGGGTCAGGGGTTCTGTGCAGGGAGTTGGCTTTCGTTGGTGGACGCATCGCAAGGCCGTGGAGCTGGGTCTCCGTGGTGCTGTCACTAACCTAGGGGACGGATCGGTGGAGGTGCACGTAGCGGGCAACCCCGAGGTGATCACGGCGCTCGCGCGTTGGCTGGACCAAGGCCCTCCCGGATCCCGGGTACGTAGTGTGGAGAGGGTCCCCTCCTTGCTTCCTATTCCCACAGACGGTTTCATCATCGAGGGTTGAGCCATGGACCTTCGATACGACATCGTGGTGGTTGGCGGCGGCCATGCCGGTGCCGAAGCGGCAGCGGCCGCAGCCCGTCTCGGTTGTAGCACACTTCTTGTGACACCTGATCTGTCCCGGATCGGACAGATGAGCTGCAACCCGGCTATCGGTGGGGTCGCCAAGGGTGTGGTCGCACGTGAAGTGGACGCGCTGGGTGGTGTGATGGGCCAGGCTACCGACGCGAGTCGCATACAATTTCGTATGCTGAACCGCTCGAAAGGTCCCGCGGTGTGGAGCCCGCGTGCGCAATGTGATCGGTCCCGGTATCCGGTGGCGGTGCGGCGAGTCCTCGACGGAGTGCGAGGACTAGATCTGCTTCAGGAAACCGTCACTGAGCTGATCATGGAGGGGGGGCGCGCGGCGGGCGTGATTGGTCGGGGCGGGGTGACAGTGTACGCGGGCGCGGTCGTCGTTACTGCGGGGACGTTCCTGCGGGGCCGGATCCACGTGGGCGGAGAACCCGGGGTGGAGGCAGGCCGCGCGGGTGAGGCCGCCTCAGTGGAGCTTGCGCGCGCGCTTGAAGGCAAGCTTGAGGTGCGCCGCTTCAAGACCGGAACGCCTCCTCGGGTGGACGGCCGCACTGTCGCCTTCGATCGTCTGGAGCGACAAGACGGCGATCCCGATGAGTATCGCTTCGCTGCGTATGTCCGGGAGCCCATGCTCGCTCAGCGTCCCTGCTGGATCACCTGGACGGGAGCCGAGCTCAAGGGCCTTGTCGACCGCAACCTGGCGAGGAGTGCGCTATACGGTGGTGCGATCTCGGGTCGTGGTCCACGCTACTGCCCGTCCATAGAAGACAAAATCGTGCGATTCCCAAACGTGGCACGACATCAAATCTTCCTAGAGCCAGAGGGAGTTGATACGACTGAGCTGTATGTGAACGGTCTCTCCACCTCCCTTCCCGCAGACGTGCAGGTAGCCTTTCTCCGCACGGTCCCAGGGTTGGAAGAAGCCCGGATCACGAGGTTCGGGTATGCGATCGAGTACGATTACTTCCCACCACATCAGCTGCGGCACACGTTGGAGGTGCGCGCAGTCCCCAGCCTCTACCTCGCTGGGCAGGTTAACGGGACGACTGGATATGAGGAGGCTGCGGGGCAAGGGATCATCGCAGGAATCAACGCCGCACTCGCGGTACAGGGTCGCGAGCCACTCGTTATACGGCGTGATCAGGCCTACCTAGGGGTACTTGTCGACGACCTAGTCACTCGGGGTGTCGACGAGCCCTACCGGCTTTTCACGTCGCGAGCCGAGTTCCGCTTGCTATTGCGGCAAGACAACGCCGTGCGGCGCCTAGGTCCGCTTGCGAGGAGTCTCGGCCTGCTGGCAACGGAGCAGGCCGAGGCGCTCGGGGACCGGCTCGCTCGTGTGGAGCGGGTCATAACCTGGTTCCGAGATACCACGGTCCAGCCGGCTGTGGCGGGTCCGATTACGGCTGCGGCGGGATCCACGAAGCCAACCGCGGCGACACGTGCGGCTGAACTCGTGCGCCGCCCTGGGGTCGACGCAAGTGCCCTCGCGAAGGCGGCTGGGGCTCCGTTCGATCCAACAGAGGAGAGTGAGGCACTTGCTGCCGTGGAAGTGGAACTCCGCTACGAAGGCTATGTGCAACGCGAACGTGAGCGCGCTGATCGGCTGCAGGAACAGGAGGCGTTTTCCCTCGCTCCCGACTTGCCGTACGCGGGGTTCAGGAGCCTGCGCAAAGAAGCTCGGGAGAAACTCGGTCGCATCCGCCCAAATACCCTCGGCCAGGCGGGCCGAATTCCCGGTGTGTCTCCCTCGGATCTCCAGAACCTTATTCTGGAGGTGCGGCGACTTCGCCGCCAAACTGTGCCGCAGGGATGAAGAAATAGTTGTACATACAACACTTTTGTCCTAAGAACCTGGCCGGTGGTAAGGCCGTACGATAGTCCGGGTTGTTCCACGTGGAACAACACCGCTTGTTGAGGTCTGTCTTCCCGAAATTGGATTCCGGTGATGGGGGCAAGTTGGGTGCCACCCTCAGGGGCATACCGTCTGCGAAGGTCGTTTAGCACGAACGGCTGGTTGCTGGGGAGCTGGTGTTGCCGTGAAAGATGGTGTCTTTCCTGTGAACTTCGAGCAACTTGGTCCCTATGGCGGGGGTTGCGTGGAATGCCGGCGGGGCGGTGTACTGCCACGATGGCTGTACGTCCATGAAACCTGATGACCCAAGGACCCCATCAAGTCGGGGCAACTTTCAGATCGGCTTTACTCTGGACCACGAACTGGGTGGTGTCCCAGTCTTTTCCGAGAAATTTGAGGTCACCGTTGGGTCCCACAGCCGTTTCTTACCCACCAGGGGTGAGCTCGGGGCGAGGGAAAGCATTCGCAGGGGAGTGCCGGGTGGAGGCGGCGTGTAGGGGGCACTTATCCATGAGGGTGGTCCTGGGAATAGGCTCGCGCAACGGCGACCCTCTTCAAGTCGATGCACTACCGTTTTCTCCATCAACCATCTTGTTACTTTCCCTTCGCGCGGCTACGCGTATATTCTGCTTCCCACCTGCTCTGCGGGGCTGGCCTCTCCAAGTATCCGGGCGACATGTCCAGAGTGATTGCCATCGCGAACCAGAAGGGGGGGGTGGGGAAGACGACCACCGCAATCAACCTGGGCGCGTCTTTGGCGGTGGCCGAGCAGCGGACGTTGATCGTCGATACCGATCCCCAAGCCAACGCTTCAAGTGGTCTCGGAATCAGGCCTGGCGAAGACCTTCGCACCGTCTATGATGTTATCGTGGAAGGGTATTCGGCGGCGGAGACGATTCTCCGGGAGGTCCAGTTTCCCTGTCTGGATCTGATTCCCTCCACCCGGGACCTGGTGGGCGCCGAGATCGAGATAGTCGAAGCGCACGAGCGGGAGCACATCCTGCGCCGGGCCCTTGAGCCGATCCGGGATCACTATGACTTCATCCTGGTGGACTGCCCTCCCTCGCTGGGCCTCCTCACTCTCAATACCCTGGTTGCCGCCGACTCCGTACTGATCCCCATTCAATGCGAGTTCTACGCGCTAGAGGGGTTATCTCGACTCCTCAACACGGTTCGCGTTGTCCAGAAAGGTCTCAATCCTACCCTCGAGATCGAAGGCGTGTTGCTAACCATGTATGATCGCCGTCTAAACCTTTCGCGGCAGGTGGCTGACGAGGCGCGAGAATATTTCGGGGGCAAGGTCTACGGCAGCACGATTCCACGGAATGTGGCCCTTGCCGAAGCGCCCAGCTTTGGGCAGCCGATCATCCAATACGACGTCCTTTCCACCGGTGCTCGGGGCTATCTCGCGCTGGCTCAGGAGGTTATGGCGCAGGGGCCTGGCTCCCCTGCCGTGGCTGGAGGCCTACCGTGACCCCTGTGCACAAAGACCGGCTGGGGCGTGGGCTCGAAGCGCTCCTTGGGGACTACTCGGCCTCCGAGGAGGCTCCGGCTGGGGACGTTCGTTTGGTCATGATCAGCAGCATTTTCCCCAACCCGCTTCAGCCCAGAAGGGAGTTTCCTGAGACGGAGCTCGAGGAGCTCACCTCCTCGATCAAGGAGAACGGCTTGCTCCAGCCGCTGGTGGTGCGCCCAGCCGGGCCGGGCCGGTACGAACTGGTTGCTGGGGAGCGCCGCCTTCGATCATTACAGCGTCTCGGGTGGCAGGAGGCACCAGTGGTGGTCCGTAAGGTGGAAGATGAGGATCTCCTGGTGCTTGCCCTAGTGGAGAACCTGCAGCGGGAGGAACTCAACCCCCTGGAGGAGGCAGAGGGGTATCGAACCCTTGCTGAACGATTCAGTCTCACCCAGGAAGAGATCTCACAGGCGGTTGGTAAAGACCGTTCGACCATCGCGAACCTGCTCCGGCTCCTCAAGCTTCCGCCATCGATCCGGCGACTGCTGGAGGCTGGCGACTTGAGCATGGGCCACGCGCGTGCTCTACTCTCAGTAGTGGATCCGGTTCACGCCTCGACACTGGCGCGCCAGGCAGTCAAGGAGGGATGGTCCGTCCGCGAGATTGAGCAGCACATCCGAGGGCCCGCTCGCGGTGCCACATCCCGGGCGGACAAGGTTCGGCCCACTCGCGATCCCGTCGTGCGCACCCTCGAGGAAGCGTTGCGGGAACGGCTGGCCACTCGGGTCAAGATCCGCGCCGGCAAGAAGGGAATGGGTGTGATCGAGGTGCCCTTCCATGGGTCGGAGGATTTCGAGCGTCTTTTTGTCCTTCTCGCCGGACGTGAAGCGTCCGACGTTGTGAGCTGATTGTGGAGGAACAGCCGCATCTCAACCTGATCCTGGTCCCGGACGGAGCACGGGATAGCAGGACCTTTCGCATACCCTATAGTCTGCTGCGGTTGTTCGTGTTACTCGGTCTGACCGCGGCAGTGCTAGTGACGGCGATCGTTGGGAGCTGGTGGTACTTCGCAGCGCGTGCTGTACGTGTCGGCCAGCTTGAGACCAGGCTAGCATCGTTGGAAGCTAGCCAGGGGCGATTAGGGAGCCTTGCCGAAGAGCTTACTGGGTTGGAACAACAGTACGGCCGTATTCGGTCATTGTTCGGCTCCGACGCTGACCCAGCTGCTTCCAACCTCTGGCTTCCCCCCTCGACACCGGCTCGCCTTAGCCGGTCGGTGTCACCAGGTTCGGTAGACGATGGTCGCCCCACCAGTTGGCCACTCACTGAGCGCGGTTTTGTCACGCAGACCGTGATGGAAGCCGGCGGCGGTCAGCACTCGGGTGTGGACATCGCGGTTCCCACTGATGCCTATGTTCGTGCTGCCGGTCCTGGGACCGTGGTGGACGTGGGGGAGGACAGGGTGTATGGTCGATTCATTCTACTCGAGCACGGGGCAGGGTACGAGAGTCGTTACGCCCATGCTTCGACGACCTTCGTAGATCGGGGGCAAAGCGTACGGCGGGGCGAGATTATCGCCCTGACCGGATCCACAGGGCGATCTACCGCACCCCATCTGCACTTCGAGATCCTGATGAACGGGGACCCCGTGGACCCTCTCACCTTGGTGGATCAGCCTTAGGGGAACTGGATGGCTAAAGAGAGAAGTGGTAACGGGACTTCTCCGGAGACCTTCATCTCCATAATCGGACCAGGGATGCATGTGGTCGGAGAATGCCAAACCGACGGGACGATCCGGATCGAAGGCACCGTGCAGGGGACGGTGCGTGCCGGCAAAGCGGTGGTGGTGGGAAAGGACGGTGTCATTGAAGGAGATGTATTCACTCAGGATGCTGTCATCTCAGGGTGTGTCAGTGGCACGTTGGTTGCCGAGTCTCGTCTCGAGCTACAGGCCACATGCACCATCGAGGGGGAGGTGTGCGCCCGCAGGATGCAGCTCGAGGAGGGCGCCGTCCTCAACGGTACGCTGAGGATGGGAGAGACCTTTCTGGATGTGCCCGCTTCCCCGGAGCCCACGGCAACAGAGCCACCTATGCTTCCGATGTCCGAGACCCGGGAAACCTTCAGCTGATCTCGGAGCCTGTGGAAAACGCCCAATGGGGTGGAAAAACCAGGTTGCCAGTACAGTCTCGCCAACTGTTTTCCACGCCTGTGACTAACCCCTCATACCCCAACCACGAGAGTGTTTTTCGGTGTTTGTTCGTGGGCAGTTATCCCCATCGTCAAGGATGTCCGCTCTCTCCTCTGGTATGTTATCCACTACGGCCCCTGCGCTGCCTATCTAAGTAAGGGCCCCTGCTCCGGCGCTTCATGAAACTAGAATCTATCCTCGCATATCTTGATGGTTATCTGGGGGTTACAGCTCATCCCGACTACCCGAACGCATTAAACGGTTTACAGGTGGAAGGACCTCAAGAGGTGACCCATCTGTGCACGGCGGTGGATGCGTCTGAGGCCGCTATTACCGAAGCCGTGCACCGCAACGCTCACCTTCTGATGGTCCACCACGGCCTCTTCTGGGACGGTCTCCGTCCCCTGACAGGGCGACGCCATCGCAAGGTCGCCCACCTCATCCGTGGTGAGCTGGGCCTGTACAGCATCCATCTCCCTTTGGACGCTCACGCGGAGATCGGCAACTGCATACTCCTCACACGTGCCCTAGAGGTCAGTCCGGTAGGACGGTTCGGGGCGTACCAGGGAGCAGAAGTGGGTTGGTGGGGAGAGTTAAACTTGGAGCGAAAGCAGTTAGTGGAGCGAGCCCAGGTGGTCCTGGACGGACCGGTAGAGCTTCTGGCGTACGGGCCAGAGCGAACGGAGCGGGTCGGGGTAGTTACTGGCTCGGGTGGGTCCCTCGTGGAGGAAGCGGCACGGTTGGGCCTTGACACTTTAGTGACCGGGGAAGGATCTCACCACGTGGCGATTGATGCTGCCGAACTGGGGGTCAATATCGTATACGGTGGTCACTACGCTACTGAAACATTTGGAATCCGAGCACTCGGCGAGCATCTCGCTGAACGCTTCGGCTTGGAGCAGGAGTTCCTCAACCTTCCTACCGGAACGTAACCCTACCAACGCACCGCTGCGGGCTCTCGGTTCGGTTGCAGATGCCTACGCCCAGCGGCATAATCATTCCCTTTCTGGCTTTGGGTCGGGCTGCAACTGATCGGAGCGTTTCATGTCCTCTACTTCGTGCTCTCGGTGCGGCGCAGCAGCAGCCGGCAATTTCTGCTCGTCGTGCGGCGCCTCCCTGACCGCCCTGCCCTGTCATGCGTGCGGGCATACGCCCGCTCCAGGCGCCCGCTTCTGCACAAAGTGCGGGGAGGGGTTAGCCGGGGAGCGCACTGCCACCGTGACGCGCGTACCGGACGGAGTGAGTTATGGGCCGCCAGACGTGGTCGTGCCCGGCCGGGGCAGCTCGGTGGCGTGGTGGATTGCAGGGGGCTCCCTGGTGGCGGTGATCGTGTTGGTGGCGTGGCCAGTGATCCGGCCGGGTGCACCCAATCCAGCGCTGGGTACGGGGGGGACACCGGCTGTTCAGGGTGGCGCGGTGGGGCCGGCTGGGGGAGGGGGCGGTGTTCCACCTGACCTCTCGAGCATGACACCGAGGGAAGCGGCTGATCGCCTCTATGACCGGGTAATGAACGCTGTGGCGATGTCAGACGAGGCCACTGTACAGGGATTCCTTCCGATGGCACTGGGTGCCTACGACCTAGCGCGACCCCTCGATGCGGATGGCCTCTACCATCTCGCTGCACTTCAGCGTGCGGACGCGGACTTCGCAGGGTCCCTGGCGACGGCTGAGGAGGGGCTCAAGACTAATCGAGACCACCTCTTGTTGCTGGCCGCGGCTGGCGAGGCCGCCGAAGCCCTCGGGGTGGAGACCACAGCCCGTGAGCGCTGGCAGCGGTTCTTGGATGTCTTCGACAAACAGCGCTCGATGGGTCTCGAGGAATACAACGCCCACTTGGGTGTGCTCGAGGCGTCCCGCAACCACGCCCGCCAAGTGGTGGGCGGATAGGCTCGGTGCTCTTTGCGAGTGTTCCTGACGGGGGGCACAGGTCTGATCGGCTCCCACATCGCGGAGCGGTTGCGTGCCAGGGGAGACGAAGTGGTGGCCCTGGGGCGGGAGGATGCCGACACCAGCTTCCTCGACCAACACCGTTGCACTGTCGTGAGGGGGGATGTGCGGGACCCTCATGACGAGCTCGCCGTCCACATGGCAGGGTGTGATGCGGTCGTGCACGCCGCGGCGCTCGTGTACGGCAACGAGAGCTGGCCACGAGTGAGAGCCGTGAATGTAGAAGGGACCACCCACGTGCTGCGTGCTGTTTACGCCGCGCGCGTTCCGGCGGTAGTGCACCTCTCCTCGGTGGCGGTATATGGGCGGACGTGGGGGCGGGTGGACGAGGACACCCCGATCGACTCTCCCCTGCGTCCGGGCGACCTATACGCCCGGTCCAAGCGTGAGGCTGAAGCAGCAGCCCATCGTGAGGCCAATAGCACGCTCGGCGGGGTCCGCCTCACCATCCTTCGTCTTGCGGCCGTGTACGGGGAACGTGACCGTCTAGTGGCACCTCGCGTTGCGGCACTCGTGCGCAGGTCCGTGGTACCGGTGCTGGGGACAGGGCAGAACTCGCTTCCCATAGTGTACGCCGGCAATGCTGCTGCCGCGGTTGCACGCTGCCTGGAACGGCCGGCTAAGCGATCTGTTCGTACCTATGACCTTGGCCTGGATCACCCTCTCACCCAGGAGGCGCTTCTTCTCGGAATGGCGCGCTCGCTCGGCACAGCACCTCGCTTTGTGCACATCCCAAGGGGACTGGTGCGGGGTGCTGTGGCGCTGGGGGACAGCCTGGGGTTGTCGGTGCCCGGTACAGGGGATCTCTCGCTGTCCCGCTTTGCCGGTCTGGTGCTGGACGATAACCCCTACCCCTCGCGGCGCATCCGGCGAGAGCTGGATTGGAAACCACCTTTCGGTCACGACGAGGGGCTCGGCCGCACTGTGGCTTGGCTACGAGCGGGTGAGGGCCGCCCGTCCCTCCGTGAGTGAAGCTGGTCTGAAAGGATCTCAGAAATTGGAGGGTACCCCATCACAGTGGACCCTGCTTTGAATGCCGGCGCTTCAGCGCCCATCCTGCGAGGGGAAGTGAAGGAACCAGCACTTAACAACCAACGGGGATACGCGCCCACCGGGAAGGATTCCGGAGAGGTGAAGCCCAAGGGTTCGATCCACATCCGGTCTCACGAGGGGGTGGATGTTGTCCCTATGCACTCCCGCAAGCCCCCGTGGCTCAAGGTGCGCGCTCCGGGCGGACCCAATTACCTCCGTCTGAAGACGCTCATGCGGGGCGGCTCCCTCCACACTGTGTGCGAGGAAGCGGGCTGTCCCAACATCGGAGAGTGTTGGGAGGCAGGTACCGCTACGTTCATGATCCTCGGAGACGTCTGCACACGGGCCTGCAAGTACTGCGGGGTCGCTCACGGAATGCCCACGGGCCTAGACCGAGGTGAACCTCGGCGAGTCGCCGCGACCGTGGAGGCCATGCGTTTGCAGCACGTGGTAATTACCAGTGTAAACCGGGACGACCTTCGCGACGGGGGAGCGGAGATTTACGCAGATACCATCCGAAGCATCAGAACCGCCCTGAGCACGTGCTCGGTCGAAGTGCTTATTCCGGATTTCAAGGGCGACGAGACAGCGTTGACAACGGTACTTGATGCCGGGCCAAAGGTACTTGGCCACAACTTAGAGACTGTAGAGCGCCTTCACCCGGACGTCAGGCCGGGCGGTCGCTACTGGCGCTCGATCTCGTTCCTTGGGGCTTCAAAGCGCATCCGGGCTGACATCTTGACCAAGACCGGACTCATCCTCGGAATGGGCGAGGAGGGCCCGGAGATCCGCCAGACCATGGTGGATTTGCGTGAGGCTGGTGTGGACATCCTAACCCTGGGTCAGTATCTGCGGCCTTCCGCCCAGCACATTCCCGTTGCTCGTTGGGTCACACCGGAAGAGTTTGAGGGTTGGAAGCGGGTGGGTGAGGACGAGCTTGGTTTTCGCCATGTGGAGTCAGGGCCTCTGGTGCGTTCCAGCTACCACGCTAAGGAGCAGGCACGGGAGGTCGAGGCTGGAGCGCCGGGCCGGATTCAGGATGTGTTGGAGGTCGACATGTCCGCGCCGGCCGAGGTTCTAACATCCCGCCTCGTACAGATCGAGAACAGGCTGTGATCAAGAGCCACCCATGTCCGGGGAAGTGTAAGTCAGACCACAGGTTATCGGTGCCGCCTCCACTCTCTGTATGGGCAGCGGTCGGTAGCCTTAAGGCTTCGTCACCGGCACGCCTGTTTGCCCAGGGGGCCGGATTCAAACTATCCGGGGTTCGGGGCCGGGTGGTCGGATCGTGAAACGGGGCGTTGAAGAGGCTTCGCACCAGAGCCAGATACGGAAGACGACCCTACGCCAGCTGGCCGAATCGGTCTGACCAGACCAACTTCCTCCTAATATAGAAACAGAATTCTTGTTCGCTTCTGGTCAAACACGCGCCGCCTGGGCCTCGACGAGCATCGTGGTTTTGTCCGCCTATCTGGGCGGGACGGCCCCACTCCTCGCTCTAGGGGGGATCACACCGCTCCGATTCCTGGCACTGTCCCTGCACGTCTGCGCGGTGCCTGCCCTCCTTCGACTTGCCTCACGCCGCCAGCAGGACGTCGATGGCAGATTCGAGCGGGTTTTGGTGGATTGGGCCCCGCTGATCTTCGTGCCTGTCCTATATGGGGAACTCCCCCTTTTGATGGAGGGGTGGGCAGGGACTGTCCAGTATCACGATCCTGCCATCGCGCGGCTGGAGCTTGCGATCTTCGGATCACAGCCGGCGTCCCACTGGGCCGGGAAATGGCCTTCGCGATCCCTGAGCGAGTTTCTCCACGCCTGCTATGCTTCCTATTACGTGCTCATCTACCTTCCGCCTCTCCTGCTGTACCTCGGGATGACAGGTCCCGAACCGAGAGTAGGCCGGAGCACCGATGCCTTTCAGGACACCGTCCTAGCCTTGCAAATTTCTTTCCTCATCTGCTTCCTTGTGTTTGTGTTTTTCCCGGTGCAGGGGCCCCGGTACCTTGGTGTGCCCCAAGGCGTGCCCGACGGGCCGGTGCGACGCCTGGTGCTCGGCATGCTCGAGCTCGGTTCGAGTCGAGGTGCGGCATTCCCCTCCTCTCACGTCGCCGTGGCCACAACCCAGTTTGTGATGGTGCTACAGTATCAGCGCCGCGTCGGCCCTCTGGTCCTGGGAATCTCTCTAGGGTTGGCGGCGGGCGCCGTCTACGGAGGCTTCCACTACGCGGTGGACGTGCTCGCCGGAGTTGCCGTAGGGACGCTGGCGGTGCCGTTAGCGGGGGTGCTGCGTCGTCGCCTAGAACCGACGGCGTCGGGGTTTACTTCGCCTCCGGGCGCCTCCTAGCTTCCTGGGTTGCGTTGTCAGAGGGTGATCAGTCCTCCTTATCTCACGGAGAAGAGCGGTGACCGCCAAGCCGGGAGAAGGCACCTTCGACCTGATCGTGATTGGCAGCGGACCGGGAGGGTACGTCGCGGCGATTCGCGCGGCCCAACTCGGCATGAAGGTGGCTTGTGTCGAGGTCGACAAGCTGGGCGGAGTGTGTCTGAACATCGGCTGCATTCCCACCAAGGCCCTCCTGTCCAGCGCTTTACTCGTGAACGAAATGAAGGTGGGGGAGCGTCACGGGATTCGAACGCAGGGGCTCACTTTTGACCTCGGCCCCGCGCAGGAACGGAGCCGAAAGGTCGCGAAGCAGATGAACAGGGGCATCGCCGGCCTGTTCAAGAAGAACAAAGTGACCCACGTGCAGGGCTACGGCCGCCTGACAGGAAGGGGGAAGCTCGAAGTTGACGGGCAGGGAAAAAAAACCGACCTCCAGGCCGAGCATGTCATCCTTGCTAGTGGCTCCCGG
>CEUS01050988.1_pt1 | contig 12395 bp, 9 predicted proteins | sample 427031 | NCBI WGS metagenome assembly CEUS01 (sample SAMEA2622837, study PRJEB7988) | marine metagenome | biome: marine biome (ENVO:00000447); feature: marine epipelagic mixed layer (ENVO:xxxxxxxxx); material: "saline water (ENVO:00002010), including plankton (ENVO:xxxxxxxx)" | depth 140 m | reverse complement strand
CTTCGATTTTAGTTTTTCCAGTAATAGGATTTATGATTAAAGAATCCCCAGGAACTTGAAAATCCAAATAACCTTTCTTGGCATAATAATCTGGCAGGCTCTTGCTAAGATCTTCATCCAAACTGCCTCTGTCATAGGAACCCGGCCTCCACCACATGAAACCTTCAGGCTTCACAGACATAGCACCTTTCAAATCTCCATCTGAAAAAGATTCGTTCCCAGTGAAATCTACGTCTGCCACAGTTACCATTGTGCCTTCCGTCACATCGAGATATAGAATTATTTCTTTTTCACGATCTGGGATTTTCTCAACTCGTTCTTCAATACTTGCATACGTAATTCCTTGGGCAGCCAATTCTTCTCGGATAAATGATTTGGCTTGATCCACCTTCCAGGGAGAGTAAGGCCTCCCAGCTTTTACACCTGTAGTATCACGAACCTCACCAGCTTTTACATTAACAAGTCCTGTGATTACTACATTCCGCATGAGATCTTGCTCTTCGACCTCCCAAACCAGGGTAACGCGCTCACCTACATCTCCTTCCACGCGAGCAGTTATATCCCAAAATTGTCCAGTAGCCCACATTTCCTTTACGGCCTTCTGGATATCAAAAATTGTATACGAACTTCCTCGATTGATATTTCCTAGTGATATAACAGTAATACTTCGAAGTCGTACGTTGCCCTCTACGCCCACAGAATCTATGCGAATTGGTCCAGCAGCTACTTCTTCTTGAGCTTGAACTGTGTTGGAGCCAACGACAAGAACCAGCACAATAGGATACAACAAAGATGCCTTCATGGCCCTGAGCATTTTAACTAAATAAAATTTTTGTATACTGAGCGTCACGTCTTGCTCTGGGAGGCCACGGCGATAGTAAGCTTCTCTCCGTCATCACCAATGTCGACTATGATTTCGTCACCATCCGAAAAATCTGCCATAAGAATCCGCTCTGACAAAGGATCTTCAACGTATTTCTGAATAGCACGTTTTAGAGGGCGTGCACCAAATTTTTCATCGTATCCTTCATCAACAAGAAAATTTATAGCTTCAGCTGAAAGTTTTATACTGATCCCTTCCTCAGCCAATCTTTCATTGATGTCAACAAGTAAAATATGGACAATCTGTGAGATATCTTTCCGATCTAGAGTATGAAAGACAATCGTATCATCTAATCTGTTAAGGAATTCGGGGTTAAAAGCTTTCTCGATTTCCTCACGTACCTTTCTTTGCATAACATCGTATGAAGATTTAGGGTCACTATCATGGAAACCGAGCCTTCCGCCCTTAGATATATCTCGACCCCCCAGATTGGAAGTCATTATTAGGACGGTGTTCTTGAAATCAATAACACGACCATAATTATCAGTTAAGTGCCCTTCATCTAGAACCTGAAGGAGAAGATTAAATACATCTGGATGAGCTTTTTCAATTTCATCTAGAAGAACAACTGAATATGGGCGGCGGCGCACAGCCTTTGTAAGGGTGCCCGAGTCTTCATAGCCCACATATCCTGGAGGAGCTCCTATCAATCTAGATATAGAGAATTTCTCCATATATTCACTCATATCTACTCGAATTAAGGCATCACGATCTGCAAACAAAAACTCTGCAAGAGCCCTAGCAAGCTCAGTCTTTCCAACTCCTGTGGGGCCAGAAAAAATGAACGACCCTATAGGACGATTAGGATCTCTCATGCCCGCACGGCTACGTCTGATAGATTTTGCGATTGCCGTGATAGCATCGTCTTGACCTATCACACGTTTGTGAATTTCTTCCTCCATGTTCACCAAACGTTTTGTTTCAGCCTGCTGTAGGCGAGTAACAGGAACTCCAGTCCAACGACTAACAATAAACGCTACGTCCTCTATGGAAATCTCAGGGCGATGATTATTTCGCTCTTCAGCCCAATCGTCATGAGCAACACGAATATTGTCCTGTATGTCTCGTTCTTCATCACGTAATTCTGCGGCACGTTCAAAGTCTTGCTCGCGAATTGCTTCTTCCTTTCGATCACCGATCGCCGTCAATTCTTCTTTAAGTTCTTCTACTTGAGGCGGCAGGATCTGGGCAGCTATACTTGCACGTGCCCCAGCCTCATCCATTATGTCAATAGCCTTATCTGGCAAAAAACGATCGGTTATATAACGATCAGCTAACTTTGCTGATTGTTTAAGTGTTTCATCGGGTATTTTCACACGATGGTGTTCTTCGTAATAGATACGGAGACCTTTAAGTATATCAAAAGTTTCATCTACTGAAGGAGGTTCAACAATAACTGGCTGGAAACGTCGCTCCAGAGCACCATCTTTCTCTATATATTTTCGGTATTCATTCAAAGTAGATGCCCCAATACACTGTAACTCACCCCGAGAGAGTGAAGGCTTAAGCATGTTAGATGCATCTATAGCTCCTTCGGCAGCCCCTGCACCCACCATAGTATGAAGCTCATCAATAAAAAGAATGATAGCACTATGTTCAGAGATTTCATTAACGACCGCCTTAAGGCGTTCCTCAAACTGACCCCGATATTTAGTGCCAGCAATTACAGCTGCCAAATCCAAAGCTAGAAGACGATAATTTCGGAGAGGCTCAGCAACTTCCTTTTTGGCAATAAGTTGTGCGAGGCCTTCTACAATAGCAGTCTTACCAACACCAGGCTCACCTATGAGAACCGGATTGTTTTTCTTGCGTCGACAAAGAATTTCTATAACACGATCTATCTCGTCAGTACGTCCAATCGTGGGGTCTAATTTACCCTGTTGTGCCAGGTCGGTTAGATCTCTACAGAAATGGTCAAGAGCAGGAGTCTTAGACTTCTTCTCACCCTTACTTACATACGGCGCAGAAGGAGACCCTCCGCCTATTCCTGCTAATTCTGAAGATCCAAATTCTGACCCTAAGATTTTGACAACTTCTGCCCTAGCTGTTTCTAAGTTTACACCTAAAGAATCAAGCACTTGGGCGGCTATACCTCTTTCTTCTCTGATCAGCCCTAAGAGCATGTGTTCAGTACCAACATAGGAATGATTAAATTCCCGAGCTTCGGCCATAGCAAATTCAAGAACCTTTTTTGCCCGAGATGTATAAGGTAACTCGCCAAGAGCAATCGTAGCATTGCCTTTCTTTACGGACTCCTCAACTCTATCATGAACTTGGTTTAGGTCCACATCGAAATTAGCAAGTACTGCAGCGGCAACACCTTCGCCGTCACGAATGAGCCCTAGAAGTATGTGCTCAGTACCCACGTAATCATGCTGGAGCCTGATGGCTTCTTCACGAGCCATCGCCAAAACTTTCCTAACACGATCAGTGAAGTTGTAGTTCATTATACTCCGTCATTATCCCTAAAGTTTATTAAGTATCAATTCTAATTCTATTCATCGGGAGGAGGCAATCCTTCCGTAGCCAGAATCTTTCTCACATAAGTAGCTCGGTGAGCATCACACTCCGAAGGCGACAAGTCTCGCCCAGCCGCCTGCTCTAAGTGAGCAGTTTGAGTAAAAACAATCAATTTGTTTAGCGTATATACACTTAGCTCTGGAATGAGTTTCAAGCCAACCCCTAGGCGGATTCCAGATAACAAATTCATCAATTCTTCGAACGAAAGTGACCTGGCATAACGAAGGAGGCCATAGGCACGTAAGATTTTGTCTTCCGTGACCTGAGGTGCATCTCTTAATAATACTCGCCGAGCATGGTTTTCGTATTCAATTAATTGGCGGACAATTTTATCCAAATGCCCAACTAAATCTTCTTCATTTTTACCTAACGTTGTTTGATTGGAAACTTGGAAAAAATTACCTATGACCTCAGAACCTTCACCGTACAATCCCCTGAAAGTAAGGCCTACCTGCCCTAGCCCTTGTAAAACTTTACCAATTTCCTTAGTTAAAACGAGACCTGGGAGATGTACTAACACTGAAGCACGCAATCCACTTCCTACATTAGTCGGGCAACTGGTTAAAAATCCGAATTCATAGTGGTATGCAAATGGAAGTTCCTGGCCCAACTCTTCATCTAGCGAATCAACCAGACTCCATGCTTTATTGAGGTTGAGTCCAGACAAGAGACCCTGGATACGAAAATGATCCTCTTCGTTTACCATAATACTAAGATGATCCACAGAAGAGACCAGGACGCCGGTAGAGCGTGCCGGACCTGTCTGCACATCACCTAATAATTCTCTAGAAGCAAGACGCCTCTCCATAAGAATCCTCTGGCCACGATAATCCAATTCAGATAATTCCAGAAGCATAGCACCTTTCAGTATAGAAACTTTTTTCGTAGCCTTTTTTGTATGTTCTAGGACAGACTCACGATCCTTAGTTTTAGATCTCTGCCCGAAGGTGTGCCCCTGAAGGTTACGTGCCAAACGAACTCTGGTAGATAACACTATGTCTGAATATTCCCCGCTGGAATCAAGCCAATCCAAACCATAATCCAAGGGTTTTGAAGAATCAGTCATATCCAAAATCAGCTACCAGCTGGCTCCATGTCTCTAATTTTATCCCTAATCTCAGCAGCTTTTTCGAAATTTTCAGAATCTACAGCTCTTTGCAATTTATGCCGGAGAATTTCAAGCTGTTCTTCCATTTCAGAAATATTAGGATCAGGTGATAAATATACCTTGCCCACATGCTGTGTACTACCGTGAATCCTGCGTAACAATCCCCTGATATGAACCTCGAAGGTCGTATAACAATGCGGGCAACCCAATTGACCAGTCTCACGAAAATCATTGAACGTCAGTCCACAAAAAAAACATACATCATAAGACTCAGATGATTGTTGATCAGCAAGGTCTTCTCCAATCTGTGCTAAGAATCCTGTTAGCGGGACATCCACAGATTCTTTGGGTAAATCAACACCCTTATCAGCTGCACATTTCTCACACAAATGAAATGACGACATATGGTTATTCTCAATCTGAGTTAGATGCAAAACTGCCTTAGCAGACCAACAAATATTGCAGAGATCTTTAGATTCTTTGCCTTTCATGATGTCCTAGTCTTTGTTTATAGCATGAAGACAACCATCCCTAAGTTCCATAATACGATCGGCCCTTTGGGCAAGCTGTCTATTATGTGTAACCAAAATCATTGCCAATCCTCTATCTTTCTTCAACTGGAATAGCAAGTCATGTAATTCGTGGCTCATATAAGAATCTAAGTTTCCCGAAGGTTCGTCAGCCAAAAGTATGAGCGGGTAATTCGAAAGAGCTCTTGCCAATGCCACCCTCTGTTGCTCTCCACCTGAAAGCTTTGCAGGACGGTGGCTCAATCGACCTTCTAACCCTACTGCAACTAAAAGTTCTCTAGCCCTTTCGTCAGCAACGTTCCAATCTAATCCAGAAATCAGACATGGCATCATCACATTTTCCAAAACTGTAAATCCACGGAGTAAGTGGTGGAATTGAAAAACGAATCCAACTGTTTTGTTTCTTACCTCTGCAAGCTCTTCCGAGTCCATTTTAGATGTCTGACAACCATCTATCATGACCTCACCTGAAGTTTGTCTATCAAGTCCTCCAAGTAAGTGCAATAGGGTGGATTTCCCAGCCCCACTACTTCCCACTACAGCTACTGCCTCCCCAGAATCCACACTTATCTCTACCTCTTTCAATACGGTGAGTTCGTGGCCATCACCACCTATGAATCTTTTGCATAAATTCTTGGCCTCAAGAATCATAGGACACCACCTTACTCATGCCTTATTGCATCCACAGGTTGGAGTTTAGATGCCTGAATGGCGGGATAAATAGTAGCAGTACAAGATATTATAATACTTATAACTACGATCATAGATACATCCATAGGATGGATAGATACGGGAAGTTTATCAATAAAATATACGTCAGGAGGAATCTGAATTATTTTATAGGTATCTAATATCCATCCCAAGAATACACCGATGATCGCACCTAGAATAGTTCCGATAACACCTATCCAGAGGCCCTGGAGAACAAATATTCGGAGAATCATCCGATCAGTCATCCCCATTGATTTGAGAATGCCGATTTCACGTGTTCGATCCACAACCACCATTACCAGGGTACTCACAATATTAAATGCCGCCACAATAACAATTAGGATAAGGATCATTCCCATTGCAAACTTCTCTAGCTTGAGAGCTGAAAAGAGAGCGCGATTAGTGGTGCTCCAGCTTACGGCATAGAATTCTGGTCCCAATTTTTCCTGAATAGCCTGAGCAATTACCGAAGCTTGATCCGGATCATCTGTACGTACTCCTAGCATCGAAATTTGATTTTTTTCAAAAATACCTAATTGACCCTGAGCTTCTTCTAGCGAAACATAGATATTTTTTATGTCATAGTCATACATGCCAGTCGTAAATGTACCGGTCATTTCGTACTGTCGAAGCCTAGGAGTAGGCATGCCCATGACATCCACATTAAGATTTTCAAAAGAAACTACAGTAACGGTATCTCCTGAAAACAATGACATCCTAGCCGCCAAGCGACTTCCTAGGATAACTGCTGGGAGCCCTGATGCTGTTGTTTCTAAATTATGGATTCCATTCTGAATTCGTCCTTCAATATCCGTTACTGCAGGACCTACAGTGTCGAGAGATACACCGTACAGATCAGCTGGTTGAGTATATCCAGATCGAGAAACCGCAACGTTAGTAAGAACTAGCGGAGACACCCCGACAACACCTTTAACTTCATGGGTAGCGACAACAATCTCATTCCAATTATCCATACGGAGACTGCTACCTTGTTTGAGTACAATGACATGTGGAGATGAATCGAGAATTTTACCCATCAAATCTTCCTGCATACCAGACATCACACCTATGGTTATGATGAGAGCGGTCACCCCAACTGTAACGCCACCCAAAGTGATCCAAGTTATGAAAGAAAGAAGGCGCCCTCTTTGAGGAGAGAATAGATAGTTACGGGCTATATACCACTCAAACCCAACCAAAGAACGCTTAGATATCACTCGTCTCGCAGTATAAGAAAGAGAATGACGTCTCGGATAGATACTTGATCAGTAAGTATCATAGTAAGTCTATCGATACCCATACCAAGCCCCCCTGTAGGAGGCATCCCATACTCCAAGGCTCGAATATAATCTTCGTCAAGAGGATGAGTCTCATCATCACCAGCTTCTCTGAGTTCAATCTGACTTTCGAAGCGTTCACGTTGATCGATAGGATCATTCAATTCCGAAAAAGCGTTACATATTTCTTCGCCAGCAATAAATAGTTCGAACCGTTCTGTAAGATCGGGCTTATCTCTATGAGATTTAGCCAAAGGACTGATATCTTTAGGATGATCCATTACAAAGGTTGGTTGAACTAGGCTTGGTTGCACCAATTCAGAAAATAATTTATCGACAACCTTACCCCACCCTGCTCCATCTAACCCTGGAATATTTAATTTTTCTGCATGATCATGTAGTTCTGCTACAGAGAGATCCCTTACGTCTAACCCCATAACTTCTGATAGTTTATCCAGCATTGGAACACGCTGATACGGAGGCGCGAAATCAATCTCCTGTCCCTGATAAATAACATCAGTAGATCCAGTTGCTACAAGAGCTACCTGAGATAACATTTTTTCAGTTAAATCCATCAAGCCACGATAATCGATGAAGGCTTGATAGAATTCGAGCATTGTGAATTCTGGATTGTGGAAACGATCCATCCCCTCATTCCGGAAATCTTTACAAATCTCATATACCTTTTCTAGCCCTCCCACAATTAGGCGTTTCAGATATAGTTCATCGGCAATCCTTAAATAGAGATCCCTGTCCAGTTTATTGTGTTTCGTAACAAATGGTCGGGCTGCTGCACCACCATATAGAGGTTGTAGTGCTGGTGTCTCTACCTCAAGAAATCCTAACTCATCAAGAAAGGACCTAAGTTCAGCTATAATTTTAGCACGAGTACGGAAAACCTCTCTAACACTTGGATTGACTGCTAGATCAGCGTACCTCTGCCTATAACGGGCCTCTTTATCAGTTAAGCCACTGAACGTAGTAGTATCTCCCTTTTCTCGATCAATTTCAGTTTTACCTAAAGGGAGGGGCCTCAAAGATTTTGCCAACAAGGCCCACTCTTTAACCTGTATAGTGATTTCACCTGTACGAGTACGGAAAAGTGATCCTTCGACACCTATCCAATCACCTAAATCAAGTAGATCCAATACTCCGAAGTTGTCATCACCAAGAATATCTTTTTTTAGATAAATTTGGATCTGACCAGAGCGATCTTCTATATGTCCAAACGCACTCTTTCCATGACTTCGATAGCTTAACAAACGTCCAGCTACTGAAACATAGATGCTCTCTTCATCCAAAGATCCCTCAGCTTCATTCTGATCAAACAATGCCATAGCATCACAAGTTAGGTGAGATCTGTCGTATACATACGCATACGGCTCGATTCCCATTTTTCGCAGAGCTTCTAATTTTTCTCTGCGATGTTGCCTTACCTGATTAAGATCTTCCTTCACAATTGTTTTAGCTCTTTTTTCCATAAACCCTAGAGGCTACCTGTTTGAGATAAGCTTCAATAAATGGATCCAAATTGCCATCCATCACTTTATTTACATCACTGATTTTAAGATCAGTACGATGGTCATTAACCATGGTGTACGGTTGAAATACATAAGACCTTATCTGATTACCCCATCCAATATCAGTCTTAGTGGCTTCAATGGCTTCTTTTTCCTGTTCTTTCTCTTCTAATGCACGTTCATAAAGAGAAGCTTGTAACATTTTCATAGCAGTTGCACGATTCATGTGTTGAGATCTTTCTTGCTGACAAGATACGGCTATTCCGGTAGGAATATGGGTTATCCTAATAGCCGAATCCGTTTTGTTGACATGCTGCCCACCCGCACCTGAGGCTCTGAACGTGTCTACCCTTAAATCAGATTCTGCGATTTCTATTTCTATCTCATCGTCAACTAGAGGATAAATAAAAACGCTAGCAAAAGATGTATGTCTTCGAGACTGAGCATCAAAAGGAGATATGCGAACCAACCTATGGATTCCCTTTTCAGCCTTGAGATACCCATAAGCATGACCCCCTACTACTTCTAGTGTGGCGCTTTTAATCCCAGCCTCATCTCCAGGTTGCATATCAAGTACATTTAAATCATACCCATGGTTTTCAGCCCATCGTGAATACATACGAGTCAGCATTTCAGCCCAATCCTGAGATTCTAAACCACCCGCACCAGGGTGAACAGTTAATATGGCACCCCGATGATCATCTGGACCTTGTAACATGGTCCGTAATTCAAGTTCTTCAATAGGCCCTTCAATTTTATCAACTTCGGAGATCAACTCATGGGTTAGATCCTCATCGTCTTCATGCTCAAGCAGATCTCGGATCTCAGTTAATTCAGATACCTTAGTATTAAGGTCATGCCAAGGCTTAACCCAATTTTTTAGTCTATTAGATTCAGATATAACCTCGCCGGCCTTGTCTTGATTATCCCAAAAACCAGCAGTTGCCATCTTATTGTCAAGCTCGGTGATGCGAGCGTCTTTAGTGGCAACGTCAAAGATACCCCCGAAGATCAGAAATCCGGGAACGTATCTCTTCCAGGCGTTGGAATGCTTCCCTGCTCATAAGTAGGTATTCTCGCTTGGTCGTTAATGGGATGGGAGAAAAGAGATGCCCAAAGGGGAAACCCTTAATATTTTCAATTATATTCAAGCATAATTAGAACAAGTAGTATTATTATTAATATAGTAATATCTCTAAGATTAGCCTGATACCTGAAAATATACGATCATTTGACCTTAACAAATCATCTTACTAAAGTTTCTAATGATAGATCCCTATTAAACACTACCAAGACTAACATCATGCATTTGTATTCGGGATGCCAGAACATATTTAAATAATAATGACTGCTAATCTGAACAAGATTAAGACCTTATCGATCTTATTTTATCTAATAGCTTCACCGAAATTCATTTCAGCACAATCTTCCATTGTCACTGATCGCCCTGATTTTGTTGAGTCAAGTTCAACGGTTGGCACTGGTTCCGTTCAGATAGAAGGATCTTTCGCATTTGATCACAAGAAAACACCATACCAAAACATCGACAACCAAACTACTCCGTTCCTTCTTAGAATCGGCGTTTCTAATTCCTGGGAATTGCGCCTGGAATCAGACGGTATGGTACGGAATCAGATTTCATACTGGCCCAGCGGGTGTCCCTCAGGGGCCGTCTGCCATGCGGCTGTCAATAAAAAAAATAGCGGCATATCTGATTTCGCAATCGGCCTTAAGTGGGCATTCTTGTCTCAGGACAAATCAACCATTCCTGACATGGCTGCTCTTATTCATGCTGAGCTACCTATTGGGTCTGAAGAATTTAGGGGCCCTAGGATCCGCCCCTCTTTTCGTATAGCCGCAGAATGGGCCCTGGCAAACAATTGGGGAATAGGTGTGATGCCAGGATTACGATTTGATCAATTAGATATCTCAGGAGGTGATGGCAGGAATTATACTTCGGGAATTTTCGGAACAGTAATTAGCAAAGGACTGACAGATAAACTAAGAATATTTTTTGAGATAGCCTACGAGCAGGTCACCAAGAAAAAGAATGGTGGAAATATTGGCTTTGTGGATTTTGGGGGCACTTTTCTCTTGAACAATAAATGGCAATTAGATTCAGCAATTGCCATAGGAATAACTGATAATGCACCCGATTTTGGAGTTACCTTTGGATTGTCAGGATTACTATTCGGTAACAATGATCATTAATAATAGACTTCTACAACACTGGAACCCGAAGACCTAATCGACGAAGTGATGGAGGCTTTTTACGCCAATTTGGCAAAACTTTAACCCAAAGATCCAAATAAACAGAACAATCGATGAATTCTTCGATTTTTCCCCGTGATAACCGTCCCAATTCACGTATTGCCTTTCCTTGATTACCAACAAGAATGCGTTTTTGTGATTTTTTTTCAACCCATACATTAGCCTTGATATATACCGGGTCCTGATTTTCACGAAAATCTTCTACAGATACGAAAACCGCATAAGGAATTTCATCTTGAAATTGTTCGAAAATCGTCTCCCGAACAAATTCTGCAACAAAAAATCTAACCGATAAAGAAGCAACATCTTCTGGGGGATAGAGGAATGAACTTTCCGGCAAATGCTTGGCTAAGTCCACCCATAATTCTTCGACACCACGATCCATCAGAGCAGAGATGCCCCTTGCTTCTACACCTAATTCTGACTCAATCCATCCCACTATATCAGTGATGTCTCTAGGATTTGCAATATCTATCTTGTTAATGACTGCGAATACAGGAGCAGACGACAACGATAAAACTTCTTTTATTTGATCTTTGTCTTTGTTTGAAGAGAAATTGGTTGCGTCTAAAATGAGCACAGCAATATCTGCTTCACTAATAGCCTCGAGAGATTCTTCTAGCATACCTTTCTGGAGGAGATCTTTAGCCAACAGGAGACCTGGGGTGTCCAGGAAAATCCCCTGTTCATTATCTGTAGTACGAATTCCAGTTATGCGCTGCCATGTGGTCTGAGCCTTAGGGGTTACTATACTAATTTTTTGACCTACAAGACGATTCATGAGGGTTGATTTGCCAGAATTAGGAAGTCCTACCAATGCTATATATCCTGCCCGGCTTACTTGAGTACTCATTTATTTACTGGGATTAGAATTCATTAGGAATAGACAACAGGAAAATACGACAAATCATGTAATTATAAAAAACAAAAAGCCCACATCTTAAAATAAGATGTGAGCTTATATGTAGCTGGCAACGACGTACTCTCCCACTAGGCTGCCCCAGCAGTACCATCCGCGCAGCAGGGCTTAACGGTCGTGTTCGAGATGGGAACGGGTGTATCCCCTGCGCAATAGTCGCCAGCAAATCTTAATCAGGCCGTCTATAAATTAAAAATCTCATTAATAAAACGGTCTGTTTATACCTCAGGGTAGAGAAAGAATTTACCGAGACCTCTAGAAGCAATCATAAAGATGTGATGGTTTAAGATTAATACATGGACTAGTCCCTTATAAGAGAAGGGACTGGTCAAGCCACTCGGGCCATTAGTACGGCTCGGCTACACGTGTCGCCACGTTTACACCTGCCGCCTATCAACGTGCTAGTCTCGCACGGCCCTTCTGAGAACTTGCGTTCTGGGAGTGCTAATCTTGGAGTGGGCTTCCCGCTTATATGCTTTCAGCGGTTATCCTTTCCCGACGTCGCTACCCGGCGATGCTCCTGGCGGAACAACCGGTACACGAGGGGTCAGTCCATTCCGGTCCTCTCGTACTAGGAACGGATCTCCTCAACACTCCTACGCCCACGACGGATACAGACCGAACTGTCTCACGACGTTCTAAACCCAGCTCATGTA
>CEUS01074003.1_pt1 | contig 12396 bp, 9 predicted proteins | sample 427031 | NCBI WGS metagenome assembly CEUS01 (sample SAMEA2622837, study PRJEB7988) | marine metagenome | biome: marine biome (ENVO:00000447); feature: marine epipelagic mixed layer (ENVO:xxxxxxxxx); material: "saline water (ENVO:00002010), including plankton (ENVO:xxxxxxxx)" | depth 140 m | reverse complement strand
CACAGTCGCATCTTATAGATCCAAAAACATCACCCGTGAGGCATTCTGAGTGCATACGTACTAGAACATCCTCTTTTCCATCTATGTCTCCTTTGACTAAGGCAACATGTTCCCTGTCATCAATAGGACTCTGGTAAGCAATAATGCGAAAATCGCCAAAGCCAGTAGGTAGATCTGCCTCAGCTATCCTCTCTACTAAACGTTCCTTAGTTAGGCGATAAGAAACAAGTTGGGCTACGGTAATAAACTTGAGGCCATGTTCCTGTGCGTATAACTCTAGCTGCGGACGACGTGCCATAGTGCCATCAGGATTTAGAATTTCACAAATCACTCCAACAGGTGGAAGGCCGGCCATTCTAGCAAGATCCACAGATGCTTCAGTCTGTCCAACTCTACGGAGGACCCCTCCAGGCCGAGATTTAAGAGGAAAGATGTGCCCTGGGCGCCTCAGATCTCCAGGAATCGTATCTGGATCTGCCAAAACTTGGATAGTTTTAGCACGATCTTGAGCACTTATGCCAGTGGTCACTCCAAAGCGTTCATTAGCATCCACTGAGATTGTAAAGGCCGTACCCTGAGGATCGCTGTTATCATCGGTCATTAGCTGAAGCCCGAGCTCTTTAGCCCGTAGCGGGGTCAGTGATACACAGATCAAGCCACGACCAAACTGTGTCATGAAATTAACCGTTTCAGGTGAAATGAGAGATGCCGCACTTACCAAGTCTCCTTCATTTTCACGGTCCTCGTCATCAGCAACGACAATGATCTTGCCCTTTCGGATATCCTCCAAGGCAGCTTCGACCGAATCAAACGGCATCCAAATTACTCCTTATTCAGATTGAACCCATGTTCACTAATACTATTTTCACAAAATTATGAATATCTCTAACAATCAAAAAGTATAACGCTACTCTGAGCCAGAGAGCATCTTCTGTATATATTTCCCAATCATATCGCTCTCTATATTAACTAAATCTCCAAGATTTAGATTGTTTATGTTAGTGTTCTCCCAAGTGAATGGAATGATACCGATCTCACACATATCGTCATCAGTAAGGTCATTTACCGTAAGACTAACACCGTTGATAGCAATCGACCCATGAATGACTGTTTGTCCTGATATCTCAGCTGGAACTCGGAAAGTAAGCAGACGATGATCACCTTTTTCAGAAACCGTAACCAGTTCTCCCATACCATCCACATGTCCCTGTACTAGATGTCCATCTAAGAGACTTTCAATCACCAAGGACCGCTCAAGATTAACCTTACTGCCCTCGATGTATAAGCCTGATAAGGTGCGAGAAAGAGTTGTGGCTATACTATGTACTATAAACCCACCATCTAAGATAGAAACTACAGTGTGACAAGCCCCATCCAATGAGATCGAACTTCCAGGATTAAGTCCTTCTAGTATAGCATTAGCCTCGATACAAATTTCACGTGCACCGTCTAGTTCACGGACATATCGAACCATACCAACCTCTTCAATGATTCCACTGAACATTAAATTTTCCGATCGTAAGTAATAAGGACATCTGATCCTAGATGAAGAGGATCGCCTACAGCTCTCCAACCAGGACCATAAGGTTTGCAAAGTGTATCAGGAAATGCCGGGACACCTTGACCCCCGAGTGAAATAGGCGCTGAGAAAAGATAGAATCTTTGCACTAATCCTTTATTTAAAAAGGTGCTGGCAATCTTGCCCCCCCCCTCACAGAGGATAGAGGTTAAACCTAATTTCCAGCATAATTCCAAAGCGTACTCCAAATTGACACGGCCATTATCTTCTGGGACGACTTCTACCTGTGCACCTGCCTTTTCCAGATCTCTAATACGATTTAGAGGAGCAGTTTGTGTAGTAAGGACAAGGACAGGAGCCTCATCAATAGTCCGTAAAAGTCTTGCTTCTGACGAAATACGACATCTAGAATCTACAACAATACGGGTAGGTAATATTCGTGGCTTAAAACCATAACGGACAGTGAGAAGGGGGTCATCCACATAGGCAGTTTCTGAGCCAACTAGAATAGCATCAAAACCACCCCTTAGGTAATGTGATTTCCTATTGGCGTCCAATCCAGTCAACGAAGTCTTTTCACCAATTTTGATAGCAATACGTTCATCACTACTAATGGCAAGCTTAACTGCTAAATATGTACATCCCTGATTTTTGATGTGAAAGAACGCAGGATCAACTTCGTAACCCAAGGCATTGTCAGATAAAGGTCCTGAAACCTCTATGCCTGATTCAGATAACAATTGACCACCATCCACCACCCCCACACTTGAATCACGTGCTCCAAAAATTACACGACTAACTCCAGCTTTAATTAGAGCATTCGTGCAGGGGGGAGTTTTTCCATAATGATTACAGGGTTCCAGAGTAACGTAAGCTGTGGATCCTTGTGTGTTACTACCAGCCATCTTTAACGCATTCACTTCGGCATGAGGACCTCCAAATTCTTCATGCCAGCCTTCACCGACAACCTTTCCATTTTTCACCAAGACACATCCAACCATGGGATTAGGTCGAACATGGCCCCATCCTTTTCTTGCTAAAGAAACAGCTCGAGTAAGCCATTTTATGTCAGAATCAATAAGAGATTTACTGTTTTTTTTATCCACTATCATCAGATAGTCACCCTTAACGATAAATCTAAAAATTTAGTGGTACTATCTGGACTATATTCTCCCTTATAATCAACTAAATCATTAAAACCACCGATCCACCCAGCCTCCAGAGAAAATTGAAAAAAGAGGCGTGTCAAAGAAAGACCCATGTAGTAAACTGGACGTCGTGTAGTAAGATTTTGGCCAGCAACTATCCCTGGCTCTCCAGGAACACCAGGATCTGAGACCAAAATACTGAGATCACCTCTTTGCCAATCAAGACCAGTCCCCAACAAAAAAGCAAATACAAACAGATCTTTACCAATAGAAGCTCGTAGTGAAGTAGTAGATATTTCAGTATCTAGCTGAATGTCATCACCTCCTATAGAGCTCCAATTTAATTCTTCACCGAAATGCTGAACCAGCGATACAGTAATTCCAGGCATAGTAAAAGACTCACCAAGCAATCCTAGTCGACCACCTAGTGATAACAATTTTTCGTTATTTGTGAATCCATATTTTTCCTGAAGTAGTAATAGATCAAAAGATCCCAATAGATCTAATGAAAGTATTCCTCCTATGGTCGGCGAAAATGAAAACCCGTCTAGTACACCAGCTGCCACAGTAGTTTTTATACCATAGACCCAAACATTCGTCTTACCAGGAATAACAGCTGTACTTTCCAATACATTAGGTATGTCGAACTCGGAAATCTTTAAATCTGCACCCAAGCTCAATCGAGGTATTTTTCCAAACCTACGGCCCATAGTACTGAATGATCCCGTGATTTCACCTCCCATAGCATCAGTTGCAGATATTCCTCCTCGGATCGCCTGGGTGGCTAAAATAGCTCCCTGACAAGGTGCAACCAAAGATGTAGAGCCAGTAGATACACAAGAATCAATAATCTTATTTAGATCTTGAGCGGAGACCGATATGGTTAGAATCACACTTCCCACAACCAAACCAACAATGTACAATACTGCAGTTAACTTCACGCCCAAATTAAGCCTTCCCCAATCTCAACCTCACCCATAACCCACGATGACAATCCCCCAGACCGTAACATCGACATTACACCTTCAACGTCTTCCGGAGACACCACCGCAACCATGCCTACTCCCATGTTAAACACTCTAACCATTTCATCAAATTCAATTTTTCCAGCATCTTGAATTACACGGAAAACATTAGGTATATCCCAAGAAATAGGATCTATTTTAGCACAGAGATTGGGACCAAGAACACGAGGAAGATTGCCAGGAATACCTCCACCTGTGATATGAGCAAGAGCATTTATCATCCCAGTTTCCAGAATTGGTGATACAGAATTCAAATAGCTCAGATGAACATCCAATAATACTTCACTGACGCTACGCTTTGAATCGGGAAACAAATCATCAATTGTAAGATTCATGACATCAAAAACAATATTTCGAGCCAGAGTGTAACCATTGGTATGGAGACCCGAAGATTCGATTCCAATCAAGACATTCCCTGCCCCAACTCGAGATCCGTCAATAATTTTTTCTCTTTCTACAATACCAACTATAAAACCTGCTAGATCGTACTCTGTGGGAGAATAAAAGCCTGGCATCTGAGCAGTTTCACCACCTAAAAGTACACATTTGTTTTCTTTGCAAGCCTGAACTAATCCTGTAACAATTTCAGTAACCACTATCTCGTCCATGGCCCCAGAAGCTATATAGTCCAAAAAGAAAAGAGGTCGAGCCCCTTGGCTCAAAATGTCATTCACACAGTGATTAACCAGGTCTTGCCCCACGGTGTCATGACGGCCAGTAAGGAAAGCTACCTTGAGCTTAGTGCCTACTCCGTCAGCGCTGGAAACTAGAACTGGATTCTTAATTCCTTCAGGTATCGAATAAAGCCCACCAAACAATCCAAGATTAGAGATAGTATTCTCGTCACGATTAGAATCCAAAAGAGACTTTAGTAGTTTTTTGGCTTTATCTGCAGCATCTAGATCAACCCCCACTGTGCTGTAATTCAACTCGACATTATCAGGCATGTGACTCCCGTGTCTGATGACCAAATTCAGCCATTTCTCTTAATGCCATTATTCTCTTTGTGACTTCGATATGTTGAAGTTCCCTAAAACGCTTTACGCTAAAACTCTCGACAGCAAAAGAACCCATAATAGATCCATACACCATTGCCATCTTATAATCATTGATATCAGGAGACCTTACAGATGCCAGGTGTCCGAGAAAGCCTCCAGCGAAAGAATCCCCAGCTCCTGTAGGATCAGAAACGGCATCTAGAGGAAATCCAGGCACTAAGAACATAGATTTAGGGCCAAAAAACATAGCACCATGTTCGCCTTTCTTCACCACTACAATCTTAGGGCCTCTTTCCTGTATCCAATGGGCAGCTCTTATGAGATTATACTCGCCAGAAAACTCTCTAACTTCAGAATCGTTAACTATAAGTATGTCCACACGCTCCAATAGTTTAATTAACGTCTTGCGTTTACCTTTAATCCAATGATCCATAGTGTCACAAGCTACTATTTCAGGCGAACCAACCTGATCGATAACATCAAGTTGTAGAACCGGATCTATATTTCCTAAAAAAACAATACGAGAGTTTTTAAATTCATCGGATATAATAGGTTTAAAATTTGATAATACGCCTAACCGTGTTTCTAGGGTTTCCCTGGAACTGAGATCATAAGAATATCTTCCAGACCAAAAAAAACTTTCCCCTGGAGCACATATGACACCTGAAAGGTCTACTTTGCGATCCACAAGAAAATTCAATTCTTCCATAGGGTAATCGTCACCCACAACACTCACTACTTTTACAGGACAAAGCATGCTGGCCGCAGCACTAAAAAAGACAGCAGATCCGCCTACCACACCATCAGCCTTACCGAAAGGAGTCTCTATAGAATCAAGAGCTATACTTCCTACTACAAGAATAGACATCATCTATTAGTGCTATGAACAGCCGTATCCGAATCCCTGAACATCCGCTCAGGAGCCACAATACCAAGGATAGACAATCCGTTATAGAGAACTATTTGAATTGCACGAGCTAAAACAAGTCGGGCATTTCGTAAATCTGAATCACTAACAAGTACAGCAAGTTCTGGGTTTCGGTTAGGATTTCCTGCATGATACCAAGAATTTACAGCCCCCGCAGTTTCTTCCAAATAATCACACATAATATGTGGAGCCCTGAGACGTGCAGCACGTCTTATCAGTTCTGGGAAATGGCTGAGTTGTTTGATAAGTTCTCGTTCTGCCTTTGTATCAAGAACTGATAAATCTACATTTTCTGCTATCAAATTATCACGTTCAATTCCAGCTTTTCTAAAAATACTACACATGCGCACATGAGCATATTGTATTTTATACACAGGATTCTTATCAGATTGATCTAGAGCTAAATCAAGATCAAACACTAAATGCCCTTCAGGTTTTCGCATCTGGAAAAAATACCGAGTTACATCCACACCCACCTCTGTCATAAGCTCCCGAAGAGTTATGTAGGATCCTGAGCGCTTCGACAGCTTAACGTCTTTACCGTCACGTTCTACTCTAACCATTTGATGTAATACGTAATCTGGATACCCTTCAGGCAAACCCAAAGCTTGCAAGCCTGCCTGTACCCTTGCAATGGTTCCGTGATGATCCGCTCCTTGGACATTAACAACCTGGTAAAATCCACGATTCCATTTATCTATATGGTATGCCACGTCAGGAAGAAAATACGTAGGAGAACCATCTCTCTTTATCATAACTCTATCTTTTTGGTCTCCAAATTCTGTAGTGCGAAGCCAAACAGCATCGTCTTTGTCATAGACATGCCCAGCCTTTTTGAGTGCTTCGACTGTAGACTCCACTTGTCCGTTTTCATATAGAGATGATTCCAGGAAATAGACGTCAAAATCTATACGAAAATCAGACAGGTCTTTATCCTGTTCATCCCGTATAATTCGAATGGCTGTACGCTTCATTAAGTCTAAGGGTTTTTGGCTATTATCTCCCTTAAATCGATCGCCATATTCTGCTGCAAATTTCTCAGCAATTTTAATTACATACTCTCCTTGATATCCTCCTTCAGGTAAATCTATTTCTTCACCGAGGTATTGTTGATAACGAGCCCAAACACTCTCTCCTAGGCGATCTATCTGAGCCCCAGCATCGTTATAATAGTATTCACGCCCTACAGACCATCCATTCCATTCTAAAAGTCCAGCAATAGCATCCCCTAATGCACCTTGGCGCCCATGACCTAAATGTAGGGGGCCAGTAGGATTAGCTGAGACAAATTCCACCATGAATTTACGGCCCTTTCCATCATCAGAACGACCATATCCATCTTGCTCAACAATAATATCCATTAAAACAGTCACTACCTGGTCAGTACTCAACTTGAAGTTTAGAAATCCAGGTCCAGCGACTTCAACAGCTTGGATTCCAAATTCTCCAACCTTTATATGAGATGCAATTTCCTCAGCAATTGTACGAGGTGATTTACCCACAGCTGAAGCCAGGGTAAGTGCTACATTCGTAGCCAAATCACCATGGCTTGGATTATTGGGCTGATCTAAATGAACTGCTACATCACTAATCCCCATTTCAGAAAGAATTCCTTCAATAACTTTTCGAATTGCTTCCTGAGACATTTATCTGATCTGGTTTCCCAAGCCTATTAACCGGAGGACGATGATTTTGAGGACTTGCTAGAGGATTTGTCAGACGCAGTAGACACTTCTGACGAAGATGACGAATCACCCTTTGGAGATTCAGGTGCCTTAGCACTAGGAACGACACTCTCCTTATCTGAAGAAGCCGCCTTTTTATAATCTTCACTTCGATAATCAGTTATGTAAAATCCTTCACCCTTGAAGATCAAGCCTGCTCCACCAGAGAGAAGACGTTCTGATATTTTGCCACACTCCGAGCATTCAGAATAAGGTTCGTCTGACATATTCTGAAAAAGCTCAAATTCGTGCCCATTAGGGCATCTGTACTCGTATGTAGGCATTAGCTAATCTTTTATGGTTTGTCCACTAATAACTATTAGTGGTGTAATATCATAAGAATAAAAAATAACGAGTTAGCAGAGTGTGACCAGGTCCCGGATAGACGCCTAAAGAAATATTTACAACTTCATCAAATACAGCCGGCTGCCTGGACAACCTTATAATCTAACCCGCTTAATCCTGTAGAAAATTAAGGATCGTAAGTCCCCCATTCTTCTCTAAGAACGTCACTAATCTCTCCCAAGGTCATGCCAACCTTAACAGCCTCTATTATAGGAGGCATCATGTTATCACTATTACAGGTAGCACTCCGTATGCCATCTCGTGCATGTGACAAGGCCTGGGAATTGCGCTGTTCCTTAATTTTAACTAGCCGTGATTTTTGCTCGTTTTCGAGTGCTGAAAAATCTGTGCCAGTAGTATCTAGATATTCGTCATCTTCCTGGAAAGAGTTTACGCCAACCACCAAACGATCATTGGATTCAACAGCTAGTTGATGAGCATAAGCAGACTGATGGATTTCGCCTTGCATAAATTCTACAGCTTTTGCCGCCCCTCCAAGTCCTTCAATCTGATTTAAATAAATCCGTGCTTTAGATTCAATTTGATCGGTAAGGCTTTCCACATAATAACTGCCCCCCAGGGGATCTACCGTATCAGTTACCCCAGACTCGTGCGCTAGAATTTGTTGGGTGCGAAGAGCAATCTTTGCAGCTTCTTCTGTAGGGAGAACTAGCGCCTCGTCAAAACCATTAGTATGAAGTGACTGCGTCCCACCCAAAATACCGGCCAAGGCTTGTATAGTAACCCGAACTACGTTGTTAACTGGTTGCTGTGCTGTAAGGGTAGATCCACCGGTCTGGGTGTGAAAACGTAGCCTGCACGAATGGTCAGAAGCCTTATAACGTTCTTTCATAAGACACGCCCACAGCCGTCGAGCCGCCCTAAATTTAGCGACTTCTTCTAGAAGATCGTTGTGAGCTGCAAAGAAAAAAGATAGCCGTGGAGCAAAATTCTCCAGGGGAATACCAGCCTCAAGTGCTCTGTCAACATATTCAAGCCCATTGGCAAGTGTGAAAGCAATTTCCTGTGGAGCGGTCGAGCCAGCTTCCCGAATGTGATATCCGGAAATAGATATGGAATTCCAACGTGGTATTTCTTCGGTACAAAAAGCTATAACATCTGATATTAACCTTAGGCTATAATCAACTGGATAAATATAAGTCCCCCGCGCTACGTACTCTTTAAGAACATCGTTCTGGACAGTTCCCGATAGAGTGTCGCGGGCAACACCTTCTTCATCTGCAACAGCTATGTAGAGAGCTAGCAAGATCGCAGCTGTAGAGTTGATGGTCATAGAAGTAGAAACATTATCCAGAGATATCCCGTCGAATAGAATACGCATATCATCTATGGAATCTATAGCAACTCCCACACGGCCAACTTCCCCTGTTGCCATGGGATGATCCGAGTCATATCCCATTTGAGTTGGCAGATCAAATGCAACTGACAGGCCTGTGATACCCTGCTCTAGTAAGTAATGGTAGCGAGAGTTGGTTTCACGAGCTGTACCAAAGCCAGCGTACTGACGCATAGTCCAAAGACGGCCACGATACATATCTTGATAGACGCCTCTAGTAAAAGGAAACTCTCCAGGCTTCCCTATAACAAAAGACTCTCCAACTTCATCCTGTGACATGTCTTCGTAGAGGGGGTCGATCTTTATCCCACTGTCAGTGCTAAATTCAGCACTCTTTGTCTCATTACTCACAAAATTTCCTCGTTATATCCAAATTCAGCAAGAATCATATCCATTTCATAATTTATCTATTATACACCTATTGAGATCCACATTGTTCGAATCTACTATTTCAATCATTAGTATTACCTATAATCCAGGCGAAGTTGCATCTTGATAATTAGGACAACGAAAACCTACTATCCGATCCGGGGCACCCTCAGGTATAGAATCAGTCTCTGGATCTGGAAGTGGAGGCATCATGATCGGTTCTGCCTTCGACCCTAAAGGTATAGTTTTTATATAGCCATCTTGGATACATATAACAAAATGCTCCCTAACAACACGGCCCTCTTCAATAGATATTACACCTGTAGCTCCTTGGAAAGCTGATATTTTACTTAAATTATCAATAAGTTTTTTAGATGTACTAGCCCCCATACCTGTTGCCTGTAACAATAAGGCCGCCGCATCATATCCCAGAGCAGGAACTTCACTTAGTAAGGTGTGTTGATAATAACCTTCGTATGCTTCTACAAATTTCCGATAACCCTCAGACTCTCCATCAGGAGATTGTAGAGAAACTGCTACAACTCCGTTCATGTGCCTGGCGTCAACTCTGGACAGCATGTCTTCCTCAGTCCATCCAGCCGTACCAAGCACCCTAATTTCAAGAGAATCTAATCCATAAAATGTAACCTGAGGTGCCATCAACTCTACATCTCGTACAGGAAGCGGTAATACAAGTACATCTGGGCGTAGAGAATCTACCTGCTGGAGTTCTTCTCCAAAAAAAGTGGCTCCTGGGCTATACATAAACTCCCTGATCACCGAACCACCCATTGATTCAAACATTTCCACAAAAGACTGAGCTTCAAATATAGAAGTTGGAATTTCTGGATATATCAAAATAGCGGTCCCAAGATCACTCTGGATAGCATAGCGAGCCAGGGATCGTGCCCCCCCTGGATCATCACTAGTAAGAGAGTATATCCCTAAACTGTTTTCCGTAAGGATAGAGGCTGTAGGAGATACAAAAACCAGAGATCTTTCCGGATGGTTAGCTATTTCTAAAAGCGTCTGGTATTGCAGGGGCCCGATCACTCCCAGAACATTTGCAGAATCTAGAACAGTTAATAATTCAGATGTTTCCCCAATGATACTGGTTTCATCTTGGACAATGATTTCAGCAATTATTTTATCATCTTTGTTTTTTCCAAATTGATCTAGAGCAACCTGTATGCCTTCTTGAATTAGTTCTGCAAATTGTTTTAGCCGAGGAGAACCATCCCTTGGAAGAATGACACCTAATACTGGAACATTTACAAGATCACTCGTATTAGCCGAGGCGGCCTCTTCAAGAATAAGCTTATCTGACCCCACAACTCCAGCTTCAGTCACCACTTCAAGTGCAGGATCTGTTGGATTCAGCTTAGCATCTACATTTCCACCCGTAGTGGTACACCCCATGTAAGAACTTAGACAAAGAAAAAACCCGGACACCAAGTGGATCCGAGCCTTCATATTAAAACTATCCATGGGCGATCCTACCTTAATCCCCTTCTTTGATCTCTTCCCCTATCTCTTCCTCAGAATCCTCTTCAGCCTCAGCAACCACTTCCTCAGAATCAGCTACTGCTTCAACCTCAGAATCCCCTTCAGCCTCAGTTTCCTCTTCAGCCTCAGCAACCACTTCCCCAGAATCAGCTACTGCTTCAACCTCAGAATCCTCTTCAGCCTCAGCAACCACTTCCTCAGAATCAACAGGATCAGGCAGATCAATCCTATCAGGCAATTCAGTTACCTCTAAAACTATGCGTCTATTCGTAGCATCAGATTCTATAATCTTGAGTTTCAGAGATTCGTAGGGTCTAAAATGCTCAGCCAACACTCCACCTTCACCTAAACCCGTGTGCGAGATTGGTGCAAAACCATCAATATTATTACCCAGATCAACAATAACGCCCTTATCTCCAACACGAGACACCATTCCTTCAAGTTCAACACCTTCAGAGAAACTTTCGACAATTTCAGGCCAGGGATCTTCTTGGGCTTGTTTAATTCCGAGCGAAATACGCTTTGCTTCAGGATCAACTTTAATAACCACCACTTTTATTTCATCTCCCTTTTGTATCATCTCAGAAGGGTGTTCCACTCGCTTTGTCCAACTCATATCAGAAACATGCACAAGGCCATCTATACCAGTATCAATTTCTATAAAGGCTCCAAAAGAGGTGAGATTCCGGACAATGCCATCCAATTGAGTTCCTGGAGGATATCTATCGGGGAGTCCTAGCCATGGATCTTCTTCTGTCTGCTTAACTCCCAAGGAAATTTTTTCATCCTCAGAATCAACCTTCAGAACCACTGCTTCAATTTCGTCTCCGATGTTAACAACTTTTGAAGGATGTCTAATATTTCTTGTCCACGACATTTCAGAAATGTGAACCAACCCCTCGACTCCCTTTTGGATTTCTACAAAAGCACCATAATTTGTAATTGAGACCACTTTTCCTTTTACTCTAGATCCTACTGGATATTTCTTGTCTATGTCTGTCCAGGGATAAGGCAATAACTGTTTAAGGCCCAGAGATATACGCTCACGATCCCAATCAATTTCCAAAACTTTCACATCCAACTTGGATCCGATACTTACAACTTCACTCGGATGACCCACTCTTCCCCACGACATATCCGTGATGTGCAAAAGTCCATCTAGGCCACCGAGATCTATAAATGCACCAAAATCTGTAATGTTTTTAACAACACCTTCACGAACCTGACCAACAAGTAATTCTTTTACTAGACCGTCCCTCTTCTCTTCGCGCTCTTCTTCAAGAATCACTCGACGTGAAACTACTATGTTTCGACGACGTTTATTGAGTTTAATGATCTTAAAATCTAAAGTTTGCCCTAAAAGATCTTCGATGTTAGGAACTCGACGAAGAGCAATTTGTGAGCCTGGGAGAAACGCATCGACGCCCATGATATCGACTGTAACTCCCCCCTTGATCTTTCGTGTCAACATACCCCC
>CEUS01245152.1_pt1 | contig 12398 bp, 13 predicted proteins | sample 427031 | NCBI WGS metagenome assembly CEUS01 (sample SAMEA2622837, study PRJEB7988) | marine metagenome | biome: marine biome (ENVO:00000447); feature: marine epipelagic mixed layer (ENVO:xxxxxxxxx); material: "saline water (ENVO:00002010), including plankton (ENVO:xxxxxxxx)" | depth 140 m | reverse complement strand
GGAGATCTTTTTGCTGCAGGTTTTTTACATGGTCACGTTAATGGCTTATCTTTAAAAGAGAGTTTAGAAAAAGGAACCGAAATGTCGGCAAAAATAATTCAAAAAATTGGTGCTAGGCTAAACTAACTCTTTTTTTTCTTTTAAAACTACCTTTTCCTTTCTTAGGTTTTACTATTCTTTTTTTATATTTTGTAGAAAAGAGATCTTTTGCAATTAAGTTTCTATTTTTTACTTTCAAATGTAATAACCTTTTTCGTTGTTTTTTATAAAATTATTATCACCAAACTTTTCTAAAATTTTTTTTCTTAATCTATGTATATGAGTTTCAACAGTATGCGTATCGCTTTCTGAAGAATAATTCCAAACTTTTTTCAAAATAAAATCTCTCGAAAGCGGTTTGTTATTTGTGCTAAATAATATTAAAAAATCAATTTCTTTTTCAGTTAGTTGAAGTTCTTTTTCATTCTTCTTAATATATCTTTCAATTTTATTAATGTTATATCCTGATAAATTAATAATAGAACTTTTTTTATATTCATATCTAGCTGCTAAAGAAATTATTTTTTTCTGAAATGTTAATATACTAAATGGTATTGTCAGTTGTTCAGTGGCATCTGATAAAGTAATATTTTTTAACTTTTTGTGCTTAGTTATCAAAATTATTGATAATTTTTTTTCTTTTAATTTTTCATAATCAGATAAATTAGATTCTGAAGGAAAGAAAATTACTATATTGTTTTCCATACGTTCATTAACCAATTTATCTAAACTATTATAATATTTAATTGTAAATTCAGAAAATAATTTTATTTCGTTTACAATTTCTAAAAATAATTGATTACCTAAAATTGATATAGTTATATTATTCATTTAAACTAAACACTATGAACATAAAAATAAATAAACATTTGTTGTTATACAAGGGTTATAAATTAAAATGTGCTATTGGTAAATCGGGTATAAGTAGTACAAAAAAAGAAGGTGATCTTACAACACCCAAAGGAACTTTTAAGATAGGTTTACTTTACTACAGAAAAGATAGAATTAAATTACCAAAGTGTAAATTGAAAAAAAGAGTAATAAAAAAAAATATGGGTTGGTGTTATGACAATAAAAGTAAAAAATATAATAAAGAAATATCTTTTCCATTTAAATTTAAGGCTGAAAAACTTTACAGAAAAGATAAAATTTATGATCTATTTATTCACATAAAATATAATTTTTCTCCAACCATTAAAAATAAAGGAAGTGCAATTTTTTTGCACTTGAAAAAAAATAAGTATAAAGCTACGAAAGGTTGTGTGGCGATCTCAAAAAAAGACTTTTTTAAAATAATACCTTCAATAAAAAAAACAACAAAAATATTAATTAATTAGTTTTTTCTTTCCCCAAAAATTGCTGTACCTAATCTAATATATGTTGAACCAAGTAATATTGCTTTTTCATAATCGCCGCTCATACCCATGCTAAGATCATTTAGTTTTAACTCATCCGATTTTTTTTTAAGTAATTTAAAATAATTATCTGGGTCCTTATCAAAAGGAGGTAAACACATTAAACCGATAACATCTAAAGATAAGTCCTTAGTACAAAAATTATAAAATGAATTTAAATTATTTAACAAAATTCCAGATTTTTGAGATTCTTCAGCAATATTTATTTCAATAAAAAACTTTACTTTTTTATTAAGCTCCTTTTGATATTTATCTAATTTAATTGCAAGTTTTTCACTATCTAAAGAATGAATATAATCAAATAACTTGATTGCTTTTTTTGCTTTATTAGATTGTAGTTTGCCTAACATATGTAGTTTTAAATTTTTAAAATCTTTTTTTAACTGACTCCATTTACTTTCTGCTTCTTGAATTTTGTTCTCTCCAAAATGAATATGTCCCATTTTTAATAGGGGTAAAAAAGCATTATCTGGAAAGGTTTTTGTTACAGCAATAATTTCAGGTAATGTTTTTAGTTGTTTTTTTTCAATAATTTCTTTAACTTTATTTTGAATAACTTTCAAACGCTGTAGATTAGAATGCATAAATATTTACCAAATGTTTTTATTTTTTTAGATCAACACAACAAATTATTATTTGAAAATAATAACATAAATATAGGAATTATTTACAGGAATTATGAAAGCAAAAACAGAGAAACTGAGCTATTAAAAATAGCTAATGCATGTAAAAAAAAAAGGTATCAACTATATGTTTCAAATGATTTAAAACTTGCAATTAGATTTAAAGCAGATGGAATTTATATACCTTCTTTTAATAAAACAAAAAGTTATTTAAACTTAGAAAATAGAAATTTAAAAGTAATAGGATCTGCACATAACCAAATACAAATTCAAAACAAAATTAAGCAAAAATGCACAGCAATTTTTCTTGCTCCTCTGTTTCCTGTCAAAAAAAAGAATGATTATCTAAACATTCATAAATTTAACTTTTTAACAAGATCAAGAAAAATTAATATGATAGCGCTTGGGGGAATTAACGAAAAAAATATTTCTAAGTTAAAATTATTAAATGTAAAAGGCTTTGGTGCTATTAGTTTATTCAAAAAAAAACCGGCCTATAAAGGCCGGTTTTTCTAAAGAATTGCTTCTTTTAAATTTTATATTAAAACGCCATTGATAAAGAAAGGACTTTACCGTCTGTAGTACCGCCATTACGCGTATAATTAGCATTTTCCCATTCTGTATCTGCATATTTAAGCGCTACACCACCTAGTGTGTAAGCTACTTGAACTGATTCACCACGCATCATGATGTTCGAGACATCGTCGCTTGCGTTAACGAAAGATTTAATTGCTCTTCCTTCACCGTAACTGATGCTTAGGTTATCATTAATATTCAACGCTGCTCCGAAAGATGTGTTACCATAGTATTCAACCTCACCTTGAGTAGAAGCTTTGGTGCTCTCTGCTGAACCTTGTCCACCAATTGATATTGGTCCAATATCAAGAATTAAACCAGCAACTGCTTCTTCATGGTTACCAGTTCTATTCTGTCTATTAGATTGGTTTTCTTCTTGTTCAGTAGTAGATCCACCAACGAAAAGGTCAGCTCCAAATGCACCGAAAGATGGGTTAATTCTTAAAACCGCATCGTATCCAGTGTTCATTAAGAAGTTGCTAGAAGCTCCACCAACTGATTTATCGTTAGGTTGTGTTCCATCGTTTTCTGGCGCCCACGCTACTTGTAACGTTGTTGCCCAAATTCGAGGTGTTACCCAAGATAAGTTTGTTGAAGATCCTACACCTTTTTGAAGATTAATACTTGTGCCTACACCTGCGTCCCATCTTTCTTCAAAAGCTCTTGGCATGTTGTCATCGTATCCTCCGATTCCAGCTCCGCCTTCAGCCATTGAAAGTTTAAATGTACCCAGGTTATTGGTATTAAGCGTAATATTAGATGAAGACCACGCATTTTGATCTGTATGCGCTACCGTCACACTAAAAGTTTGTCCGCCATCAAGCTCACCATTACCTACGAATGATAAGTTTGTTTTCATACCTAGAGGCTGTCCAGTAACTCCTTTAACAGATGTCCATGTCAAGTGAGCGTTACCAACTACTTTCATTTCGCCAGCACTTGCTCCTGACATCACTGCTAAAGAACCACATAAAGCAGATAAACCGTATTTAGTTATCTTTTTCATGTGTCCCCCTTAAAACGCTAGTGATATTGCAAATGTATTCACATCGTAATCGTTAGACGTAGCAGTAGAATAACTTGCATTGTCAACAGATGATCTAGCAAGTTTGAAAGTTGCTCCACCCATTGAATATGCAGCTTGTAGAGAACTTGTCTCTAAAGATACAGTTGATCCTTCTGTGCCATTGTCTTGATCCGATTCATGAACACCATAGCTAATTGATAAATCGTCGTTCACAGCGAATGAAAGACCGTATGCATGGTTTTCATACATGTCAATCGAAGTACGACCCATACTATCTTTATAGTACTGGTAACCTAAAGTTACACTTCCTATAGCGTATGTACCACCAATAACGTACGAATCTCTATCGTCGTTATCAACTGAATCGCTCTGATCGATATGTGAAACACCAGCAAATACATTTAGTCCATCCATTAATGTACCGTGCTCAACTACAACATCCCACCCATGGTTAACACCATCAGTAGTTACTCCTGAAGTTGCTTTATCGTTAACTTTGTCTCCTGTCGCTTTTGGAGCATATGACAGGTAAACTGCCACTCCATCAGGCAACATGCCGCTGTCCACTGCTAATTCAATATCAGTTCCGCCACCAACACCTGTAGCTGTTACGATATTTGAACCAAGTCCAGCGTCAAATGATTCTTCCCAAGCTGTTGGCATTTTGTCGTCTAATCTGTCTAGACCTGTGCCTCCGCCTTGGTCAAAGGTAATTTTTCCAACGCCAGCAATATCTACAGAAATATCTGCAGCAGACCAAGTATTTTGGTCATCATGCGCAATATTTACTGTAAACGTATTACCGTTATCAAGCTCACCTGTTCCAGTGAACGTTAATCCCGTAGTCATACCAAGAGGTTGACCAGTTACGGCTTTCTCTTTCGATGTATACGTTGCGTTAGCACTACCTTTCACTGACATCTCGCCCGCTTGAGCAGAGATAGCAGCTAGAGATCCACACAATGCAGATACTCCTAGTACTTTTAATTTATCCATAATTACTCCTTCTTGTTTATTATTCATATGAATGATGTAAAAATAGCACTTAGAAGAAGCAAATAATTAAAAAAAACGTTAAATACCCTATATTTTTAGCAATAGTTGCAAATTTATCACATTTAAATAAATGGCGATTAATATAGCTTTTTTACAATATTTTTCAGAATTCATTACTAACTTTCAATTATCGTATAATGTAGTAATTGTGAGTAAATGATCTATTTTAAGAAAATTAACAAATACCTATATCTTTTATTAACTGGAATTTTATTTCTAGTTTTTTTAACCGGCTGCGGGATTTGGGATCCTGCAGATGCAAGAAAAGTTTCTCCTAATGCAGATGAAAGAGTTAGAAAAAACCTAGAAGAGGGTAAAGGATTTACTTTAATGGGTGGCAAAAAAAAGGGTAGTGGCGAATATCAATTCGCAAGTTCAAATCCTATGTGGAGAGCCACACTAGAAATTTTAGACTTTTTACCTTTAGCAAATGTAGATTACTCAGGAGGAATCGTTACAACTGACTGGTATAATGAAGGAGCTTCCTCTGATGAATCGATAAAAATTACTGTAAGATTTTTATCAAATGATATACGAGCTGACGGATTAAAAATTATAGTTCATAAAAAAAAGTGTGATGCCAAACAAAAATGTAATGTAAAAAAAGTTACCTCGGCTTTAGAAAGCGAATTAAAAGTAGCTATTCTTAAAAAAGCAGCTGCAATTGATAGTAGCGATAGAAAAAAGAACAAAAATTTTAGGCCAGAAATTAATTAATTTTTTTAACAGTTATGTTAATTTAGTTCTTTTAAACCAATGGAAAGATACAATATAAAAGAGGTAGAAAAAAAATGGCAAGATATCTGGTCTTCAAAAAAATCTGATAAGGTTGTTTTAGACAAAAATAAAAAAAAATTCTACTGTTTAGAAATGTTTCCATATCCTTCTGGCAAAATTCACATGGGACATGTTAGAAATTATGCTATTGGTGATGTTTTAGCTCGATATAAGAAGCTTAGAGGCTTTAATGTTTTACATCCTATGGGATGGGATTCATTTGGTCTACCCGCAGAAAATGCTGCTCGCGAAAATAATCTTCATCCAAAAGAATGGACTAAGAAAAATATAGAAACTATGAAAAGTCAACTGAAACTTTTAGGATTATCTTTGGATTGGGATAGAGAAATATCAACTTGTGATCCAGAATACTACAAGCACCAACAAGAATTTTTTTTAGAATTATTTAAAAAAAAACTTGTATATAAAAAAGATACTTACGTGAATTGGGACCCAGCTGAACAAACTGTGTTAGCAAATGAACAAGTAATTGATGGAAAAGGCTGGAGATCAGGAGTTGCCGTAGAGAGAAAAAAACTTTCACAATGGTTTTTTAACATAAAAAAATTTTCACAAAATTTATTGGATGAATTAGAAAACTTAAAGGATTGGCCAGAAAAAGTTAAATTAATGCAAAAAAACTGGATTGGTAAATCGTATGGTTGTGAAATAAATTTTAAAATAGTTAACCAAAATAAATTGGGAAGAATAAAAGTTTTTACAACGAGACCTGATACAATATTTGGAGCTTCATTTATAGCTTTATCTGTAGATCATCCAATTTCAAAAAATTTTGAAAAAAGAAAAGATTTTTTATCTTTTAAATCAGATTGTTCAAAAATGGGAACTACTGAGGAAGCTTTAGCAAATGCTGATAAAATTGGCTTTAATACAGGCATGTTTGCTGAACACCCTTTAAATAAAAAAATTAAATTACCAATATATATTGCTAATTTTGTTTTAATGGATTATGGGACAGGATCAATTTTTGGCTGCCCTGCTCATGATCAAAGAGATTTGGATTTTGCAAATAAATATAATCTTAAAGTTCTCCCTGTTGTTAAACCAAATAATGTAAATATTAGTGAATTTGTTATTAAAAATGAGGCTTTTACTGGAGATGGTATTTTGTTTAATTCTAGTTTTTTAAACAATTTAACAGTAAGTCAAGCTATAGAAAAAAGTATTAAAGTAATTACTAAAAAGAAAATTGGTAAAAAAAAAATTACTTTTCGTCTTAAAGATTGGGGAGTGTCTCGACAAAGATATTGGGGTTGTCCTATTCCTATTGTTTATAATGAAAAGGGTAAATCAATACCGTTAGGTAAGAAAGATTTGCCTGTGTTATTACCTGAAAAAATAAATCTAAATGTCACAGGAAATCCTTTGGACAAACACCCCACTTGGAAATATACAAAACTTTCAAATGGAAAAAAAGTTACCAGAGAGACAGATACACTGGATACATTTGTAGATTCCTCTTGGTATTTTGTAAGGTTTTGTTCTCCAAAAAATAAAAATTATGGATACAATTTAGATGAAATAAAATATTGGATGCCCGTTGATCAATATATTGGAGGTGTTGAACATGCCATTTTACATTTGCTTTATTCAAGATTTTTTATGAGAGCACTATCTTATAAAAATAAAAAGTTTAATTATTCTGAACCGTTTAAAAGCCTGTTTACTCAAGGGATGGTATGTCATGAAACGTATAAAAATCAGGATAATAAATGGTTATATCCAGATGAAATTGAAAAAAATTCTGAAGGTAAATTGATATCAAAAAAGGATAAAAAAAAAGTTATCGTTGGATCGTCAGAAGCTATGTCTAAATCAAAAAAAAATATCGTAGATCCTGAAAAAATGATCAATGAATATGGTGCAGATTCTATTAGATGGTTTATGTTATCAGATAGCCCTCCAGAAAGAGATGTGCAATGGTCGCTTGAGGGAGTTTCTGCAGCCTATAAGTTTATTCAAAAATTATGGAAACTACATAATGATATTTTAAATAAAGAAAACTCAAAGTCAGATTCGGATGATGTTGTTCTCCAAAAAGCTGTGAATAAAACGGTTTATAACGTCACCAAAAATTTAGACAATTTTCAATATAATGTTGTAATAGCCAATATACACGAAATATATAATTTGATTTGTGATCATATTAATAATAATAGAACGACAAATAAAACTTTAAAAAATGAATGGGAAAAAATCATAATGTTGTTAATCCCACTTACACCTCATTTGGCACATGAATTTAATGAGAAATTAAATAAAAAATTTTATTGGCCAGAATTTAACACCAAGTTACTGAAAGATGAAAGTTGTAAAATTGTTATTCAAGTGGATGGGAGAAAACGAGGTATACTAGAAATGCCAATAAATGCTGAGGAAAAAACTGTTATAAAAAAATCACAAGAAATTGATAATGTTGTAAAATATTTAGAAAATACAGTAATAATTAAAAATATTTATATTAAAAATAAAATAATAAACTTCATAACAAAAAAATGAAAAAAATTATTCTTTCTCTTATTCTATTATCTTCTATTGTTTTTTTAAATTCATGTTCTGGATATAAGCCAATATTTGCCTCAGGAAATATAGAGCTTGAAATTTCTTCTTACTCAATTGAGGGGGAGCAAGCATTAGGGAAAAAAATTTATAATGATTTGAATAATTTATTAAAATCTAAAAATAATAAAGATTTAAAAAAAGTAGACTTTTTTATAAATGTATCAAAAACAAAAAATCCAACTGTTAAAGATGATACTGGTAAAATTAAAGAATATAAAATTACACTAAATACCCTGATAAAAATTATAGATCAAAAAAATAATAATCAAATAGTGAATAGAAATTTTGAAGTTTCTTCGACCTATAAAATTCAGGACAATTATTCAGACACAATTAGGCAAGAAAATACAACAATTGAAAATTTAGTAAATAATACATATCAGGAACTTTTGATTTCTTTATCAAAAATATAAGTTAAATGATTATAAAAAGTTACGAAGTTGAAAAAAAAATATCATTTTTTGAAAAAAATAATCTTCTTTTATTATACGGCGAAAATAATGGTTTAAAAAAAGATATTAAAAATATCGTTAAGAAAAATTTAATAAGTATAAGCAACGATAATAATATTGAAATTCAAAACTTTTATGAAAATGAAATTATTGAAAATGATGAAAATTTTCTTAATTCAATTTACTCTGGTTCTTTGTTTAGTAGCCAAAAAATTATAGTAGTTAATAATGGAACAGATAAAATAATTGCCGCAATTGAAAATATATTAGAAAAGTATCCATTAAATGTATTTTTAATAATTTACTCTGATATTTTAGATAAAAAATCGAAGTTAAGAAATCTTTTTGAAAAAAATAAAAAAACTATATGCATTCCATGCTATCTAGATAATGACCGAGATTTAGAAAATATTGCTTTCAATGAATTAAAAAAAAATAATATATCATTATCAAGAGAATCTATTAATGTACTTATTGAAAAATCAAACAATGATCGTTCTTATTTAAGAAATGAAATCGAAAAAATTAAAGCTTATTCCCTTAATAAAAAAAAAATAGAAATAGAAGAAATTAAATCTTTAATCAATTTTACTGGGGATTATAAATCTAATACATTAATTGATGAATGTTTATGTGGTAATATTATACAATACAAAAAAGCTTTATCAGAAATTTATATAAACACCCTGAACCAAATTTTTCTTCTAAGAATTTTAAGTAATAAAATTCAAAAATTACTTAGTATGAAAATGAAACAAAAAAATTTTGATAACATCGATAATTTAATTGACGCTTCAAGTCCACCAATTTTTTGGAAAGAAAAACCAATAGTAAAAAAACAACTTAATATTTGGAATACTAAACAATTAAGAAATATTATTAATGAGGTCAATCAAACTGAAGTTTTGTGCAAAAAGAACCCTCAAAGTTCAAGAATAATTTTCTTTAATTTTATTAATGGAATTTGCCAAAAAGCTAATAGTTTTTCTTAATAGTCTCTATAAGCTTATCTAATTGCTCAAGGTCATGATATTCAAAAGAAATTGTTCCTGAATTATTTTTTTTATTATTAATAGATACATTTAACCCAGTTTTTTCTTCTAGGCTTTTTTGCAATTCAAGAATATTTGAATCCTTTTTTGAAACCAATTTAAACTTCTTGTCTCTAAATTGTCTAACCAAAATTTCAGATTGTCTAACTGAAAGTTTTTTTTGTATAATCTTTTTTGCTAATTCAGTTGAGTTATTTAATCCAATTAAAGATCGAGCATGTCCAGCGGATAAATTTCCCTGCTGAACCATTTCAAGCACTTCGTTAGGAAGCCCTAATAACCTTAGTGAATTTGCTATATAACTTCTACTTTTTCCAATAAATTTAGATAATTTTTCCTGATTGTAATTAAAATCATCAATTAATCTTTGATAACCTCTGGCCTCTTCGATAGGATTTAAATCTTGTCTCTGTACATTCTCCACAATCGCAAATTCTAATGATTTAACGTCATCAACATTAAGAATTACTACCGGAACCTCATGTAAACCAGCATTTTGAGATGCTAACCATCTTCTTTCGCCAGCAATGATTTCGTATTTACCATCTTGATTTTTATCTGGTCTAACAACAATAGGCTGGATAACACCCTGTTCTTTTATCGAGTTTGATAATTCTTCAAGACTTTCTTTACTAAAATGCTTTCGAGGTTGAAATTTATTCCTGCTAATATCTTTTATTGAAATTTTATTAGTTTCAATTTTTTTAGAAGTGTCACCTAATAATGAAGATAATCCTCTTCCCAAACCTTTCTTTAACTTATTTTCCATTTTTAAGCAGCACTATCCATTATATTTTCTTGTTTTAAAAACTCTTCAGCAAAACTTGAATAAGATTTGCTTCCTGCGCATATCTTATCATATATTAAAATCGGAATACCATGAGATGGAGCCTCCGAAAGTCTTACATTTCTAGGAATTACCGTTTTATAAACTTTTTCGTTAAAAAATTTTCTAGCTTCATAATCTACTTCAGCTGAAAGCTTGTTTCTTTTATCGAACATAGTTAACAATACTCCCCGTATATCTAGCGAAGGATTTAATTTAATTTTAACTCTATCTATAGTTTTCATTAATTGACTTAAACCTTCCAAAGCAAAAAATTCTGCTTGGAGAGGAACGATTAGTGATTTTGCAACAACAAGTGACATTACCGTAAGCAAGCTTAATGAAGGAGGACAATCTATAAAGATATATGAGAAATCATTTTTGGAACTATTAATGAAATTTTCCAATTTATCTTTAAGTAAAAATGCTCTTCTATTTTCGTTAGCAGTTTCAACTTCTAAACCTGACAAATCAACATTTGATGAAATTATTTTTAAATTATCAATTTTTGTATCTTGAATTGCATCTTCAACATTGGTGTTACCGTTAAGTATATCGTAGACTGTTTTATTTGAATTTTGATTAGGAACACCTAAGCCTGTAGTAGCATTACCCTGAGGATCCAAATCTATCACTAATACCTTTTTGTTACGAAATGAAAGAGCTGTAGCTAGATTGATGACGGTTGTGGTTTTACCTACTCCGCCTTTCTGATTTATAACTGAAATAATTTGAGTATTTATCAATTTATTTTTTTTAATTTATTAATCTCAATTATAATCGAATCACTGTTTGTAATGCTCACCCTTTGCTTATACTTAATATCCCAACTTTTTGAAGCTTGAAGTAATTCTTTTTTCCATGATTTGCCTAGGAAAATTAAAATTTTTTTCCAATTTTGCGCCTTATTGTGAATAAGTTTGAGAGTTTCGGGTAAAGGTTTAAAAGCTCTTGCCATAAGCAAGTCATCTGTAAATTTAAATTCATTTTCTAAAACATTTTTATGTAAAAGCTGAACTTTGAGATTCAGTTTAGTTATTATTTCGTTTAAAAAATTTATTTTTTTTGGACTTTTTTCAATTAATTTAATTTTTAAAGGAAGTTCTCTGTCTTTTGCAGCTAAAGCTAAAACTATACCTGGAAAACCTGCTCCAGAACCTATGTCTACCAACGATTTATCATTTTTATCAATAAAATCAATGAGTTGGATGCTATCTAAAAAATGTCTATGCCATATTTGATTAATAGTTGATTTTCCTATTAAATTTAGAGAGTTGTTAGCTTTTATAAGCAATTCTTCATATAATTTTAAACTTGTGATTGTTTCACGTGAAACTTGAGAAAATCTACAAAATGTATCAATTTGGGTAGATCTATCCATCTATGCTGTTTTAAGCTTTTTATGGGCTTTTTTAACATATCCTAATAAAATATAGGCTGCTGCAGGTGTAATTCCATCTATTCTTAAGGCCTGACCCAATGTTTTTGGTCTAATTAACTTAAACTTACTTTTTACCTCATTAGAAAGTCCGCTCAATTTAGAATAATCAATATGATCAGGTATTATTAAGTTTTCATCTTTTCTAAACGCAATTATATCTGCTTCCTGTTTATCTAAGTAACCTGAATAATGCGCACTAATTTCAATTTGTTCTTCTTCCTCTTTAGATGCTTTAGGTATTTTATTCCAAATTGATCTTATTTTATTAAATGTAACTCCCTCCCTTGATAAAATTTCAAAGGCAGATCTTTTAACACCATCTTTTGCAATTTTAATATTAAACTTACTAGCTACATTTGGTGATATTTTAAGACTTTTTAAACTATTAGTTAACTCATTGATTTTATTAACTTTTTTTGTAAAAATTTCAGTTCTTTGTGCTTGAACTAGTCCAATATTGATTCCTAACTGAGTTAACCTGGAGTCTGCATTGTCTGCTCTTAAACTTAATCTGTATTCAGCTCGAGATGT
>CEUS01043820.1_pt1 | contig 12398 bp, 15 predicted proteins | sample 427031 | NCBI WGS metagenome assembly CEUS01 (sample SAMEA2622837, study PRJEB7988) | marine metagenome | biome: marine biome (ENVO:00000447); feature: marine epipelagic mixed layer (ENVO:xxxxxxxxx); material: "saline water (ENVO:00002010), including plankton (ENVO:xxxxxxxx)" | depth 140 m | reverse complement strand
TTAGCCACTGGAAGAAAACGAGTGCCTAGTCCTGCAGCTAAAATCACGGCTTTACGTATATTCATATGTGGTCGTTAAGTCCAAGTTATACTGCCAGTAGTGTATACACGTCTCAGTATCGGTTCTGCAGCGTATGATACTAGCATAATAATAATAAATGTAAGGCCGGTTACAACAAAAATGGGAGGGACGGTCAACCTATCGGCTATAAATCCATACCCAAGATTAGAAAAAGCCATTACGCCTCCAGCGTGCATTACATATAGGCTAGAAATCCTGCCTCTAAGACGGTCGGGGGCGATAGATTGAACATAGGTATTAGTGATGGCCATAAATGTAGCCTGAGAAGCTCCCATGGCAGATGCCATTATTATTGCTACTAATATATTCCCAGATAAAATGAGTAGAATTGGAGTAACTCCACTAGCTATACCTGTTAAAATTAATATATTACCTTTGTACTTATCATTTGTCACACCGGCGATTAGGCCCATACCAACCAGAGAACCAGCTCCGAACCCCATTATCAAATATCCAAATAGTGATGCATCGTTTGCGTCATATTTTTGTTCCGATAACCTTGGCAACATAGATTCAAACGACATGACTAAAGCACAATGAAATGCAACCAGAATAATAAAAAGTGCTAAAGTTCTGTGTGTATAAATGTACGACACTCCCTCAAACATGTTTTTTAACAGACCATATTCTGAACGAGTCTCTCCCGAAGATACCGTACTAACTCTAAGCATAGTTATGGCTCCAACGCCATATAGCAATGCAGCAATTAGTAACATCCCATCGGTTCCAACTGAATCAACAGCAGCCAATGGTGCCACTATTAAAAAACGAGCACCGTGCTTGGTAGCCCCATTCAATGTAATTGCATTTAACAGATGCTCATCAGGCACCTGATTCGGGATAAGAGCCTGTATTGATGGCTCCTTAATTGCTCTAGCTATTCCCCCCAAAAAAGCTATGGTGACCAGATGCATTATGTGTAAAATACCAGTCATAGACAAAATAGCTAGAAAGAGAACAATTAGAGAACTAGCTATAAACATGAATACCACTATTTTTTTTCGGTCATATTTATCGCCAATGAGACCACCTACTGGAGAAGCTATAAGTAGTGGGAACATTGACGAAAAAGTCAATATGCCCACCCAACGGGATGAGTTAGTTTCCGTAAATAGTAACCATCCGCTTGCAACAATAACTGTCCATAGGGCAGCCCCAGAAAAGAGGTTTGCAAGCCAAGTCAACGTATAGTTTTTGTATCTAAACGCTGCTAATTGAGGCGTTCTTATCATTTTATAACCGCAATATTGTTAGTTTAAGTAGACACGTGATACTGATGTAATAAACCATATGCTGAACGGACTATCAAGTCATCTAAATTTACGTTACGTAATTCTTCATACTGAGGCACATTTTGTTAATACAGTCGCTTTTAACACTTTCGCGTGCAAACTGCCCTACAAAACTAAATACTATGAAAATATGGTATCGTGTATTCGTATTAACAAATTTTTGCGGGGTTATCATGAATACTTTATCAGAAAACAAATGTGTGCCTTGTAAAGGAGACTCTCCCCATATAACACAGAAGGAAATCGATCAACTTCACCCCCGAATATCGGACTGGGATATCTTGTCTACAGATAAAGTGAATTACCTGTACAGATCATTCGAATTCAAAAATTTCTCTGCAGCTGTAAAGTTTGTAAATAGCGTTTCAAGCACTGCTGAGAAGGAAGGGCATCATCCCAAATTGATTCTTGAATGGGGTAAAGTGCAAGTAATGTGGTGGACTCACAAAATCAAAGGCCTACACAGAAACGACTTTATAATGGCTGCCAAAACTGACTCCATATGGGGCTCAACTTAATGGGCAAAACACAAAATCCAGAAAGTAAACTCTAACTTACACTAGAAGGCTTCTCCCCTTATGCTATCAGCTTTATCAGTAATTTCCCATGGGAGGCCCAAATCCTCACGACCAAAGTGCCCATAAGCCGCCGTTTGTTTATATATAGGACGTCGCAAATTTAAGTCATCTATAATTGCACCGGGTCTCAAATCGAAATACTTATCCACAAAACCAACTATTAATTCATCAGGGATCTTGTTGGTTCCGAATGTTTCTACAGACACGGAAATTGGTTCGGCCATTCCAATAGCATACGATACTTGTAACTCAAGTCTGTCCGCCAATCCAGCAGCGACCAAATTCTTAGCTACGTACCTAGCCGCGTACGCCGCTGATCTATCAACTTTCGTTGGGTCTTTACCTGAAAAAGCTCCACCACCATGCCTGGCAGCTCCGCCATAAGTGTCTACAAGAATTTTTCGACCAGTTAACCCTGCATCACCAACTGGCCCACCAGTCACAAAACGCCCAGATGGGTTAACCCAATAAACTGTATTAGCATCTCTAAGTGACTCTGGTATTACTTCGTTAGCAACTGTTTCAATCAAATCTCGTTGAATAATTTCTTGTGAAATATCAGGGTTATGCTGCGAACTCATAACGACGGTGTGAACTCTGGTAGGGATACCCATAGAGTACTCCACCGTCACCTGAGATTTACCATCAGGTCTTAGGTAAGGAATGCTTCCATCCTTTCGGACCTCAGCCATACGTCGAGTAATCCTATGTGCCAAGGCTATAGGCAATGGCATCAGCTCAGGAGTCTCCGTACATGCAAAACCTACCATCATGCCTTGGTCACCAGCACCAAGTTCATTCTTTATCTCTAGGCTTTTACTAGAACCATCTCTTACTTCCAAAGCTACGTCTACGCCACTAGCTATATCTTCTGACTGCTCATGAACAGATACTGCCACACCACATGATTGATAATCAAATCCGTACAAAGAATCCACATACCCAGCTGATTTTATCGTCTCCCTAGCTACAGCGGACAAATCTACGTAATCAGCCGTCGTACGTAATTCACCCATAATCATAACCAATCCAGTTGTGGTACAAACTTCAGCTGCTACACGAGCAAATGGGTCCTGCTCTAAAAAGGCATCAAGTATCGCATCAGATACTTGATCACATAACTTGTCCGGATGACCCTCGGTAACCGACTCTGATGTGAACAAGTACAACGGTGATTGTGTAAAACTAACTGCCATCTATAACTCTCCTAATAAACATGTTAATGTTAAGCCTGCCGGCGTCACAACACTATTTGAACCCACTCCCAACGACAGGAGCTGCAACTATTTATTCCTATGTTCCTATATCCCAACTATTAAGATATTGGTTCTGCTCGTCCGTCAGTGTGTCAATTTTGGTCCCCATCGATTCTAGCTTGAGTCTCCCAACCTGATCATCAATCTCTCTAGGAACAGAATAAACCTTGTTTTCCAATTTATCAGATAACTGATTTATATATTCCACTGAAAGTGCTTGATTAGCAAAGCTCATATCCATAACTGCAGATGGATGCCCCTCACCAGCTGCTAGATTTATTAGTCTGCCTTGACCCAACAGATACAACCGCCGACCGTCTGGCATAAGATACTCTTCCACAAATTCACGCACCTCTCGACGACTTTCTGACATTTCTTCCAATGCATCGATATCTATTTCAACATTAAAGTGACCACTATTCGCAATTACTGCACCATCTTTCATAACGCTTATATGCTTGCTCCCTACAGCCTTCATTCCACCAGTAAGAGTAATGAAAATATCACCTACCTCAGAAGCTTCTTGCATAGGCATTACTCTATGTCCATCCATTGCTGCTTCAAGGGCCCTGATTGGATCGACTTCGGTTACTATTGTTTGGGACCCCATGCCCTTTGCCCTCAACGCAACCCCTTTTCCACACCATCCGTAACCACAAATAACTACATTCTTACCAGCCCATAGCATATTGGTGGCTCTAGTTATACCATCTAAAGTACTCTGTCCAGTTCCATATCTATTATCGAAGAAATGCTTTGTGTCAGCATCGTTAACGGCTACCATGGGGTATTGGAGTTTTCCATCCTCGGCGAGACTATTGAGTCTGATTACACCAGTAGTAGTCTCCTCCGCACCACCGATAACGTCACCAATCAATTCTTTCCGCTTAGTATGTATCAACGTTACCAGGTCGGCACCATCATCCAATGTAATATTAGGTTTGTGATCTAACGCCTCATTTATGTGCCTATAATAAGTGTCGTTATCCTCCCCTTTTATTGCATATGTAGAAATTCCATATTCACTAACCAAAGCTGCTGCTATGTCATCTTGTGTACTCAAAGGATTGCTTGCACACAAAGCAACTTCAGCACCTCCATCTCTCAAAGTCAAAGCTAAATTAGCAGTCTCTGACGTTACGTGTAAGCAAGCAGCAATGCGCAAACCTTTCAATGGAAGCTCGTTGGCAAAACGATCTCTCACCATCCGCAATACTGGCATTTCAAGTGCCGCCCACTCTAAGCGCCTTACACCCTCTGGCGCTAGGTTCAAATCTTTCACATCGCCTTTTGCACCATTTGTTGTCAAACTGATCCTCCTACCCTATCTCATTATATGTCGCTGAAAATTATACCCTAAGAACTTACTTAGAAGTGAGAAATACCAGGAAGGGATTGCCCATCCCCCAACGGTTCAAATCGCGTCATTTCGTACAAAATATTGAATCGTTTTTCTATATTCGTGCTTCCTGCCGACACTACCCTGTCAGGACCAAAACTTTCCACAGCCAAAGATCCCATTACTGACCCCAAAATTACTGCTCTTCTGAATCCAGCCTGGCTGAAATCCTGTGTAGCGGCGATATAACCTACGAATCCACCAGCAAAAGAATCCCCAGCGCCTGTAGGATCCACAACTTTCTTAACCGGGAAAGCAGGAGCAGAGAATATCGAATCCCTTTGGAACATCAAAACTCCGTGCTCACCACGCTTAACTACCACAGTAGACGGACCTATATCCATGACTTTTTGAGCTGCTCTAGTTATATTAACTTCCGCTGAAAAAGACCTGATTTCGTGCTCATCCATAAACGCTACATCTGCCTTAGACAAAGCTTCCTTTAACTCAGATATATTCCCTTCTATCCAAAAGTTCATCGTATCTAATGCAACCATCCTAGGGCGCACCTTCATCTGATCTAAAACGCTGAGCTGTAAATGTGGCTGAATATTTGCTAGAAAAAGGTATGGCTTGGAATTATGTATATCCGTTAGATCCGGTGAAAACTCAGAAAATACATTTAGGTCTGTGTTTAGTGTGGTTCTTTCATTTACATCCTCAGTGCTGTACAGACCAGACCATCGAAACGAGTCTCCTTCAACTTTTTCTAGACCGCTCGTTTCCACACCCTTGTCACTGAAAAGATCAAGATGTTCCTGCAAAAAATCTGAACCCACAACCGCCACGAGACTAACAGAAGCAAAATGGCTCACAGAAAGGGAAAAATAGGTTGCTGAACCTCCAATAACATCTGAAACTGCCCCTACAGGCGTAGTGACTGAATCATACGCTACAGAACCTACTACAAGCACTCCATTATCATTTCGATTCATAATCAATCAAACTACCTATCTGAACCGTAACTTGTAGGAAGTCCCTTATCTATCCAGGCAGGAGTACCATCCTCAATATTGTACAAATTATCACTGCCTAATCCCATGGCCGCGACCATTTCGCAGGCTAATCCACTTCTGACTCCTTGTGCACAGATAAACAACAGCTTAGTGTCCTTTGGAAGTTCTTCTATACGACTGAACATATCGTCTACAGGAATTGATATTGCTCCTTTAACATGACCAGCCTCATATTCATCTGGCCTACGAACATCGATAACAACACCATCATTCTGATCGTGCAGGGTAAATGCTTCATCCAAATTTATGCGTTGATACGGTTCACCTGGCTCCTGTCTTGGCATAATTACCTCCATTACTTTGAACACTGACGTAGGTCAGAAAACGAAAATGTAACCGCATTAACAACTTTACCAACCCATTGAACTCTTTAATTTTCGTAACGCACGAAACAATCCGTTTCAATCGGTGAATTAGATAATCTTAAAGAGAGAATATATTTCTAAACCTATTCGCTACAAAAACGCATCGTAATCGAACTACGTTGCACATTCAAAAATCGTACTACTACTACCTAGGGGTGTCAAGATTAACAACATGTATATAGCATAATTTTTTATGATCGAAACACCAGATGATTTGCATATACGAGTTCAATTCTTGCGACGAACCAATTTTCGCTTCTACACTCACTACTCGAGATGCCCAAGACCGTGGAAAGGAAATATGTGTTTTCTTATTTCAGCTACGCTGCCTTCAGCAAATTTTCTGGCTTTTTCATGAATTTTATAACCAAATGTAAAACTGTCATCATCTGAAAGCGCATATACCTCATGTACACCACCATATGAAAGTGGTATTTGGTCTTGTAATTCATACTCACACATCACTCCGTAAGCAGAAGCCCACCCCCTGGCAACAGCTTGCAAGTCATACCCACCGCCACCAAGACCCATCCATTTTGCACTCACTTTACTGAATTCTTTAACTACGTCCCGAAATCCCTGAACAGTTAATGCTAGGTGTGTAATTGGATCACGAAAATGAGAATCAATTCCTAGCTGAGTAACCAATATATCCGGTTTAAATTTTTCTAGTACAGTTGGTACAACTTGCCTGAAGGCCCAAAGATATATGTCATCTGTAGTATATGGATAAAGAGGCAAATTTATGGAATATCCCCTGCCTTTACCTGATCCAAACTCTTCCACAGCACCAGTCCCAGGGAATATATAATTTCCAGACTCATGAATCGATATTGTCAATACAGAATCTGTATCGTAAAAAGCATGCTGGACTCCATCACCATGGTGACAATCGATATCTACATACGCAACTTTCATACTATCACTCAGGAAACGTTTAATAGCCATTACAGGATCATTAAAGATACAGAAACCAGAGGCGTATTGAGGCATAGCATGATGTAATCCACCGGATATATTCATGACGGAATCATATGTATCTGATAACAACAATTCTGCAGATAACATTGAGGCCCCAGATGACCACAGTGCTGATTCGTACATATTAGAATATACAGGGTTATCTGCAGTTCCAAAACCAAATGAACCTAAGTCTGCCGTTTCCTTACCTTCGCTTACCCGGCTAACTGCATCAACATAACGACTTGAATGAAAGCTTAATACCTCTTCATACTTGGCTAGGCGTGGTTTTACTACGCTTACTCTTGAATCATCAAAAATACCGTAACTATTCAACAAATCATACGTATATTGTAATCTTATGGGTTTAAGCGGATGCTTCGGACTCAAAACATGTTGAGACAAAATCTGATCATATACAAAAGCTGATCTGTAGGACATAAAATCACCTGCATAGCCTGAAATTTTACTGCAACAACAACTAAATTCCTACAAATTTTATCGACGTATTTGTCTTGTGTAATTTGTTCAAATTTATTAGCAAAGCTACAAAGTTCTCCAAGAAGACTGAATTTTCTAATCCCCCACCATTAACTGCACGTATGCCATGAATCTTTTCGGCAATGTCCATAACTAACCGACGAGTATCATCTCTGTCAGAGCATACAACAACATCAGCATTTATAGGACTATTAATATCCAGTAGATCGCTGTGACTAATAGTCTGAAATGCAGATACAACTGATGAATTCGGTAACAGTTTCTTTACTTGCATTGCAGCCGATCCTTCGTCGACTGGTATCGCCATAGCAACCCCTTCACGAAAGTGTATTGGGGCAACAACTACGACAACTGTTTTACCATCAATAAATTTCTCCAAGGCTTTCAAGGTTGGAATTTGAGCAATGTACGGAACTGCTATGAAAATTAAATCTGCGGCAACTGCTACTTCCTCGTTAGATAATCCAACAGCATCAATCTCAGGATAACATTCCAATAGACTATCTAAAGCCGCCTGGGCTTTATTTTTATTCCTAGATCCAATATATATACGCAGCCCAGCTAATCCTAATCTTAAGGAGAGTCCTTTCCCCTCAGGACCAGTGCCACCAATAATTCCAATCGAGTCTTTCAATATATAAATCCTATACTATCTATAATTAGCGAGTTGAGTTAAAAGCAAAATAGTTTAAATTCGACTGCTATACAGATAACATGCAAACTAACTTCTACATAAAACGTTAACTATTTGACATAGGACGTACATCAGCCTCCACTAATAATCCTTTATCGTCCGTGAAAAGGTCCCAAGGGTGAAAAGATTCTACGAAAGCTTTTGCCTCCTCCATAGATTCGATACCTTTCTCAGCTCGGCCAGGATCATACCCAAATGTTTTGGCAAATGCATCAAATCCTCTTTTAGTTATCCTAACTCCACCAACTTCCTCTTCGGAGCCTCCAGGCCCGGAACCAAGGACCAATCTCTGACCTTTTCTAGTCTCCTGCCAATACAATTCCATTGTAGTCTCCCTAATCATCTACTTCTAATGATTTTTTATAATTTCTGAAATTAATATGCATACACTATCAAATTACGAAAACAAATCCCACCAGTAACTAAGAAAACATAGGCAATCATACTAAGAGTGCAGTGACCTAATATTAGATAAATAGTTGATTCTAGCCTTACAAAATCCCACTGAATCTTTAATATACGAAATGCACCTTGACATGACTTGTGTGCCGTGGTACTTTTGTTCCGAACATACGTACTCATTTCCTAACGGAGAATACCATGAAAAAATTATCTCCTCGACAACAATCTATTTTTGATTTCATTGCTCAGTTCATTCAAAATCATCAATATCCTCCATCTGTCAGAGATATACAAAATGGATGTAATATTAGTTCTACATCTGTCGTTGATTATAATTTAAGGATATTACAAAGGGAGGGGTACCTCCGAAGAGAAGCAGAAGTTTCTCGAGGAATAGAACTACTGCAGGAAACATCCTTGAGTCAAAACAGAAACTATATCAACGTACCTGTGCTTGGAAACATAGCTGCCGGAGAACCATTAGGCATACCTCCCTCCGAGACTTGGCACTCTAATAGTATAGACAACGTGGAACTCCCGCCATTCCTAATACAGGATAAAAAAGAGGTGTTCGCTCTGCGAGTTAAGGGAGAATCTATGATAGACGCATTAGTAGCTGACGGGGACTTGGTACTAATGGAACCTATTGATAATCCAAATAACGGCGACATGGTGGCTGCAATGCTAAAAGACAAAGAAGAGGTAACATTGAAACATTTCTATATTCAGGATGGGACGGTAACTCTTCAGCCAGCAAACAGTCGTATGGAAGCCATTAAAGTACCTGCTGAAAATATATCTGTGCAGGGACGAGTAGTCGGAGTAATTAGATCTATTTAACAAACATAAATATCTTTACTGTCCGCTCATTCGAACGCTAGGAATTGACTGAAGGAAACTTCAGTAATATCATGTCTTCAGGATGTCAGTAATTTATGGAGGATGAGACAAATGCCATTCGTTAATGGTATCGGTGCCCCTGAGCTAGTAATAATACTTGTCATTGTAATGATCATTTTTGGGGTAGGGCGGCTGCCAGAAATCGGTGGTGCGTTAGGTAAAGCCATCCGTGAATTCCGCTCATCTCAAAGTAGTAATTCAAACACAGAAACCAAGCTCGAGTCTGACGCCAAAAATGATAAGTAGTTAGCACTATAGCATTAGTATTTTGAGGCACTTACAGCTGGACTTTCCTAGAAGGCGCGATCCGTATTCTTAGACTGTCCAATCGACTATGTCAAATCATTCGTTCTACTGCTCATCAGTATTTAATCCAAGCTTAGATTTATCTCCACTGTAACCCACTCTAGCTAACAATATCCCAATTTCGTACATAACTATCACTGGTAAAGCTACAAGTGCTTGGTTTACAGGATCGAATGTGGGTGTAATTACTGCCCCTATAATAAATGCGACTACGATTGCATATCGCCTATTCCTAGCCATAAAGTCTGGTGTAACCACACCAATTTTGGAAAGGAAAAATGCAACAATCGGAGTTTCGAAGACTAAGCCCATCCAAAATAATAATGTAACCATTAAACTAGTGTAGTTACCTATCCTTATGTATGGTGTCGCTACATCCGCTCCAAAAGAAAGTAGAAATTTGACAGCTGGAGGAAATATAATCTTGTATCCAAACATACCACCCAAAAAGAAAGCTGTTAGCGCTCCAGGGATAAGTAAATACAAGTATTTTTTCTCTTGGCCACTAAGACCAGGAGATATAAACCTGACCACTTGAAAAAGTATGAATGGGAACGATAAAATAACACCACCTAAAAGAGAAACTCTTATGGCAACTCCTATAAATTCCGTTAAATCTGTATATATAGGCTTACCTGTCGGCATCTCAGAAAAACCTTCAGCAGGACTCATAAGCACTGATAAAATCGGTTGGTGGAATATGAAAGACACTGCAGTGCAAGCTATAACAACCAAAACGGACCATGTCAAACGGGACCTTAACTCTAGCAAGTGTGATTTCACAGGTAACCGTTTATCATTCACCGACTATCATCTCCTAGAGAATTCTGACTAGAAGACACTTGACAACCTTGATCAGAACTAACTTGCTTAAAATTAACTGGCCCTTCATTGTCTGAGGTTATATCAGAAGAATCTGATCTCTTTTCTTCGTCTGTGCTTGATGATTGTGCTTCAGTAGAAATTAACTCGTTCTGATCAATCGAAAATCGAGGAATTTCCTCAGAAATACGCCTAACTTCCTTAACCGCTTTCCCAATTAAACGTGCAAATTCTACCATTTTATTTGGACCTAGCAGAATAAACGCCAAGATCAGTATAACCAAAATTTCCATAGTACCTATACCAAAAAAAGTCATAGGACTAAATCACTTCCACTTAATGACGAATGACCATTTACGCATTTTTCCAAAAAATCACAGTCCAAAGATAATTTCGTGTCAATACCAGCATCTTTTATTAGTTCAATAACGCTACACATAGGTAACCCTACTACGTTTAGATAGCACCCAAGGATAAAATTTGCTGGTTTGAAGGAAGTATCTTGAATCGCATACCCACCAGCCTTATCAAATGGCTCTCCCGAATCTACGTACCCTTCAATTTCTAAATCAGAAATCATACGAATCTCAACATCACTAACCTTAACTCTGTGAGAAATCAACCCTGACAAACTTTCAAGCAATACTACTCCAGTAATGACTTGATGAACACCTCCTCTCAATTCCTCTAGCATTATTACCGCTTCTTGGCGATTCCTAGGCTTACCTAAGATTTTATCACCTAATACAACAACTGTATCTGCACTAAGAATGTAACCATCCCTTATTTCTGACTCAACATCTCTCGCCTTTTGAAGGGCGATACGAACCACCATTTCAGCAGGTGATTCATTATCTCTTCTAGGCTGCTCATTACCTGACGGGGTCAACACAGGTACTCGAGGCCACACCGAAGATATTATATTTTTTCGTCTAGGTGAAGACGAAGCCAAAACGAGAAAATTCGGATCATAAGAAGTTTTAAATTTCATTATTTGTCAGTAAATATTCGTAAAAATTAGTTCCCCTAATCTTGAACCCATCAAAGTAATCTAAATTGAACGAGAAAGTGTAACCACACATTCAACGTGATAAGTTTGTGGAAACATGTCTACTGGATCTACAAAATCTATTGAGAAACCTCCTCCAATAAGAATATCCAAATCTCTTGCAAGTGTACTGGGATCACAAGACACATAGACTACTTTCGCAGCTTTACATTTAACTAGAGACAATAAAACCTTCTCATGGCACCCAGCTCTCGGAGGATCCAAGATAACGATATTTGGTGCGTAGTCAATTTCCTCAAGCAAAATCTCCGTTTTACCTTGGATAATTTCAATGTTTTCTATATCAGACATGTTAAACTTTGCGTCTTCAATAGCAGATGGTGACTCTTCGATAGACACAACTTTTTCTACGTATTTTGCAAATAAAATTGAGAATGTTCCTACTCCAGCAAAAGCATCTATCAATATTTCATCGCCTTTGAATTCTATGCGACTTAAGATTACTTCTGCTAATCGCTCAGCTTGAACTGTATTTACCTGGAAAAAAGAGGGCGATCCAACGCGAAAAATATTACCCAAAAGATTCTCACGGTAATGTGTCTGTCCTGATTGAATAGTTTCATTCCCAATGGACGGCTGTACTAAGGAATCCCCTGTGTTAATCCCATACCTAACTGATATTTGACTTGTATCCGGCTTAATATCTTGTAATTTTGACAGAGCTTGGTTTATCCAAGGAGTCATTAGCATACAGTTCCTAACTGGTATAAATCTCCTAGTGAGCCTATTCACGTATCCAACCTGTCCATTTCGACGC
>CEUS01257142.1_pt1 | contig 12400 bp, 8 predicted proteins | sample 427031 | NCBI WGS metagenome assembly CEUS01 (sample SAMEA2622837, study PRJEB7988) | marine metagenome | biome: marine biome (ENVO:00000447); feature: marine epipelagic mixed layer (ENVO:xxxxxxxxx); material: "saline water (ENVO:00002010), including plankton (ENVO:xxxxxxxx)" | depth 140 m | reverse complement strand
CTAGGATGGAAGAAAAATCCAGATTCATTCATCGAGGAGTTGATTGAACAGCCAACTGTTGATACCTTACATGGTGCGATAAAAGACAAATTATCGCAAAAAGGATCATCTTAGGTGTGATGTAATTTGGCAAACGCAAAGCGGGGAAAACCTAAGAATACTGGTCAAATGACACCATCCATTCCCAAAATAAAGACTGAATTGAGATATTCAGATAGATTTGGAATAAAAAACAAGCTAAAACAATTAGAGTTTGATTCAGTTACAAATCTGAAAAATTTACTATCTGCATATGAAATTCTAAACAGTCAACACTCTCGTAGTCTTACAATTCAGGATTCACTAAAATCTACAATTCAATTACTTGATCATCAAATTATGGCTGCAAAGAAAGTAAAAAATGAACTTCATGGTAGAGTAATTCTTGCTGATGAAGTTGGTTTGGGAAAAACCATTGAAGCAGGAATTTTATTAAAAGAATATTTTACAACGGGATTAATCCGAACGGCATTAATTTTAACTCCCCCATCTTTGAGAACCCAATGGCAAACAGAACTTAAAACTAAATTTAATTTAGATTTTATTGTAAACAGAGATGATGAAAGATTTAGAGACTTTGATAAACATTCCATGCTAATTTCATCTTTAGCCTCTGGAGTACAACCAAAAAATGCAGAAAAACTAAACAGTATAGACTGGGATCTTGTTATTGTAGATGAAGCTCATAGATTAAAAAATGAAAAAACTCGTTCTCATCAATTTGTAAAAGAATTACCAAAAAAATTTGTATTTTTACTATCTGCTACTCCTGTACAGAACAGTATACAAGAATTATACAATATGGTTGAGCTTGTAAATCCTGGAATTTTAGGTCCATGGAAAACTTTTGCCGCAACATACACTATCGATAAAAAAGCAAGAATCATCAATCCCTCTCATAAACATCAACTACAATCTTTACTTTCTCAATCAGTAATACGAACAACTCGTGAAGAAGTTAAAGATTATCTTTCATTTACTGATAGAATACCAAAAACTCATAGATTAGTTGCAACATCTAATGAAACTGAATTTTATGATTTAGCAACTGACTTTGTAAGAAAATTGTGGCGTGTAGAACAAGGAGGAAGAAATTTCATTTTACCATTAATGACATTGCAAAGACAAATTTCAAGCAGTACCGAATCAATGCGTGTTGCATTATTAAAAAAAATGAAACAATATCCAGATTCAAAAAATGAATTAGAAGAAATACTTGAATTGGCAAATAAAACTACAAAAGATTCTAAGATGACTGAACTTGAAGATATAATCAGTCAAGATAAAGATGGCAAGTTTTTAATCTTTACAGAATTTCGAGATACTCAACAATACATCTATGACACATTAGATGATTCAAAAATTGATGTTGTGAAATTCAATGGTCAAATGTCAACCAAGGATAGAGATCTATCAGTTGCAAAATTCAAAAAAGACGTTCAGGTAATGGTCTCTACTGAAGCAGGTGGCGAGGGTCAGAACTTTCAGTTTTGTAGTAATGTAATCAATTATGATTTACCTTGGAATCCAATGAGAGTTGAACAACGAGTTGGGCGTGTTCATAGAATTGGGCAAGATGAAGATGTGAAAATCCATAATCTAACAATTACAGGCACAATTGAAGATTACATACTGAGATTACTCTTTGAAAAGATCAATTTATTCAAAATGACAATTGGAGATCTTGATTTATTGTTTGAAGATGAGGGATTTGAAAGTATTCCAAAAGATGCGTTTGAGGCATACATGGGTGCAACAACAAAGACTGGTACAGAAAATGAATTTTCTGCATTGGGTAAAAAGTGGTCTAAAAACAAAAAAGAACTTCACGATGCAACAATGGCTTTTGATGATGAAGTTTTTTCAAATTTCAATTTATCATCATTGAGGAATTAAAATGGACGACCAAAAACTCTTAAAACTTTCAAAAGACTTGACACTAAACTATCTTGATAGTATTGGGGCTATAGTAACAGAAACTCATGGATTATACGCTGTTGAAATTCCTCCTAAATATGAAAAAATATTCAGTGGTATAAAAAAAAGAATTACTTTTGATTTAGAAGTGGCAGATACTCATTCATGTGAATATGTTGTTCCTGGAAGTAATTTCTTTGCTACAATTATTAATGAAATTAGAAAACAAGCACCTGTTGTATCTGGTTCCATCAAAAAACAATCAAATCATCCTTCTGAATATTTAGAAAAAATTAAGATTCATGATGGTTCTGCTTCAATTATTGATTCCTCAGAAGAAGAAAATTTAGCAGTTAGATTTTATTTTCAAATTAACATTAAGAGTATCAAAAGTACATCAATGTTAAAATGGATTGATTTAGATCTAGATACACTAGAAGAATTAGAATTTCCATCTGATATAGATATTGAAGATAAAACCATCAATTCAAAAAAAGATGATCCAAGAATTGATCTATGTTTTAGTAAAGCAACAGAAATTTTAGATCGTGATATTAAACCTCTAACTGCAAAGTATATTGATTTGACAGGTGATAATCTAAAACGAGATATTGAATCATTAGAAATTTCTCATGGTAAAAGAATTAAAGAAATTAAAAATGATTTATTTCATCAGAAAAGAAAACTAAAAGAAATTGATAGAAAAATAATGAATGCACGAACCTATTCATCTGAAAGTAGGTATGTAGATCAAAGAGAAAGACAAGAGGCACGTATAGATAAAGATGAAGAAAAAGCAGGAAAACAAATTGCTAGATTATCTGATGACAAAAAAATGCAGGCTCTTCAAATTGAAAAAAGATATTCACCAATCATTGATTCAGCATTAATTGCTGCACAAATTTTTTCATATTCAAGCACAAAATGTACCTTAGATATCAAGACTAAATTTGCTCAAAATGAAATATCTGCTGAATTTGTTGATTCATATCAGAAGTTTATTGTAAATTGTGATAACTGTAATGTTAATTCTGAGCAAATTCATCTCTGCATAAATTCTCATGTTGGATGTAATTTGTGTACAGAACAATGTGTAAAATGTGGAAAAGATGTATGCCAAAAATGTAGTGATCAGTTTAACCCCTGTTACATTTGTCGAGAGGGCTTATGTGATGATTGTTCAAGTAAATGCAACTTTTGTACCGAACTGACATGTAGTAATCACCTAATGCAATGTCCTCATTGTTCTAAAACTATGTGTTATTTTTGTTCAGATAATTGTGAGGTGTGTACAAAGCGATTTTGTAATCAAACAGTTAGTCAATGTGTTACATGTTACAAAAGATTATGTCAAGATGATTCAGTAACATGCATGCAATGCCAGGGTTCAGTGTGCCAAAATGATGCTCAAACATGTGGAATTTGTAATGAAATTCACTGCCAAAATGATAGTTCTGTGTGCAGTTTTTGTAAACAATCGTACAGTAAGAACTGTGTCAGAGGTGATAATTGTACCACATGTAGTAATATGAAGCAAATGTCTACTGATGATTCTATGATTTCTATGATAATTGGTGAAGAGCCAGAACTCGGTAAATTCAAAAAATGGGAAGGTGCATCAAATTCTAAAATTGCAGTTTTCAAAGCAAAAAAAACATTTGGAAAAAGAATTATAATTTTTGATGTAAAACAGGGACGAATAATTTCATCAGAAAAGAAGGGGTTACTATCATGACAATGCCTCAGGGTTATGATTCATCTACTCGTAATAATTCAGATAATCAAAATAGAAAAAGTATTGGAAATTTCTGGGAAAACTATACAGGAAAAAAAACTCTACATGAAGTTGTAAAACAGTTTGCTTTACAAAATCAAATGAACGTTAATGAAAATCTTTTAAGAGATTTTGCAGATGATGTTGCAACAAATCTTATAGAAAAACAAGTAGACCAAAGAAAACTTGTTGAATTAATGTTACATGAAATTACAACAATTTCCTCAACTGAAACAGAATCTAGCACAACACAAAGAAAAGTATCAAAAAAACAAGAGAAAAATTCAATCTTTGATGCTGATAGGTTAGATGGAAATGCATTTCAGGATTTCATGTGTGAGGTACTAAAAGCAAATGGATTTACTGATGTTTCTGTTACTGGTCAGGCTGGAGACCAAGGTGGAGACTTGCTTGCAAAAAGAAATGATGAGCAGCTGGTAATACAGGCAAAAAGATACTCTATAGACAGAAAGGTAACAAACAGTGCTGTTCAAGAAGTGATTGGTGCTATTGCATATTACAATGCAAACAAAGGTGTTGTAGTTACAAATTCATTTTATACACAATCTGCTAAAGAATTAGCCAAAGTGAACAACGTTGAACTTTGGGATAGAAATGATGTTATTGAATTTTTAAATGTCTATAACCAAAACTAAAAAATCATTTTACTCAAAAAACATTATTTAACAAAACAATTCCACTTTGTATGATTCAATGGATACATGTTTAATTCATCTCTAATAGCATTCCAGTTAGGCATTAATGAATCCAAAATTCCTATGAATTTTTCAGAATGTTTCTTTTCTATTAGATGAATTACTTCATGTAAAACAACATAACTGATGCAAATTTTTGGTTTTTTTGCCAGTTCCAAGTTTAGCCAGATTCTTTTATCATCAGAATTACATGTACCCCATCTTGTTTTCATTTTTCTAATACGAACTTCATTTGGTGTTGCCATAACTTTTTTGCTCCATTTTTCAACAAATGTAGGTAGAATTTTTTCTAATTCATTTCGATAAAATTTTTCAAATAATTGATTTCTCATCTTTATAGAAGATCTCTTTGATATGTACATCTCAAGTATGTCATTTTTTTTAATAATTTTTGGTTTGAATGTAAAATTGATAACTTTTAATCTAAATTTAGTTCCAAACAAATAATGAGTTTCACCTGAAACAAATTTTCTTTTTTCTTGTCTTTGTTGAGTGAGAAACTTTTTTTGTTGTGTCCTTATCCACGCTAATTTTGATATTACTAATAGACGAATCTTTTCATTAGTTGTATCACTAGGTACTGATACCCGTACGTTTCCTTGAGGAGGATAGACACTAAGATGAATATTTTTTATTTCTTTTCGAATAATATTCACTGTAAAATCTGATACACGAATTTTTTTTGTCCTAATACTCATCTTGGTTACTTACAATTTGAAAAATTTTATCAATTGTTTCCTCATTTGTGATGTTTGATTCTTGTAAAGTATTTCTAATTATAATTTTGACTGCTCTTTCTTTCATTTTATTTCCTCTCCATCCTTCTGCTACCTCTGATTTAATTTTCAAATCTAGTTTTACAGATAAATCCTCATTATTTTCAAGATTCTCATATAAGGAAACTAAACCTTTTGTGCTAATCTTTTCAGGATATTTTTTATCAGTTGTGGGATTCTCCAAAGTTTTACATAATTTTTCAAGGCGGCTTAGATATTCCTTGTATTTTTCAGCATTCTTTTTTCTAAATTCTATAATTTCTTCTAATAACACAGACATTTTGTCATAAAACTTTGGATTTTGTGGGTTTTTACTCACAAGTGTACTTCGTACATTATTCTCTATTGTTTCAGAACTTGCCTTTTGACTTGATTTGGTTCTTTGAGGAAGGCGATTTATAGTAGATTCCACACCGTCTTGTGCAATAATTTCAATTATTGAAGCATTCTCAAATGTTGTAATTGTTTCTGGTGCTTCTGCTTCAATGTAACTATCAATCAAATGTCTCATTCCAGGCTCGTAATCTTTAAGATCTATTGCATCTCCACTTGAAATTTTAATTTCACTACTAACCTTATGATAATGCTTTACTTCCTCTCTAATTTTTGAAATTTCATTTTCACTATAACCTGCTTCAATCATTTCTGAAGCCATTGCAGAATATGCACGGTCTAAAGATGATGTAAATTTGTATAATGCGTACCTATCTGGAGCAGTTTTTTCTAAATCATCAGAGTTTTCTGGATTACCACAAAAGTATTCTAGATAATCTTCTTGATTCTTTGTTGGTTTTACAGGTTCACAAAGAAGTTTTACTTTCTCTAAAGATGTATCTAGTTTTTCTTTTTGCACTTGTAGTTTGTCTTTTAGAAGATCTTCTGTGTCAGCCGGATCATATCCTTCAAATGCATTTGACGTGTAATCTTTTACTGATTTTTCTAAATTTTTGAATAAATCTTTGTAATCAATTATTAGTCCATATTCTTTATCTTCGCCATCCAGTCTGTTAATTCTACATATTGCTTGGAATAATCCATGATCTCGCATACTTTTGTTAATGTATAGATATGAGGCCGGAGGTGCATCAAAACCTGTCAAAAGTTTGTCTACTACAATAAGTAATTTCATTTGACCAGGTTCTTTTACAAATAATTCTCTTACCTCTTTTTCAAAATGTTCTTGGTCTGTTTCATTTTCCATCTTTTTTGAATCTGGATAAAAATTTGCTAACATTTTTTGATAGGTCTCATATTTCTGCATGTTCTCAGTTTCTTCATCTACACTAACAGTTTCTCCTTTGATTGAACTAATATGAGAACTATAAGATGTTATGATTGCACATTTTTTTACACCTGATTCTTGAAGTAATTCATAAAACCTGCATGCTTCTGGAATATCTGCTGCAACAAGCATCGCATTTCCCTTACCATTCACAAATCGTGGTAGTTGTTCCATATCCATTACAATATCCATAACAATTTTGTCCAACACACTTTTTGAACTTCTTACCCTTTGCAATGTACCCCATCTTTTCTTTAGTTCGGTCTTTTGATAGTCATTTAGATTCCTACATTTTGCTTCAAAATATTTGTCAATTGAGGCAGGACTTGTTATGTACTGATTTATGTCTCTAGCATCCCATAATAGAGGTAAAACCACTTTATCTTTTACTGCCTGATTGAACTTGTATGTGTGAATGTATGCTCCAAATATCTCATGAGATTTTTTCTTATCTTTTTGTAAAAGTGGAGTTCCTGTGAATCCTATAGACACAGAATCTGGAATCAATTTTTTCATTGCTTTATGAAGTTCTCCACTTTGCGTTCTGTGACATTCATCTACAAAGACAAAAATTTTGCCTTTGGCTTTGAAATCATCTGGAATGTTTGATAAAAGATCTTGCAGATAATCTTCATGAGCAGAAGTTCTTCCAGAACGGAATTTGTGTATGAGTGAACAAATTATAGAATCTTCGTTTTTGTTTAACCGTTCTATCAAGTCTCTGCCACTTTTTGTTCGTTGTATATTTTCTCCAACATCTTGAAACCTTCCTTCAATTTGTGCATCAAGTTCTTCTCTGTCTGTAATTAGTAATACTCGAGAGTCATCTATCTTCTCTCTAATCCATCTTGCAAGCCAAATCATGGTGAGTGTTTTTCCACTTCCTTGAGTATGCCAAATAATTCCTCCTTCTCCTCTTTTTACAAATTTTTGTGATTCAATCACTCCAAAATATTGATTGTATCTTGCAATTTTTTTAGTTCCATCATCAAAAATAATAAAGTTTTGAATAATATCTAAAAATCTATTTTTTTCACATAACGAATAGATATTTTTGTCTAATTTGTATTCAAACTCTACATCTTCTTTCCATTCTAGAAAATATTTTGCTGGAGTTTGTATTACTCCGTAGCGTAACCCTTCTGTATCGTTTCCTGCCATCACAAGCTGAATTGATGAAAAGAATTTTCTTATGAAATTATTTTCTTGATTACCAAGATTTTGTCTAATTCCTTCTGATACAGTAACGGTACTTCTTTTTAGCTCAATTACTCCAAGTGCAATTCCATTTACATATATGACAACATCTGGGCGTTTGGTATGTTCTCCTGTTATAGAAACCTCTTCAACTATGTAAAAATGATTTTTTTCTTTTTCATTCCAGTTGATAATATCTATGTGAACCGAGTCTTCTGAAACATCTCCTTTTATTTCAAAGCCATAACGCAAAAGACTGTAAAATTCCTTGTTAATTTGATAAAGACTTCCTCTATCATCAATTGTTCTTTCAATTTTTGCAATTGCCTTTTTGATTATATCATCGTCATATTTTCCTTTTAGAAATTTTTCAAGATATTCAGGTTCTATGTTGGAATTACTTTCTCTGTCCTCCCAGTTTCCGAGATTTGTATAACCTAATTTTTCTTCAAAAAATTTCATGACTCTATTTTGAGTCTCTCTTTCTTTTTGTCCTACTTTCAATTTAGTCTAATCTCCCCAGTGAGTAGTTTTTGCATCATACCTTCTTTTATCATTTTATACTTGGAGAGTTTCTTTTCTAGTTGTTCTATTTCAGAATCCATGTCTGAGAGAATTTTAGCAATCATATTTTGTTCTTCTTTTGCAGGCGGTAATGAAATTTCAAATTGTAAAAGTCTTTTTTTCTGTATATTTGGAAGTCCAGATCCTACACGTAACTTCATAATAGATTTCTCAGAATTCTTAAGTAGATAATAAAGAAAAATTTTATTCAAATCTATTTTTGATTTATTTAATGTATAACAATGACCACCTGCCCAAAATTTCTTAAATGAAAAATTAACAAATCCACATGAATTTCCACCTTCACTGATTGTAATTGTATTTCCTTCCTGATTATACTTGTTAGTAAATCCAGATGGATCCATCCCTCCATTCCAAACAGGAAAAATATCTGTTAAAGTAAGATTAGATTTATTCAATTGTTCGCCCTTCTGAATGCAAATTATTTTTCCTAATTGTTTTGTTTCCCATTCTCCATCCACGCCCTCAAGCCTCCTTTTTCCAGTTAATAGTTCCTGCATTACCCCTTGCTTGATGTTCTTTTTCTTTTCAATTAGTGTTTGAAATTGATTGACAAGTTCTTCAGTGTCAGATATAACAACTGATATCGAGTGTTGCTCACTAAGATCTTTTGGAATTGGGATAATAACTTTCGATAATAATCTGCCATTGGTTAGAGCTCGAGTTGTTTTTGAAGAAAGCGACACAATTTGTTTTCTAGCAACGGAAGAACGAAAGCAGTATTTTTTAAAATTTAAGTCAAAATTTTGGGTTTTTGGTCTTGCTCTAAGTAAAAATCCGCTAAATACCGTATTTTTTAGTTCTTCTAGAACCACTGAAGATATGCCAATTTCTTCAATGGTCTCAGATGTTCTGGCGAACAAAACATCTCCTTTCTTTATTCCAAATGCTCTAAGTTCATCATTTGACAGTGTAACTTTACCTTCAATTTGTTCACTAGTTAAACCTGAATTGTTAAAAACATCGAGAATGTTTATGATTGGTGTACCTTTACCAAAAAAGCTTTTTTCTTTATTTAATCCATTTCTAAAAGTGAAATGATCACCAATCTTAACAAAATTCCAGTTTTGTGGAATATCCAAATTTTTTGTTACCATTTGAATCCAATTTTCCCTAAATGTTGATGTACATTTTCTGTCAATGATTGATTTTCGTTTTCAAGTCCAGGTAGCGGGTCCTCATATCTTTCTACAAGTTCTTTCATCCTGTTGGTAAGCTTATGTGATAATTTCTCTAACTCTTCATTTATTGAATATGAAAGTGAAGAAAGCCATTTATCATTAACAACCAGCTTTTTGATTTCATCTGTTGTTAGTTTTTTATATTTTTCAACTAATTTCTTTTCCATCTCTTTTTCTTTTGACTTGATCTCTGCGTCGACATCTGCTTTCTTGGTAAATTTTTCAAGATATTTTTTTATTATTTCAAATTCATCTTCAAATTCTGTATCATTTTTTATGATCTTTATTCTCTTATCTATCTCTCCCTTTGCTATCTTTCCTGATTTTCCTCTAACTTCACCAAATACATCTCCATCATCTCCATTTGCATACTCTTCCTCCATATCATCCATCTCTTGATTGAGGCTCTCAGAGTCTGCAATCAATTGATTATGTTTATCATTTTTTTCAGAAAAATATTTCTCAATCATTAATTCTTTAGGAATTAATTCGTTGTACCAGTCTTTTACCTTTCCTTTATTCTTACCTTTTTCAAACAAAATTGGAGTTATCTCTTTTCCTGTGTTCCAACCATTTTGTGCAATTAGGTATACATCATCTTGCATTGTTTCTTCCCAGTATGACATCAAGTATTGATAAATGTCATATCTGTCAATTAAGGAGATATCTAAAAACTTCTTCAACAAATCTTCAGATATGAGATGAATCAACTCTTTTGGATTCGTATCTACCTTTATTCCATCAAATATGGTGTAATTATCAATCTTCCATTTTTCATATATGTCTATAACACTTTTAGTAAATTTCTCAAATTCCTTATGAGTGAAAATTTTATTCTGGATTTCAGACTTTTCTATTTTTAGATCTAGGTACCCTTTTCGTTTATTTGGAGAAAATAGTTCCTCTTGTAAACTGGGATATACGCGCCAGTATTTTTCCAAATTATCAATGTCTGATTCTGGTATGCCACCATTTAGATGCGCATCAATATCTTGAATGTCTTCTTCTTCTTGACTGTCTATATATCGTGTAATGTTTAGATTGAAATCATTTTTTTCATTTGATATCTCTGAAAGGGGAATTAATCTAGAAAATTTTGGAATCTCTATTTGATTAGTAAATACATCAACAATTTTGTGAATGTCTTTGGCTTGCAATCTGTTTTTATTTCCATCTTTTATGAAATTTTTACTAGCATCCATCATGAAAATTTCTTTTCTATCTTCTGCATTTTCTTTATCAAGGATTACGATACATGCAGGAATTCCTGTTCCATAAAACAGGTTTGAAGGTAATCCAATAATTCCTTTAATCCATCCTCTTTCAATGATTTTTTTCCTAATCACAGCTTCTGCATTTCCACGAAACAAAACACCATGAGGTAGAACAATTGCACCCTTTCCATTAGGTTTGAGGGACTTTAACATGTGAAGTAAATATGCATAGTCTCCATTTTTTCTTGGAGGAACTGCAAACCCATCAAACCTTTCAAATGTATCATTTTCTTCATTAATTGCGGTACTCCATGCTTTGTCTGAGAATGGAGGATTTGCTACAGCAAAGTCAAATGTTTTGAGTTTTTCATTTTCTATGAATTGAGGAGAAGAAATTGTATCCTCATTTTTTATCACTGCTAATGGTGCATTATGAATAAACATGTTCATCTTTGCCATTGAACTTGTTGCAAGATCCTTTTCTTGACCGTAAATTGTCAATCCATTAGGAGATTCATCATGGGCTTTTAGTAAAAGAGAGCCAGAACCACAAGTAGGATCGTAAACTGTTTGAGATTTTATTTTAGCGTTTGCAGTTCCTACAACCTTGGCTATGATTCTAGAAACTTCTGCAGGTGTATAAAATTGACCTTTACTTTTTCCTGATTGGGTTGCAAAATTTCGCATCAAATATTCATATGCATCACCAATGATGTCGTCACCCTCTGCCTTGTTTTTACTAAAATCTAAACTATCATTTTGGAAAATTCCTACAATTTTTGATAATTTTTCAACTTTGGCTTTTCCCGAACCAAGTTTATCAGAATCGTCAAAATTTGCATCTTTTGTAAGATTACCCAAGTCACATTCTTCTGCAAGTTTTGAAATTATCTTGTTAATTCCTTCTCCGATGTTTGGTTTTCCCTTGAGTTTAATCATATCATGAAAGCTTGCACCATCTGGAACCTCAATTTGTTGATTCTTTTTTCCGTAATACTTGTCAGTTAGATATTTGACAAACAAGATGACAAGAATGTAGTCTTTGTATTGGGAAGCATCCATGCTGCCTCTTAATTCATCACAACTTTTCCATATGCTACTGTATAACTGACTTTTTTTAATCGCCATGTATCACAGATTTTTTGCTGAAATATGAATATGATCATATTACCCAGGTAATACTCGAGTAATACTATATCATCAAAGAATTTTTTAGCTGATTAGTTTAATGTTGAATTATGGTAGAGATTCCAGAACACACACAAACTCTGATAAAAAACTGCATGATTCAAAGACTAACAACTGCTGAATCATTAGATTATCTAGAAAAAAACAATGTCAAAATCAGTGAAAGAACATTTCGCAGATACAAAAGTGAAATTTTAGAGATTCAAAATGCATTAGAGGTCTATTCATGGGGACACATTCAAGAAGAACAAATACAAAAAATGGAGACTAAACGAACCATCCTAAAAGAATCATGGAAGTTGTATCAAAACACTACTAAACCATCAGAAAAATTGGCAATTCTAAAATCAATTGAAAAAACATCTGATGAACTACCAGGAGTAGTTTGGGATGTTAATCGTTATGGCTGTGATATTAAATACAAAAAAGATTACAGAAAACGTCACAATCTACTAAATCAAGAAGATGAGATTGCACTTGCAAAAAACGGTCAGGATTCACGCTTAGAATGACCGATTTCAGGTCAAATTA
>CEUS01283634.1_pt1 | contig 12402 bp, 12 predicted proteins | sample 427031 | NCBI WGS metagenome assembly CEUS01 (sample SAMEA2622837, study PRJEB7988) | marine metagenome | biome: marine biome (ENVO:00000447); feature: marine epipelagic mixed layer (ENVO:xxxxxxxxx); material: "saline water (ENVO:00002010), including plankton (ENVO:xxxxxxxx)" | depth 140 m | reverse complement strand
TTTCCTCGAGATCATCTATATGTTGTCGGTTTTGCTGATAATGCATGGGAATTAAAAGGGGAAGAACTCTTGAAGGCTACTTGGGGAGGGTATTCACCTGGAACAAACATGCAACAAGCGCTCCAACTAGCGCGGTCTCTGCTGGCAAAACACCGAGTCGGAACAAGACAAGTAATAATGGTTACTGATGGCGAGCCAACCGCGCACTCTGAAGCGGGTGTTCCATTCTTTAGTTATCCGCCAAGCGCGAGGACAATTGATGAAACTCTTAAGGAAGTGAAGCGATGCACTAAACAGAATATAACAATCAACGTATTCATGTTAGAGATGGCTTACTACCTAGTACATTTTGTAAGGCAAATAACACAGTTGAATCGTGGGCGCGCTTTCTTTACCACACCAGACAAACTTGGGGAATACATGCTGGTTGATTACATGTCCAACAAACGGTGAAGTACCCATAACAAATTTGTGGAGCAAAGAATGTGAACCTCACGTATCTCGGTTCCGCAAAGTAGGGAACAAAATCGATTCCCTTATCGATTCCTGACCAGTTATTAACATTGTAAGTCGGTCTATACCCATACCGAGCCCACCTGTAGGTGGCATCCCATGCTCGATCGCAACTAAGAAATCTTCGTCAAGGCGATCAAAATCCTCGTTGGCGTACATCTTGCGCGCTTCTTCTTGCGCAACCATACGTGCCCTTTGTTCTAATGGATCATTCAATTCCGTAAATGCATTTGCTATTTCCATCCCTCCAGCAAAAGCTTCAAATCTTTCAACCAAACTAGGTTCACCCTTTTTTTTCTTAGCTAGAGGTGACATTTCAGTCGGATAATCAACCAAAAATGTTGGTTGTTGCAACTGCGGCTCAACACGATCTGAAATTAACTTATCGGCCAGCTGAGACCAGCTAACCCCTGGTTGCGGAGTCATATTTTGTTCTTCCATCTTGCGCCGCAAACCATCTACGGTGCTACATTCTTCTGAAAGAATATCGATCCCTGTTGCATCTTTCACCGACTGCCTAAGATCTAACCGGCGCCACGGTGGTTTAAAGTCAATTTCGGTATCCTTGAATTTAACCGTGTAAGACCCCAACAGATCAAGAGCTAAACCTGAAACCATTTCTTCTACCATACTCATCACATCTTGATAATCTGCATACGCTTCATAACTCTCTAGCGTAGTAAATTCAGGATTGTGCTTCGTATCAATTCCTTCATTCCTAAAGATGCGTCCAATCTCATAAACTTTATCGAATCCACCAACTATTAAACGTTTCAAATGAAGCTCCGTCGCGATACGTAGAAACAAAGTTTCATCTAACGTATTGTGGTGGGTTGAAAACGGCTGCGCCATAGCGCCCGCTGGAATTGGTAAAAGCATAGGCGTTTCCATTTCAAGAAAACCACGATTATCCAAAAAATGACGCACGTAAGAGACAATACGGCTCCGTGCCTCAAATATATTCCTTACTTCCAAATTTGCAGCTAGATCCAAATATCTTTGTCGATATCGTTGTTCTATATTCTGTAATCCATGCCATTTCTCAGGTAGTGGCCGAAGAGCCTTTGATAGTACTGTCAATTGCTCAATTTGAAGGGTTATTTCCTCGGTCCTCGTTCGAAACAAATGCCCCTTAACGCCGATAAAATCGCCCAAATCAAGCTCTCTTAATAGAGCGAATTGCTTGTCGCCAGCATTTTCTTGGCGAATACTCAGTTGAATCCGCCCCGAACCATCTTGAATATCAAGAAATGCGAGTTTCCCCATCAAACGCTGAGCGACTAACCGACCTGCCAATCGCCTTTTTGGATCAGTCTTATAGCCCCCATACCCTTCACGCTTGGTAAAAAGCGTGATTGCTTTCTCGATATCATGTGTTCGATCAAATCTACCGGGGTAGGGATCAATGCCTTGGGAACGTAAGCGCTCAGTCTTAATTTTCCGTTGCTCAATCTGTCCTTCAAGTCCCTCAACGCGACTTTCTGTCATTCGACTTTAACCACTGATATCTTACGGATACCGGCCGGAGCAACCACTTCAATGGTATCCCCTTCACTATGCCCAAGAAGAGCACGCCCTACTGGCGATTCATTAGAAATCAATCCTTCCTTGGCATTCACTTCTGCACTGCCCACAATCTTGTATTGTGATTCCCGATCATTCTCCATCATTATTGTTACCTTAGAGCCAATTCTTATTGTCTCCGAAGGCTGTGCATTATCAGGAATTATTTCAGCATTCTTTAAAACATCTTCAACCTCAATGATTCTTCCTTCAACAAATGCTTGTTCATTCTTGGCATCTTCATATTCATTATCTTCCGTGTTGCCAAGCTCCCTTGCGGCTTCAACACGTTCAGCCGCGGCAGGTCGCCTAGTCGTTATCAACTGATTCAATTCAGCCTGCAACTTCTGCAGCCCTTCCTCAGTCAACAAATTCCTACCTGTCGACATTCTAATCTCCTTGATAGCGATCTCTTTATCTTCAGTAGTTATCTATTCTGCTGGCTCAAATTTGACACCACAAAGCTAACACTAAAGATCTCTCCGAATCCAGTTGCAATACCCACTGTTGAGACAGTCTACGGTTTTATTGCGCTAATGGCTACTCCCGAATAAATACAACTCAATCCACGCCACCAATATCGATCAAAACTAACGTTAATTCAGATCCTAGCGGCATAAACCAATTGTAGCTCTGCGATTTCGTTGATAATGTATACTAGTGCTAAGCGTTTGATATACCCCAGCCCCCTGGGGATGGGTAGAAAGCAATATTTAAGACAATGGATACTGATATTCAAAATGACGCCTTGAAGCGCCTAAAATATATTGAGGGACACATAAAAGGCGTGACAAAGATGGTAATGGACGACAAGTATTGTGTTGATGTAATAAAGCAATCATATGCGATACGCAAATCTCTTGAGAAAGTGGAAGCGGTCCTGATAGCAGGGCACATGCGAACGCACGTAATTCCCGGAATCCGCGACGGTCATGAAAACCAACAAATCGACGAGTTAGTCGAATTATATGGCTTATCAAACAAGTAAGAAAATTAGGACTCAATGAAACTAGAATCACCTCCAAAAATCACCCTATCAGTCCAAGGAATGACGTGTGCTGCATGTGTAGGCCATGTAGAAGAAGCACTTGATTCGGTTGAAGGTGTGTCATCAGTGAAGGTGAATCTCGCAACAGAAAAAGCGACAGTTGAAATCACAGAGCGAGACTTAAATTTACAAAATCTTATAACAGCGATCCAAGAAGCCGGATACGAAGCGCGTGTCTATCACACGAAGCTTCTTATCGCCAAAAATGGCCCATTAACAGATCAAGATGTTTTCCCGATTTTCGATGATAACCCCGGGATTCGAAATGTTGCAGTTGACGCGACCGAACACAGTGTTGCAATTGACTACCTAGCATCAGTTACGGACAGAGAAGAAATTCGGGGGATGATCGAGAGTGCCGGGTATAACGTAACTGGCTACGATGAGCCTGAGGATTTCGATCAATTTGCCCTTGACAAGGAAAATGAATCCGCGGTGCTAAAAGGAAAATTTCTAGTATCCATCATTGGTGCGGGATCTATCATGGCTTTTGGATTGTTGCAAAATCTATTAGGCGTGTCATTCATATCGAGCCAACTAACACACTTTATAGCATTTGCAATAGCAACACCAATCCAATTTTGGGCGGGGGCACAATTCCATCGAGGCGCATGGATTGCGATCCGCCACAAAAAATCCAACATGAACACTCTAATCACAATTGGGACGTTCGCGGCATATCTTTATAGCACTATCGCGACTTTTGTACCCAACCTGTTTACTAGTTCCGGATTTAATGCGAGCGTGTACTTTGACACATGCACCACAATTATTGCATTAATTCTACTTGGTCGTTTTTTGGAAACCCGTGCCCGTAGACACGCATCAGACGCAATCCAAAAATTGATGGAATACCGCCCGAAAACAGCACGAGTAATCAGGAACCAGATAGAAGATGTCATTAACGTGGATCAAGTCGTGCCAGGAGACACAGTTTTGATCGCCCCAGGGGAAAAGATTCCTGTTGATGGAACAATCGTTGATGGTTTGTCTCATGTTGACCAGTCAATGTTAACTGGCGAGAGCATCCCTATTGAGAAAATACCTGGAGACGCAGTAATTGGTGGAACAATCAATCTCAGTGGGGCTTTCAAATTTGTTGCGGAGAAAGTAGGAAAGGAAACAGTTTTAGCACAAATTGTACAAATGATTGAGGAGGCACAAAGCTCAAAAGCACCAATCCAAAAACTGGCGGATGCAGTCGCCAACATATTTGTTCCGCTTGTCCTCATTATTGCCATGTTCACGTTTACTCTATGGTCGATCTTCGGACCTAGTCCATCTTTCACTATCGCAATGCTGAACTGTGTAGCAGTTCTAATTATCGCTTGCCCTTGTGCACTTGGCCTTGCGACGCCCACAGCAATCATGGTAGGTACAGGAAAAGGCGCAGAGAACGGAATCATCATTCGGGGTGGCGATGCATTAGAAGAAGCACACAAAATAAACACTTTGATTTTAGATAAGACAGGAACAATAACTATTGGCAAACCAGTTGTAACCGATGTAATCGCTGCAAATAAAGGTCAAGAGAATGAGGTGATCAGAATTGCAGCAATAGCAGAGCGGTTTTCCGAGCACTCTCTAAAAGAAGCCATTTTAGATAAAGCGAAAGAACTTGATATTTTAGTCGACGAACCAGAAGAGTTCCAGTCACACTCAGGACTAGGCATTACAGCGAAAATTGACGGCAAAAGTGTTTTGATTGGTAACCAAGCTCTTCTAGACAAACATAAAATTTCCTTGAATGAATTTGAAAAAATGGCCGTCAACTATCAACAACAAGGTAAGACTACAATGTTCATTGTGGCCGAAGAGGCTGTCACCGGTTTGATTGCTACACATGATCCAGTGAAGAACAATGCACCTGAAACAATTGCACAATTGCAAAATATGGGGCTGGAAGTGCACATACTCAGCGGCGACAATAAAAAAACAGTTGATTCTATCGGGCAAAGCATCGGCATAAAGTCAGTATTCGCTAATCTGTTACCAGAGGATAAGGCACACCAAGTTGCCATCATCCAAGCGCAGGGACGCAAAGTTGCCATGGTCGGTGACGGTATCAATGATGGACCTGCACTTGCCCAAGCTGATATTGGCATAGCGATTGGTACTGGAACAGACGTTGCGATAGAGGCATCTGATATCACTTTAATCGATGGTGATCTCAATGGTATCGTTACAGCCCTGAAATTATCTCAACGCACGATGCGAACAATCAAGCAAAATCTTTTCTGGGCTTTCTTTTATAACGTTGCCTTGATTCCGATAGCTGCGGGAATTCTCTACCCGCTCTTTACAACAATAGCACCACCCGCATTTATATCTCCAATCCTTGGTGAATCTGGGTTCTTAAACCCTATGATGGCTGCAGCCGCGATGGCCATCAGTAGCGTTACTGTCGTCAGCAATTCTCTTCGATTAAAAAATTTCAGCGCACCAAATTAAGGAGATTAAAATGGTTGGAAAATTCATTGGGTTCTTAACAAAGCCAGAACCAGCGATCGACCCAGTTTGTCACATGAACGTCGATACAAAAAATCCACCCGGTGGCATCCACGATCATGAAGGCGTGACGTATTATTTTTGTGGGCCCGGATGTCGAGTCAAATTCAGTAAGGAACCCGAACCGTATTTATCTGGTGAAAAAGGTGGCCACATGTAACAAAGAGCTGCACTGAAATGATTAACCATAAAAAACGTACCTATCCCCATTTTGTAAAATGGTGAACCTCTTTCACTACCACGTTCAGTTCCGAATAAATATGGCCCGCATCATACTTCTGATAATGATGGCAGGGCTCATTTTGCATGTGAACATCTCTGAGGTGAGCGGTGAAAGTAAATTAGGTGATGTCTTAGAAATAGGCGGCATTTCCGGTCCTTATGAACTTAAAGCTTTTGTCAGTCCTGCTATTCCTACATTGGGTAGCGCTAAAGCATTTGTTCGCGTTACAAATTTGCAGACTGGATCTCCAGTTGCAGACGCGGACGTCCGCATCACGATCACTGGAGCAAACACCAATAGTTCTGGATGGGTAATAGCTTTGAACTCGCCTGACACTCCAGAGACCTATTCAAGCGAAATTGATTTTCAACATCCTGGCAAATGGTTCCTCAACTTTCAAGTCACCAGCGAAATTGGTGTCGGCCATTTAGATACTGAAATTGAGGTCCCGCCCTCGCCTCGAGTAGGTTCCGGGGTTTTTATTTGGGTGTTAGTATTGATCGTGATAGGAGCGATAACACTTCGTATCTGGTGGGGGACCAGGACAACAGCCCGCGCTCGAAGACAAACATAATTTGGAGAATCCACCTAACGACAACCAAATCTATATATAGTATTCCATCTATGATTCTTATTTTAGCCACTAATACTTCAAAACTCTGCCTTACACTTTCACAAAGTGTTGAATACATGTAGAATAACGAAACGTACGTAGGAAGAAAATACCGCTTAGCGCAAGAGCGTTTTGCGAAGTTATGAAGGAGCATCTGATGATTACAGTCACACCAGCGGCTGCAGCTAAAATCGGCGATCTGTTCCGTGAACAAGACACAGAGGGAGCATCGCTGAGAGTCTTTGTTCGATCTAATGGCACTGAACAACCGCAGGTTGGAATGGCAATTGAACCCGAACCCACTGATCGAGATGAAATGGTTGAAACCGAAGGCATTAAAGTAGTTGTTGATGCAGAGAGTCTTCCATTCGTAATCGGATCTGAAATTGACTACCTTGATTCAATGGTACAAGCAGGATTTACAATCCGTAACCCGAATCTTGCGGGCGGTGGATGTGCATGTGGTGGTGGTGGTGCATGTGGCTGCGGAGGTGGCGCACAAGCAGAAGCCGGTGCCGGTGCATGTGCATGCGGCGGCGGTGGAGCATGTGCCTGCGGAGCGGGCGCACAAGCCCAGGCTGGTGCCTGTGCATGTGGAGCCGATCACGGACACGCTCATTAGTCCCCCTTGTTTTTTCGACATGAAAAAGAGAGGTTGGAGCAGCTGCTCCAACCTTTTTTTTTTAGATCAACCTCTTTTTTGGGAAATCTAGACTCAATCTATAGTAAACGACTTGAATAGAATGACCCATACTCTTCGAGAATCGACATGAGATTTTTCTTGTTCTCCAGTGCTGACCCCGCCGAGAGTGAGAAAGGCCGTATAACTCGCCTTGCGAGAGTCCGCGAAGCTGTTTTTGGTGCTCAAGACGGCCTCATAAGCACTGTCGCTTTAGTATCTTCGGTATTTGGTGCCGCTACAGATAATTTTTTGATAATCGTAGCGGGACTTGCAGGCGCTTTAGGTGGAATGATTTCAATGGCTGCAGGCAGTTTCTTATCCTCACGAGCGCAACGAGAATTATACGAAAAAGAAATTAGAGATGCCGAAAAAAAGCTTGAGAAAGATCCCCAAGAACGTATCAATAAACTTACTTCCTTGTACGTCGAGGAAGGGCTTAATGAAAGTGACGCGACCTCAATTTCAACTCGACTTGCATCGGATCATCAAGTGTTTCTCAATACGCTTATTGAAAAAGAATTAGGATTAAGCCCTGAACTACCGGGTAGTCCCATTAAAGATGCGGTTACAATGGGCACTGCTTTTGTCGGTGCCGCTTTTGTACCAATTGCACCATATTTTTTTCTACAGGGATTCTCAGCTTTTGTTACTTCAATCGTTGCAGCTGGGCTTGCACTCTTTTTTGTCGGTGTAGGTAAAAGTCGCATTACAAACCGCCCTGCAATTCGATCTGGTCTTGAAATTTTGTTCATTGGGGCGACTGCTGGAAACATTGGGTATGCGTTGGGCACTATAGTTCCCAATCTCCTACAGTGATAGCAAGTCACCAATCGAGATTTAACTGTACAATCATGCCAGTCTTTATTTCATATTTCTGAGTCAATCCTCCGTTCATTTCCAATGCAAATTTTGCTGGCTTTTTAGAAGTATAACGAATCAAGTCTTTTTCCAAAGCCCCAATCTGTGGAACCATTGTCTTTATATCAATGATCTCAAGAGTATGATCAAGGAACAAAATATCTAAAGGAATCAACGTATCTTTCATCCAAAAAGTCAGGATCGCCTCCTCTGAAAAAACGAATAACATCGCATTATCAGGAGGTAAAGTCTTTCGATTCATCAGACCGTTGGCCCTCTTCAAATTCGTGTCAGCAACCTCTAGAAAGAAGACATGCCCATTAATCACGGCAAGGTTTTCGGACTTGTTCTTTTCGGCATCATCGACAGCGGACTGATGTGCCTGAATATCTCGATCTACTTGCACGCGGGTAGAAGTCACTGAATCCGGCTCCAAAGCCGCCCGATTACAACCAGCACTAAACAAAAGAAAAACGAAACCCATCGCACAAAAGACAAACTTCTTATAGCGCTCGAAGAGGACTGCGGCTATTTTGTTATGCCTTTATCTTGCAGCATAGTTTCGACGGTCGCGCCAATATCACCCGGTGTTTCTGATACATAGCATCCGGCATTCCGTAGTGCTTCTTTTTTCGCATCAGCAGTACCCTGAGCACCAGTGATAATTGCCCCAGCATGCCCCATCCGACGACCAGGAGGAGCAGTCGCTCCCGCTATGAATCCCGTCACAGGCTTTTCCATTCTATCGCGAATAAAATCTGCCGCCTCTTGCTCGGCAGTGCCACCGATCTCACCAATTAAAACAACGGCATCAGTTTCGGAGTCCTCTTCAAAGAGCTCCAGTATATCCGTGAACCGGGTCCCCACAATTGGGTCGCCCCCAATCCCAACACAAGTACTTTGTCCTATACCACGACGTGTTAATTGCACAGTTGCTTCATATGTTAATGTGCCTGATCGGGACACCACACCAACACGTCCAAATTCATGAATATTATTTGGAATAATGCCTGCTTTGGCTTGTTCTCCTGGTGACGTCAAACCCGGGCAGTTTGGTCCGATAAGACGAGTTTTGGTATTTTGCAGATAAGTCTTCACCTTAACCATGTCCAATGTAGGCAAACCATCGGTTATGCAGACAATTAAATCAATACCAGCATCAGCAGATTCTAAAATCGCATCTGTTGCAAATGCTGCTGGAACAAAGATAAGTGAAGTGTTAGCGCCTTCTTTATTCACGCTTTCAGCAACAGAATCAAAAATAGGACGATCAAGATGTGTCGTACCACCACGACCTGGAGTCACTCCCCCAACAATCGTGGTTCCGAATTCAATACACCGCTCCGCATGAATGGTCCCTTCCCGACCAGTCATCCCTTGAATTATCACACGTGAATCTTTATTTAAAAGAATACTCATCTATCACCTTCTAATTTAAGCGTTACGTACAGCGTCTGGAACTTCTTCAAGGTCATTCACTATCGCACATTTAATGCCGGAATCACGCAAAATCTGCTGCCCATCCTCCCAGTTGGTCCCAGTCATTCTAATTACTAATGGGATATCAATGGAACCATCCTTGTAGGCAGCCACAATGCCATTCGCAAGCACATCACAACGCAATATCCCGCCAAAAATATTTACTAGCACTTTTTTAACGCTGGGATCAGACACAATCAACTGGTAAGCAGCTGTAATTTGTTCCTCCGACGCACCACCACCGACATCCAAGAAGTTCGCCGGAGACAGTCCTGCAGCCTGCGTCAAATCCATGGTCGCCATAGCTAATCCCGCTCCATTAACCATACAACCGACATCCCCATCAAGCTTAATATACTGAATGCCTTGGTCATTCGCTTGGCGCTCTAAAGGATCCTCTTGATCCCCGTCACGTAATTCACTGTTCTCACTTTGCCGGAAAATACCGTTATCATCAAAATTAACTTTCGCATCGGCCGCTAGCAAGCGACCGTCCTTTGTAATTACAAGTGGATTGATTTCAATCATGGAACAGTCACGTGACGAAAAAGCACTCAACAGATTCGCAAGCAAAGCAGAAAACGCTCGAGATTCCGCCGTATTTAATTCCATATCCGTCGCGAGAGCACGTCCCTGAAAAGGTTGATAGCCAATTATAGGATCTAAAACCGCTTGATGAATCTTCTCTGGTGTCTCAGCAGCAACTTCTTCAATTTCCATGCCACCTGATTCGCTAGCGATTATAATAGTCCGCCCAATACTGCCATCAATAATTACACTTAAATAGAGTTCACGTTCCAGTTCCAAGATTTCTTCCACAAGCACACTCTTCACCGGTGCACCCGCAGGCCCTGTTTGCAACGTAACAATATTATTCCCAATCAACTCCTCGGCAGCCGCTTCGGCTTCCTCCGGGGATTCTACCAATCGCACGCCTCCAGCCTTTCCACGACCTCCCGCATGCACTTGAACCTTCACAACCGCGGAACCACCCAAATCTTCGGTAGCAGCGCGAGCCTCCGCAGAGGTATATGCGACCCCTCCCTTTGGTACTGCAACACCAAAAGAACCAAGCAATTCTTTAGCTTGGTATTCATGGATTTTCATTGAACCTTCTCCCTATTTTTATAGAGCTCCTATCAATTCTGAAAGACGCCCTAACTGCACTCTAAAGAACGAGTAATTAAATTAATACAAACATATTGTAACAGCGCATACTTCAGGAACTCAGCAGCGGGAGCATTATAGTGAAAACTAGACACGACTGTCCAATTAAAAATGCTCTAAATGATTCGGGGTTTCAAAAATCTCGTCATGAAAACCACCTCCATCAACTTGTTTCGCCGAATGATTGAGATATCATATGCATGTACTTGAGGAAGGAACGAACGCAATGGATGTAAATCTGGCTGTCCTGTTCATCGCTGGAATAATAGCAGCGTCTTTAGGCAGCCTGGTGGGTGCAGGGGGTGGATTTTTATTAATACCGCTTCTGCTTTTTCTTTTGCCATCGAATACAAGTGCTGGAATTATTGGTGGTATGTCATTATCCCTCGCTCTTACAAACGGATTGATTTCCTCGGTAGGATACAGAAAACAGCGTCGAATCCACTATAAATGGGGGTTGATATTTGCTTCTGGAAGCATCACCGGAGCGATCATTGGCGCAACCGTCGTGCAATTCATATCACGTGACATATATCAGATTATATTTGGAACGATTCTTATTCTCCTAACACTGTATTTACTCGTTCGACCTGCACCTCAAACAGGTTCGTCTTCAACAACTGCAGATGAAGGTGCCCCGCCACCCCGAATAGTACCCGGCGTTCTCCTTGGACTTCCAATCGGTTTTATTGCTGGGCTTGTTGGAATTGGCGGAGGCATAGTCCTCGTTCCCGCAATCGTATACGCATTCCGATTCGTACCCCATATCGCAACAGCTACCTCTGTTTTTACCATTATTTTCACTAGTCTCGCGGCAATCCTTGTAAGGACAATAACGCTCAACCTTGAAGCGCACCTGATAGGTATAATGGTTGTCGTAGCGGGGGCATTAATTGGAGGCAGAATCGGCCCCGTGCTCTCTCAGAAAATATCAGGGCAATGGCTTATGCGGGTCTTATCTGTGGCCTTGGGCATAACAGGGGCGACTCTAACCATGAGAGGTCTTGGAGTTATAACAATGTGACTCCGAGATGATTAGATTTCAAGTTGTAGCTACGATATAGGTTCATAAAAATAGAGCAGATTCACAAACGTTCCGATTATTATACGGAGGAAAATAAGATGCCCTCAAAAGGAAAAGAAAGAACTTCAACCCGATCCACAAAAAAATCGGAGCGCGCATCTGCCGTCGCCGAGAACTATCTTTTGTCCATGTACGGTTTTTGGGAAGATCAGAAAAACCCCACTCTCGCCGTTTTAGCGGAATCATTAAAACGCATGCCGGAAAGTGAGGGACTGGGAACGTCACTACCATCAGTCACAGGTATGGTACGGCGTATGCAGAAAGAAAATCTCCTTGAGGTAAATTCCCAAAAGGAAATCCTCTTGACACGAGAAGGGTTTCGGCGCGCAGAGGATATTACAAAAAGACACCGCTTAGCTGAACTTATGGTTGTTGACTTGTTTGATATTGGCCTCCCACGCGCCCATCTTGAGGCTCACCGCCTTGAACATGCCATATCATCAGAACTCATGCAAAACATTATCAAGCGACTAGGTGATCCTGCTTTATCTCCATTCGGTCGTCCTATACCTGGACTTTTTGATGATAAGAACGGACCTGAAGTTATTTCCTTAGAACAAACAACCGAGGGAAGCACATATCTCATTCAGCGTATCCCTGAAGATAATGAAGATTTAGTGCAATTCCTTGTAGATGCCGATATCCTCCCAGGGAATACAGTCAC
>CEUS01087205.1_pt1 | contig 12408 bp, 7 predicted proteins | sample 427031 | NCBI WGS metagenome assembly CEUS01 (sample SAMEA2622837, study PRJEB7988) | marine metagenome | biome: marine biome (ENVO:00000447); feature: marine epipelagic mixed layer (ENVO:xxxxxxxxx); material: "saline water (ENVO:00002010), including plankton (ENVO:xxxxxxxx)" | depth 140 m | reverse complement strand
CTCTTTTTTATATATATATGTCAAAACAAAATAAATTAATTCTCGTAGATGGATCTGCTTATATTTTTAGAGCTTATTATGCTCTCCCTCCTATGAGTAGAAAAGATGGAACACCAGTTAATGCTGTATTTGGATTTACTAATATGCTTGTAAAGCTCATAGAGGATTATAGAGAAGAAAAATTAATAGTTATTTTTGACGCGGCACGTAAAAATTTCCGTAATAAAATTTATCCAGCATATAAAGCCAATAGAGGTGAAACACCTGAAGATTTGATACCTCAGTTTGATCTAATAAAAAAAAGTGTAAATGCATTTAATATTCCACAATTAGAAATTGAAGGATATGAAGCAGATGATATTATAGCTTCATATGCTAAAAATGCACAAAAATTAAACATATCATCATTAATAATTTCTTCTGATAAAGATTTGATGCAATTAGTTAATGATAAAGTTCAAATGTTTGATCCTATGAAAAATAAAAAAATAGGAATTAATGAAGTAATAGAAAAATTTGGAGTTGAGCCAAATAGAGTTACACAAATTCAAGCTCTAACGGGAGATAAAGTTGATAATATACCAGGTGCACCAGGAATTGGGCCAAAAACAGCATTAGAATTAATTAATAAATTTGGTAATATTGAAGAATTAATCAATAATGTTGATCAAATTAAACAAGAAAAAAGAAAAAAAATTATTCAAGATTCTGTTCAGGATATTAGAGTAAGTCTTGAACTTGTAAAATTAGATGACAAAGTTAAACTTCCAATTTTAATTGATAAAATAATTCCTTATAATAAAATAAACAATAATCAAGAAAGTATAAATAATTTCTTAAAAGAACAAGGTTTTAGAGCAATTATTAATCGTATAGCAAATAATTCATTTATAAATAAAAAAAATATTAGCAATGAGAATAAAAATAATCAAATTCAAGCTAAATATATTGCAATTAATGAGATAAATAAGCTTAAAAATATTGCTCAAGAAATAAAAAAAGTGGGTATTTGCGCAATAGATACGGAAACTGATTCATTAAATATTGAAAAGGCAAATTTGGTAGGCATTTCATTATGTTACAATGAACATTCTTCTTATTATATTCCAATCAATCATAAAAATTTAGAAAATCAAAAAAGAATTAAAGAACAAATTTCAGAACTAGAAGTTTTAGGAATTTTTAAAGATATTTGTTCTGATCCAAGTATTTTAAAGATTGGTCAGAATATAAAATATGACATTCGTATTCTTAGAAAATATAATGTTAATTTTAAAACAATAGATGATACGATGTTATTATCATATGCACTTGATAATGGAATAACCAGACATGGTATGGATGATTTAGCTTTTATGCATTTTAATCATTCAACAATAAAATTTAAAGATATTGTAGGTTCTGGGAAAAAGGAAATATCTTTTGATTATGTAAATATAGAAGATGCTACCAAATACGCCGCAGAAGATGCTTTTATCACATTTAAATTATTTAATTTATTACATCCAAGGATATCTATGGAGAAAAGTACTTATATTTATGAAAAAATTGATAAACCTCTAATTAATGCGTTGAGTTTAATGGAATATATTGGAATAAAAATTAATAAAAAATATTTAAAAAAATTGAGTCTAGAATTTGAAAATGAAAGTCAAAAAATAGAAAAAAAAATATTTAAAATAACAAGTAAAAATTTTAATATTGGATCGCCAAAACAATTAGGAGAAATATTATTTGTTGAAATGGGAATAAAAGGAGGAAAAAAAACAAAAACAGGTTCATATTCTACCGATTCTTTAACTTTGGAAGATTTGTCCCATCAGGGGCATGTGATTGCTAATTTAGTTCTTGAATGGAGAGAGTTAACAAAACTAAGATCTACTTATACTCAAGCACTTTTAGAACAAGCGGAAGAAAAAACAGACAGAATTCATACTTCTTATGCTATGGCTACTACTCTTACCGGTCGTTTAAGCTCAAATGATCCAAATTTACAAAATATCCCCATTCGTACTGAAAATGGAAAGAAAATCCGCAATGCTTTTATTACAGAAAAAAATTACAAGTTAGTAAGTTTTGATTATTCACAAATAGAATTACGCTTAGCTGCAGAAATGTCAAAGGATAAAAATTTTATTAATTCATTTCTTAACGGAGAAGATATTCACTCATCAACTGCTAAAGATATTTTTAATGTTACTGATAAGGATTTAAACTCTGATTTAAGAAGAAAAGCAAAAGCCATCAATTTTGGAATACTATATGGTATAAGCCCTTATGGTTTAGCAAAACAACTTAAAATTACTAATTCAGAGGCAAAATTGTATATTGAAAATTATTTTAAAAAATATCCTAAAATAAAAGATTATATGGATTATCAAATTCAATTTGCACAATCTTCTAATTTTGTTTCTACAATTTTTGGAAGGCGTTGTAATATTAAAGGAATTAATGATAAAAATTTTAATGTACGTGGATTTGCTGAAAGACAAGCTATTAATGCGCCTATCCAAGGTAGTGCCGCAGATATTATTAAATTAGCCATGATTCAAATTCATAACAAAATTATATCAAAAGAAATACTAGCAAAAATGTTACTACAAGTTCATGATGAATTAATTTTTGAGATAAATGAAAAAGATATAAAAGAATCTTCGATTATCATAAAACAAATTATGGAAAATTCACATTTGCAATATAAAGACTTTGCTGTACCACTGATTGTAGATTATGGTATTGGTAACACATGGGGTGAATCTCATTAAATGAAAAGTTTATAATATAAAGAAAAAAGTATTACTTAAAAATCTTGATTTGGTGAATTAAAGGCAACCCACTTTTCTAAATCGTTGTATCCCCCTATATGTTTATTATTAATAATAATTTGAGGTAAAGATTTAATATTTGGAAATTTTGTTAAGAATTCTTCCCGAGTAATTTGATCTCCTAGTGTTAATATTTTTGGATTATAATTCTTTAGTAAATTTTTAGCTTTTAAACAGCTTGGACAATTGTTTTTTGAATATATAATTATTTCCATTTAAAATGTTTCATCAAAAGCTATTGCCCTATTTGTTGGCCTTTGATACTCTGATACACGTTTTTCAAAGAAATTTGTAACATTTTGAACATCCAGTGCTCTCATAAAATCAAAAGGATTTTCAGTATTAAATATTCTTTCAAATTCAAACAAATCAGCAATTCTATCAGCAACTGCCTCAATGTATTTGCACATAAGATCTTTATTCATTCCTATTAAATCAACTGGTAAAGCTGCTCTAACAAACTCTTTTTCAAAGGCTACAGCCTCTCTAACTATTTCTTCAAATTCTCTTTGAGAAACAACTCCTGTTATTATATTTAGATCAGAAATATCAAAGCTTGATAATGTTCCGTTAGAAAATTTATCACGTAAGGTTTTAAACATTAAAGCTGAGAAACTAAAATGCATTCCTTCATCTCTTGCTATCCAGTCATTAGATAGTGCCAGACCTGGCAATAAACCTCTTTTTCTAAAATAATAAATTGCACAAAAAGATCCAGCAAAAAATAATCCTTCAACTAAACCAAAACCTATTAATCTGGTCAGTAAATTTTGATTACCATTTAACCATTTTGAAACCCATTTTGCTTTTTCATTAATACAAGGTACATTTTCAATTGCTGAGAAAAGTTTTTCTTTTTCTTCCGGACTTTGGACATATGCCTCAATTTGTAAAGCATACATTTCTGCATGAATTGATTCATTTAGCATTTGCATAGAAATAAAACATCGTGCTTCAGGAATTAAAATCTCTTTATAAAATCTACTTGCTAAATTTTCATTTATCATTGCCTCTGAATTAGCAAAGAAAGCTAATACTTGTTTTATAAAGTGTTTTTCACCCTCATTTAATGTTTGTAAATCTCTTATATCATCTTGTAATGATACTTCTTCAGGAGTCCAAAAGGCCTGAATATGTAATTTATATCTATCCCATATATCTCGATGATTAATTGGAAAAATAGATTTACATCCTTTAGAAATCATAATTTTATTTTATCTTAATTAAGCACTACATTCCAGACAATCATCATCTTCATTGTCATTATTTACAAACTTATCCCTTTGAACTTTTTCTGATGACACTGTGACTTTAACTGCATCTACAGCTGATCTACTTCTTAAATAATACATACCTGTCTTTAAACCTTTTTTCCAAGTGTACATGTGCATAGAGCTAACTTGTCCAAAAGTAGGATTCGCCAACCATAAGTTCATAGACTGAGTTTGATCAATAAATGGCGCTCTATCTGCTGCCATATCTATAACTGTTCTTTGGGAAGTTTCCCAAACAGTTTTATAAATTTCTTTTAAGTCATCTGGAAAATTTATAATGTTTTGCACCGATCCGTTTTCAAGGATAATTTTATCTCTCATTTCTTTATTCCATAAATTTCTTTTAGAAAGCTCTTTTACTAATTCACGATTAACTAACAGGAATTCCCCTGACAGTGTTTGTCTTTTATATATATTAGATGTTTGTACTTGAAATGTTTCTGTATTTCCTAAAATGATGCCTGTTGATGCAGTTGGCATACAAGCAGTTGTAAGAGAATTTCTAACACCATATTTAATTACATCTGATTTTAAACTCGACCAATCCCACATCTTTGATGGCTTAACGTTCCATAAATCAAACTGAAATTCTCCTTTTGATAATGGGGATCCTTTAAATGAAGAATAAGGCCTATCATTTTTTGCAATTTCCATAGAAGCTTCAATTGCTCCAAAATAAATAGTTTCAAATATACTTTTATTTAATTCTTTGGCTTTTTCGCTATCATAAGGTAATTTCATTAAGAAAAATACATCTGCTAAGCCCTGAACTCCTAATCCTATTGGTCTATGTAATTTATTTGATTTGTTTGTTTTTTCTGTTGGATAGTAATTAATATCAATTACTTGATTTAAATTTTTTGTTGCTAATTTTGTTATTTCATAAAGTTTTTTGTAATTAAATGTTTTATTTTTTTTATTTACAAATTTTGGTAAGGCAATAGATGCAAGATTGCAAACTGCAGTTTCCCCTTTTTCTGAATATTCAACTATTTCAGCACATAAATTAGAAGATTTAATTACACCTATGTTTTTTTGATTTGATTTTCTATTAATTGAATCTTTGTATAACATGTATGGCTGACCTGTTTCTATTTGTGCTTCAATTATTTTTGACATCAGGTCCCTAGCTTTAATTTTTCTTAATTTTGGATATTTTTTTTCATATTTTACATATAATTTTTCAAAATCTTCACCATAATTATCTGACAAACCTGGGCATTCATTTTCACTCATTAATGTCCAATCTTTATCTTCTTCTACTCTTTTCATAAAAATATCCGGGATCCAAAGAGCATAAAATAAATCTCTTGCTCTAAATTCCTCAGCACCTGTATTTTTTCTTAATTCTAAAAACTGTTCTATATCACCGTGCCAAGGTTCAAGGTATATTGCAAAGGAACCTTTTCTTTTTCCGCCACCTTGATCTACTGATCTAGCAGTTTCATTAAATATTTTTAGAAAAGGAATTAAACCATTTGATTTTCCATTTGTTGATTTTATCTTACTACCACTTGCCCTAATATTATGTGCATGCATTCCTATTCCGCCTGCTGTTTTTGAAATTAAAGCACAATCCTTTACAGTATTAAAAATCCCATCTATTGAATCATCTTCCATAGCAATTAAAAAACATGATGATAGTTGTTGCATCTTTAATCCACTATTAAATAATGTTGGAGTAGCATGTGTATAATATCCCTGTGATAAAGCAGTATAAGTATATTTAACTTTATCAAAATTAAAATCTTCTCCTGAAACAGTTAGAGCTACCCTCATCCATAGGTCTTGTGGTCTTTCTATAACCTTACCTTCACATTTTAATAAATATGCTCTAATTAAAGTTGTAAGTGCGAAGTAATCAAAGTGATAATCTCTGTCATAATCTATAATAGACTCTATTGATTCTGAGTTTTCAGTTATCTTATTATAATAGCTTTCGTTTATTAATCCATCTTCATATAGAACTTTGCTTGCTATTATAAAACCAGATGTTTCTTTATGAAGAGCATTAGCTTTAATTCTTGCTGCTAAATTTGAGTAATCAGGGTGTTCTACAGTTAATGCAGCTGCAGTTTCTGCTAAATAATTATCTATTTCTGTTGTAGTAATTTCACTATAAAGACCAGGAATTGCCTTTTGTGCTATCACTATTGGATCTATAGATAAACCTGTTGCTAGAACTGAGACTCGATTAGTTATTTTATCTAATGAAACTGATTCTAAGGAGCCATCACGTTTTTTTACTTTCATAGAGGAAACTTTCCCCCCAATTTCAGCTTTTAATTTATTTGTATGATATCTTTGCGCTGCTCTTTGTTCTCTGTATATTACATATGCCCTAGCTACTTTGTAATGCTCTTCTCTCATAAGAGCTAACTCGACTTGATCTTGAATATCCTCAATATGAATCATATCACCTTCTGCAATTCTTCGAGTTAACGCTGTTACAACTTTCTCAGTTAAGGTTAATACCGTTTTATGAATATTTTCACTTTCTTCTTTATCTTGCGTTTTATTATTTTTTATTTTAGTTTGTGCTAAAAAAGCTTTTTTAATTGCATTAGATATTTTTTCTGATTTAAAAGGTGTTATTGATCCATTTCTTCTAACAACACTTAGTTTTAATACATTGCTTTCTTTTCTATGATCTAAATGATGAGTATGCATTTTACTCTGTGCTGGCTCAATTTTAGTCATCATTATACTCCTATATATATTAAATGTTGTTGCCGTTATCTAACTTGAATACTATATGTAGTGATGTTAATTCTATTACAATACAATATTTGATAGTTTTAGCAATTAGAACATAATATGAACATTATTTTTTCTTATCAAATATGTCAAGTATCTTCCAATGTTAAAATTCAACATAAAATCTCAAATATTTGTATTTATTTAATTAAGTTATTAACCTAATTAACTTTATTTATTACTTCTTACTTAAATCTGACATAATTGTTTAATAATAAATTTTCATTTGGATTAAATAAATGAATAAAACTACAAAAAGAATCGCATTAGTTGATGATGAGGCAAATATTTTAACATCAGTATCAATGATTTTAAGATCTGAAGGATACGATGTTGATACTTATTTAAATGGGGAGGATGCTCTTAATGGTATAGAAAAAAATTGTCCAGATCTTGCACTTTTAGATATTAAAATGCCAAGAATGAACGGTAGAGAATTATTAATAAAAATACGTTCTCACAAAAATCAAAACCTAAAAGATATCCCAATAATTTTTTTAACTTCTAAAGATGATGAACAAGATGAAATTACAGGATTAAGGATTGGAGCAGCTGATTATATTAAAAAACCATTTTCACAAAAGTTATTAGTTGAAAGAATTAAAACTGTTCTTCGTATTTATTATAATAGATCTGAAAATAAAGTATTAGATTTTATAAATATTCATTCATCGAATGAAGATTTAATTTTAGATGAACCAAAGCAACTATGTTTTTGGAAGAAAAAACAAGTAGAATTAACTGTTGCAGAATTTAATTTAATAAAATGTTTGTCAAAAATTCCTGGCATAGTAAAAAATAGAAATCAATTAATGGACGCTATGTATGGAGAAAATATTCATGTTGATGACAGAACGATAGATAGCCATATTAAAAGATTAAGAAAAAAATTTAAATTTGTAGATAAAGATTTTGATAAAATACATACGCGTTATGGCTTAGGTTATTGTTGGCGTGAATAAAAATGTAACAAATAAAATTAAACTATCTAATTTTTCTCTAGTTTTTCAAATAGTTTTTATAAATTTATTTATTATCATTATTTCTTTCATAGTCTTTGGTATATTAAATTTTTATATCACTTCTAAAAATTTTAGTTTAGAGAGTAAAAAAATTGAAGTTATGAAATTAGGAGCTGAAATAACCACGTACATTGTTAATAATGCAATAGAAAGTCAGCTTTTTACTACACAAGTATTAAATACGGATAATACAAATAATTTATTTGATGGTCAGCAATATCAAGACCCTGATCCAATTACCTCAAGAACTATTGATAGAATCCAAACTATATCGTCAATTCAAGATCTTAATTCATATAAATTACAAAAAATACTCGAATTATACTACAGAGACAAAAGTTCAAAAATAAAGATATATAATTCAAGCTCCAATCTTGTAGCTTCAAATAATTTAGTATTTTCTCAGTATAGTATATCTATAGAGTCTTTAGATTCATTATCTAAAGACAGGATTGGTATATATAAGGATTATAAAAATTTTTATACTAATAACTTTGTTAAAATTTGGCATTTATATAGTAAAAATAAACATAAAAATATTCTAAAAACTGATTTTAATGAGAAAAGAAATGTATCGAAAATAATTAAAGATAGAAAATTAAATACTTATTATTATAATAATGAGCTAGATAACTCTATTGAAATCTTTTTAATACACCCGCTCATAAAAGAAAATTCAGTTTATGGAGCAGTTGTAATCAATGATACATTAAGAAACCAAAATCAGATTATAGCAGAGCTTTCTTTTAATCTATTTAATGGATTGGTTATACTTCTTATATTTGTAGTCTTAATATCAATTTTTTATTCTAGTAGTATTGTCGGACCAATAAAAAGACTTTCAAGTATTGCAAATAAATATAAGGTTTATAATCCAGAAAATAGTTTAGAAAAAAACTTCCCAGAAAGAGGTGATGAAATAGGCTATTTAAGCAAAAAAATTCAAGAAATGTCTGAGGAATTATTTAGTAGAATTAATGAGCTTGAAAGATTGACAGCTGACCTTGCTCATGAATTAAAAAACCCACTAGCAAGTATTAAAAGTGCAAACGAAATATTAAAAAATGATCAAAAAAGCATAAATGATTATAATAAGATGCTTTTAATTATTGATAAAGATATTGTAAAAATGAATAAATTAATTACTGATTTTTCCAATTACACAAAAACTAAAGCCGAGATAGAAAGATTTGAAAATGAAAATGTCCAAATAAATGATTTGTTAGACGAAATAGTAAATTTATATCAAAAAAATAAAAAAAATATAAATTTTTTAACTGATTTTATTGATAAAAAATGTATCACAGTAGGCAATTATGAAAAATTAGTTCAAGTTCTAACAAATCTATTTGATAATGCTATTTCATTTAGTCCAAATAATTCATCTATACTAATTACATCAAGAGTAAATAATGACAATTTTTTTATCTATATCCACGATCAAGGTCTAGGAATAGATATGAAATATAAAGATAAAGTTTTTGAAAGATTTTATACTGATAGGGCAATAGATAGTGATTTACATTCAGGATTAGGTCTTGATATCTCAAGACATATAGTTGAAACTTATAATGGAAAAATTTATTTAACAAATAAAAAAAGAAAAAACTTTAAAGGGGCTTGTTTTGTTGTTGAATTACCTTTAAAAGACTAGACGGAAATTAAAATATATTATGGATTATAAAGTAAAAGACATATCTCTAAAAGATTGGGGACTTAAAGAAATAGCCATAGCTGAAACAGAGATGCCTGGTTTGATGGCACTTAGGGAAGAGTATTCAAAAAATAAACCTCTAGAAGGAGCAAGGATTGCAGGATGTCTCCACATGACTATTCAAACAGCAGTATTGATTGAAACTTTAACTGCCCTTGGAGCTCAAGTAAGATGGAGTTCATGCAACATATTCTCAACTCAAGATCAAGCAGCATCAGCTATTGCATCAAAAAATATACCAGTTTTTGCTTGGAAGGGTATGAATGAAGAAGAGTTTTGGTGGTGTATAGATAAAACTATTAAAGGCCCTGACAATTGGTCTCCAAATATGATTTTAGATGATGGTGGTGATTTAACAAAAATTATGCACGAAAAATACACAGATTTATTAAAAGACGTTAAGGGATTATCAGAAGAAACAACAACAGGTGTGCACAGATTAAAAGAAATGGAAAAAAATCAAAAATTACTTGTCCCTGCAATCAATGTAAATGACTCTGTAACAAAATCAAAGTTTGATAATTTATATGGATGTAAAGAAAGTTTAGTAGATGGAATTAGAAGAGGAACAGATGTAATGATGGCAGGTAAAATAGCTATTGTTGCTGGATATGGAGATGTTGGGAAAGGATCTGCTGCAAGCCTTAGAGGTGCTGGTGCAAGAGTTTGTATTACTGAAATTGATCCTATAAATGCATTACAGGCTGCTATGGAAGGCTATCAAGTAGTAACCATGGATGATGCATGTAAATATGGAGATATTTTTGTCACTGCTACAGGAAACTCTGATGTTATTACCATAGAGCATATGAGAGAGATGCGAGACAGAGCAATAGTATGCAATATAGGACATTTTGATAATGAAATACAAACAGAAGCCCTTAATAACTATAAATGGGACGAAATAAAGCCTCAGGTAGATGAGGTTGAATTTCCAGATGGAAAAAAGTTAATAGTTTTATCTAAAGGAAGATTGGTTAACTTAGGCAACGCTACAGGTCACCCAAGTTTTGTTATGAGTGCTTCTTTTACAAATCAAGTGATGGCTCAAATTGAATTATGGAATAATAGTTCAAATTATAAAAATAAAGTTTACGTATTACCAAAAAAACTTGATGAAAAAGTTGCCGAACTTCATTTAAAAAAAGTTGGAGCTAAATTAACCAAATTAACAAAAAATCAAGCAGATTATATCGGGGTTTCTGATAAAGGGCCGTTTAAAGAGGACACATATAGGTATTAAAAATATAATAATGCGCAATTCATATTTATTTACTAGTGAATCTGTTTCAGAAGGGCACCCAGACAAAGTTTGTGATCGTATTTCAGATATGGTTGTTGATGCATATTTATCAAAAGACCCAAGCTCAAAAGTTGCTTGCGAAACTCTAACTACAACAAATAGAGTTGTTTTAGCGGGAGAGGTGCGAGGACCAGAAATTTCAAAAGAATATATTGTAGAAAAAGTGAGAGAATGTATTAAAGATATAGGATATGAGCAAAAAGGATTTCATTGGAAAAATGCAGAAATAGAATCATATCTTCATAGACAATCAAAAGATATTGAAATTGGAGTTGAAGCCCAAGGTAATAAAGATGAAGGAGCAGGAGACCAAGGTATTATGTTTGGATATGCTTGTAATGAAACTGATGAATTAATGCCAGCTCCAATTTATTATTCTCATAAAATATTACGTTTAATGGCAGAGGACAGAAAAAATGGTAAGGCTGATAGCTTAGAACCTGATTCTAAAAGTCAAATAACATTTGAATATAAAAGTAATAGACCAGTTAAGGTTGCTTCGGTTGTAATATCAACACAACACAAAGAAGGTATTAGTCAAAAAGATATTAAGGAAATTGTAAGGCCTTATTTAAAAAAATCATTACCAGAACAATTTTTAGATAATTTTTCAGAAGAAGAGTTTTATGTAAATCCAACAGGGAATTTTGTAATTGGCGGACCTGACGGTGATTCTGGCTTAACAGGGAGAAAAATAATTGTAGATACATATGGTGGTGCAGCACCACATGGCGGAGGAGCATTCTCAGGTAAAGACCCATCAAAAGTTGATAGATCAGCAGCATATGCAGCAAGATATCTAGCTAAGAATATTGTTGCTGCTGGTATAGCAGACCAGTGTGTCATTCAATTAGCATATGCTATAGGAGTTGCAAAACCACTTTCTATATACATAAATACTAATGGGACAAATAAAGTGGATGAAAGTAAAATTGAAAAAACTATTCCTGAATTATTTGATTTAAGTCCAAGAGGTATTAGAGAACATTTAAATTTAAGAAAACCTATTTATCAACCTACATCAGCTTACGGGCATTTTGGAAGAAAGCCAACTCAAGATGGATGCTTTTCTTGGGAAAAAATAGATCTTGTAGATAAATTAAAACAATCTTTATTTTAGTAAAAGTATTTGGCTAAAAAAATATTCAAATTTAATTTAATTGAATTAGAAGAATTTTCAAAAAAATTATCTAAAAAAATTTCGTTAGGAAATATAATTTTATTAAAAGGAGAATTAGGTTCTGGAAAAACAACTTTAACAAGATTTATAATTAAAAATTTATTTTTAATTAATAAATTAAAACAACCTAAAGTTATTCCCAGCCCTACTTTTTCATTATTACAAGAATATAAACTAAGAAAATTTAATATTTGCCATTACGATTTCTATAGAATTAAAAATTTAAATGAAATTTATGAACTAGGATTTGAAGAAAATATAATAAATAATATTTCAATAATTGAATGGCCAAATAAAATTATAAATATTGTAGAAAAATATCATCCTATTATT
>CEUS01105838.1_pt1 | contig 12409 bp, 12 predicted proteins | sample 427031 | NCBI WGS metagenome assembly CEUS01 (sample SAMEA2622837, study PRJEB7988) | marine metagenome | biome: marine biome (ENVO:00000447); feature: marine epipelagic mixed layer (ENVO:xxxxxxxxx); material: "saline water (ENVO:00002010), including plankton (ENVO:xxxxxxxx)" | depth 140 m | reverse complement strand
CCGCTCTTAGAACAGCGAAACCGCCGGCGTCCCTAGGACCCTAACCAGTTGACCTAGAGATGCACCCAACAGATCCAAAACCGGGGCGGGATAGATGCCAAGAACGATCACAAGAATTGCCAGAGGAACCAACGTAAATATCTCCCGCCCATTGATTTCCGGCAAATGCTTCCATCTTTCGTTGAATGGTCCCATAAAGATACGCTGGAAGGCCCAGAGCATATATCCAGCCCCCAGAAGAACACCCAGCGTACCCAGAATGGTCATTGTCCTATGCACCTGGAAGGCGCCCAGGAAGCAGAGCGCCTCACTGATAAAACCCGACATTCCCGGGAGTCCAAGCGCCGCGAAATAGGCCACCATGGTGATGCTGCCATATATCGGCATATGAGACCAGAGACCACCGAATCCCAGTTTCCCCCGGAGATCCGGATCCTCAAAATCGTTCGGGTAAACAATGTATCGATGGTGCGCACGATCGTAGATCACTCCCACCAGAAGGAACAGCATAGCCGTGATTGTGCCGTGATTGAACATTTGAAACACAGCACCATTAATTCCGTGGGAGGTGAACGCGGACATCCCCAGCATCACAAAACCCATATGGCTGATACTCGAATAGGCTACAAGCTTCTTCAGATCCGTCTGGGCAAGGGCGCACAAAGCACCGTAGATTATGTTGATTACACCTATGACTGCAAGGAAATAGCTGAATTCCCGGGTGGCTTCAGGCAGCATTGGGTAATTGAACCTCAGTATGCCATAGGTCCCCATCTTCAGGAGCACACCCGCCAGAATCACACTGATTGCAGTTGGCGCCTCAACATGCGCATCGGGCAGCCAGGTATGGAAAGGGAAGAGCGGCACCTTGATCGCGAACCCGATGAACATTGCGAACCAGATCGCCACAGGCGCCGAATACCCGAACACAATCCCGTATCTCAGCCACTCAGAATGATTCGCCTGATCCATCATTACCAGCATATTGAACGTATTCTGTCCCGTAGCCGGGTCGGTAACATTGAAGTAGAAGGCCAGCATCGCGAGCAACAACAACACACTGCCCGCCAGGGTGTAAAGGAAGAACTTGATGGCGGCGTATTCCTTCCGCGGCCCACCCCAAATCCCGATCAGGAAGTACATAGGGAGCAACATCACTTCCCAGAACACGTAGAACAGGAAGAAGTCGAGGGAAACAAAAACGCCCTGCATACCGGTTTCCAGCAATAGGAACAGGGCAAAATATCCTTTGACGCCACGATTGATGCTCCAGGAGGCAGGAATACACAGGAACCCAAGCAGAGCCGTCAACAGGACCATTGAGACACTCAGACCGTCGATTCCCATGAAATACTGAATGTTGAAGGACGGGATCCAGGAGGCCTGCACCATAAACTGCATGCCGGCGTCAGAACGGTCGAAGGCCATAAAAAGCCACACTGCCAGAATCACGCATATCCCGGTTGCCACGAGTGCGACCCACCGGATCGCATCTACAGCCTTGCCTGGCAACAGCAGTATAATCCCCGCGCCGATCACGGGAATAAAGGTCAAAAGGGTCAAAATCCACTGGTCCATCCGTCAGCTTCCTCCCTCTAAATCATTTGGCTCAACATTAAAACCAGAATTCCTGCCATTACCAGAACGATATACGTCTGCAACCGTCCTGTCTGAACCCGTCTCAAACTCGCACCGAACCGGATAACCAGATTTGCGACACCATTTACCAGGCCATCCACTACATAAGTGTCGAACAAGCCTTCCAAAAATGAAATCCCACGCGTAACAGAGGCGGATGCGTTCACAATCCCATCCACAATCCGTGAATCGAACCAGTTCAAGGCCATCCTGCCCGTGAGCACAAGGCGAATGAATGTGGCCTCATAGAATTCATCGAAGTACCACTTATTATTCAACGCGCGGAATAAAGCGCTCCCCTCGAGCTGTGCCGCTTCGTGGTCGATCATCTCCGCTCGCCGATTGTAATACTTCTTGTAGGCGATAAATATGCCGAGTCCGGCAACAATTAGAGATAGGACCATCGCCGGGTAGTGTGCCTGATGGGCGGGGGCGGGGTCGTGGTCACCACCGGACGAAAAGACCTCCGCATCCGCAGATACGCCAATGGGCTGGGCACGGTTGGCATTTGACTTCAGCAGCCCCTTTTCAGGAACCTGTATCAGGTGATGGAACCATCCCTCACCACCCAGAGGGTTCCAGGCATAAAAAATCCACAAACTCAGCACAGCCAGAACCATCAGAGGTATGGTCATAACCCGCGGCGATTCGTGTGCATCATCGACCACCTTCCGTTCTTCAGGCTCCCCATAGAACGTCATGTAGATCAGCCGGAACATGTAGTAGGCTGTTAGCCCTGCAGCCGCAAACCCGAGGAGGGGAATCAGGAAATGCTTCGGATCCGCGAACACCCCGAATCCCATTGCACCCGCCAGAATCGCGTCTTTGCTCAGGAAACCCGACGTGAGCGGCACTCCTGACAAGGCGACAGTGGCCAGGAGAAAGGTCAAGAATGTCATCGGCATCTTGGCCTTCAACCCCCCCATATTCCGCATGTCCTGCGGGTCTTTGTCCGAGTGGTGATACACGTGATGCATCGCGTGAATCACACTCCCCGACCCCAGGAACAGACAGGCCTTGAATGCGGCGTGCGTCATCAAATGGAAGAACCCTGCCACGTATGCGCCTACTCCCAAACCCATGATCATATATCCAAGCTGGCTGATAGTAGAGTAGGCCAACACCCGTTTTATATCGTACTGGGCAACGGCAATTGTCGCTCCGAGGATTGCCGTGATCGCGCCGATGTAGGCGATCACCACCAGAGCATCCGGTGTGAGAATCGGGAACATCCGGGTCACCATATAGACGCCTGCCGCCACCATCGTGGCCGCGTGGATCAGTGCGCTCACCGGAGTGGGACCTTCCATCGCATCCGGGAGCCAGACGTGCAGAGGAAATTGTGCCGATTTCCCAATAGCTCCGCAGAAGAGACACAAACCCGCGGCGGTCAACCACCATCCACCTAACTTCCCTTCCGCAACACCCTCGTATACGCTGTCGTAATCGAACACCCCTAGGTGCCAGAAAACAATCATAATGCCAACGAAGAATCCAAGATCCCCTACCCTGTTAACCAGGAACGCTTTCTTGCAGGCGGAGGCGGCCGAGGGTTTCTCGTACCAAAACCCAATCAGCAGGTACGAGCTCAACCCCACCAGTTCCCAGAACACGTAGAGCAACAGAAAATTGTCTACGAGTACCAGACCCAGCATTGAAAACGAAAAAACCGCAAGAAATCCAAAGAATCGTGAATATCGGGGATCTCCGTGCATATATCCAACGGAGTAAAGGTGCACCAGACCACTGACCAACGTCACCACCACCAGCATAATTACGGTGATATTATCAACAAGAAGGCCCACGGAGATCCGGGCCACGTTCAAATCCAACCAGACCCAGGGATCCAACGGGAGTTGCCAGTGAGGATCGTAGGCAGAAATGGACTGGGCAAAAAGACGGAGGGAAAGAATGAGCGCCAGACCGATTGCCGCCAGTGGGACCCAGTCTCCACCACGCGGTAAACGCCGGCCGAAGAAGGCCTGGACGACAAACGCGGCCAAAGGCAGAATTGGAATTAGAATGATGTCTAGCGGCATGTCCCCCCCGTACTACACCAACTCCCTCTATGAACAGGAGCCCTGAGAAGATCAACCACTGAGGGAAGCCATCCTGTCCACGTTCACCATCTGGTAGTTCCTGTAAATATTCAGAACGATCGCCAACGCAACAGCGGCCTCCGCGGCGGCCAGGACAATCACGAAGACCGCGAACACCTGTCCGCTGATATTTGTATCGGAGTATCTGGAAAAGGCCACCAAATTCAGATTGGCCGCATTCAGGATCAGTTCCACACCCATAAGAACCGTAATGGCATTCCGACGAGTTGCCACGGCGAGCAATCCCAGGCAGAACAACATGGCCGCAACCACCAGATAATGTTCTAGGACGATCATATTTCCCCTTCTTCCTCTTCGTCCTTGCCTTTTCCGGCCAACATCGAGGCACCCAACAGGGCCGCCAGCAAAAGCATACCCACTACCTCGAAGGGCAGCACATAGGTTGTCATCAGTAGGCTACCGATTTCCTTCGTCGTCGATGCGGTTGCGACAACTTCGTGAGACGGCCAGGTCGTGTTGATAATCACCATCACAAGGAGTGCAAACCCGGCCCCGATAACGATCACACTGGGCACGAACTGCACCCGCTCCGCGAGCAGATTCAAATCATAGATGCGATTGGTCAACATCACCCCGAACAAAAGCAGAATGAGGATACCTCCAACGTAAATCAGCACCTGGGCACCCGCCAGAAAGTCCGCCTCCAAGAAAACGTACAGTCCGGACACCCCAAAAAAGGTAAACATTAGCGCGAACACCGAATAAATCAGTCGATTGGCAAACGTGACAATCGCGGCGGACCCAACCGTGACAAGCGCAAAAACATAAAACAGTATTGTGGATATTTCCATATGTTCAAAATTATGTTAAGGGTTTAACTCGCTTCGAGGGCTTCCTTCTCGTCCTCAGCCCCCTCGCCGTTCCCTTCCGGTTTGGTGTCGTAGTCTTCGGGACGTGCATATCGGTAGAGCAGATCTGTGCGGTCATACACCGAGGCCTCGTAGTTCGGCGTCATCACCAGGCACTCTGTCGGACAGGGATAGGTGCAAAGGCCGCAGTAACAGCAAAGGGCCATATCGATATCGAACCGCATCACTTTAAGACGTTTCTTGGTACCCTTGGAAGTCAACCCGAGGTCTTCGTCCTTTCCAACCTTCTCGCACTCAATATAGATGCAATCCACGGGACAGACGCGTGCACACTGGTCGCACCCGATACAATCATCAATATCGTTAAACAACTGGTTCCTTGCCCGCTCAGGCATCTCCCATTTTTCTTCAGGGTACTGCAACGTTATGGAAGGGGTGAACAGGTGTTTGAGCGTAATGTTCATCCCGATCCAAATGGATGCCATAGAATCGTACATATTTCGAAAATACTGTCCCATCTGATTTACCCTTACTTGTATTTGCCCTTCTTCTGAACAAAGAGAATCTACTATGCAGTCTGTGCCCTCTGGCTTCTGCCCTCCATCAAACCGTGTGCGGCCGAGCGCAGAAGGAACACCAGCACAATGGCCATCACGCCCATCAAGAATACGGAACCCAACAAATCCAACCAGTTGGGAGCCGTGAATGCCCATACGACCGAACCGATCATACAGATGAAAGTGGCGGGCGTCAGCACCTTCCAACCCACGTACATCAGCTGATCAACCCGCATCCTCGGCACCGTCCATCGAATCCACATCTGTATGAATACAAGGAAGAAGCCTTTGCCTACGATCCAGATGAATCCACCCGGGAATGACCCGCCCCAGGGCGCCTGCCATCCGCCAAGAAATACGGTTGCCGCTACGATACTCACAGCTGTCATTGCGCCATATTCGGCGATGAAGAAAAAGGAAAAACGCATACCGCTATATTCGGTATGATATCCCGCAACCAACTCTGACTCGGCCTCGGGTATATCGAACGGTGTTCGATTCACCTCTGCCAGAGATGATATGAAATACAGGAAGAAACCCACGAATGTGAAGGGGTTTCTGAAAATAAACCAGCGGTGGAATCCACCGTCCTGAGCAGCGATAATCTCCTGCATGCTCAAAGTGCCCACCAGAGGGATCACACTCAGAAGGGCAAGCGCAACCGGGATCTCATAACTCACAACCTGTGCCGCTGAGCGCATAGCGCCTAGCAGTGCCCATTTGTTGTTGGAGGCCCAACCGGCCATCAGGATCCCCAGAACGCCCAGGGATGAGATCGCCAATATGTAGAACAAGCCAATATTCAGGTCGCTGGCGATCACTCCATCCCCAAAAGGAATCGCCACATAAATAGCCAGAGCACCTGCGAACACCAGCACCGGCGCCAGCTTGAACAGCAACCGATCGGCAGCTGCAGGGATAATATCTTCCTTGAGTAAGAGCTTGATGCCATCGGCAATTGTCTGGGACCACCCGTGCCAGCCGCCCACCCGCATTGGGCCCAGCCTGTCCTGCATATGGGCCGAAACCTTTCGCTCCAGCCAGACCAATACGATCCCCAGGATGGAAATGAACGTCAGCACCAGTGCACCCGAAATAATCCCCAGCAGTATCCGTATCAACATCACCGGAATGCCCTGAAGAAAGGGTACCTCAGCCACCAACTCTTGAGCCAGCTCGTACATGCTTATCTCCGGGGCTTCCGCCCGCAGGTGCACCTACCTGTCGATTTCACCCAGAACGATATCCAGACTGCCGATGATCGCCACTGCATCGGCCACATAATGTCCTCGGCACAGGACGTCGAACACGCTCATCGCCGTAAAGCAAGGTGATTTCACCCGGACCCGATAGGGAACGTTTGTCCCATCACTGATCACATACACACCCAACTCACCTCTAGGATTCTCACTCCTGAAATAGCACTCCACATCTTTTGGTGGCTTGACATTTCTTGGGACCGCCTTGTGCACATCACCTTCGGGCAACTGGTCCAAGGCCTGCGACACAATTCTAGCACTCTCCCCCATTTCGAGGATTCGCACCATATACCTGTCCCAGCAGTCGCCCACAGTACCCATATCCCCTTTTCCGAAGGGCACATCGAACTCAAGTCGATCGTAGATGGAATAAGGTTCGGCCTTGCGCAAATCCCATTGCGCGCCGGACCCTCGAAGGTTTGGACCCGTCAGGTTGTAGCTGTATGCGTTTTCCAGGGAGAGTATGCCAACGTTGGCCGTGCGCTCCACAAAGATCTTGTTGTAGGACAACAAGTCATTGTATTCTTTTAGCTTGCCCTCAAATTTCTTCAAGAAACTTCGCGTCTTCTCAATGAACCCCACTGGCAAGTCGTGGGATACACCCCCGACCCAGATGTAGTTGTAAAGCATCCGTGCGCCACAGGTCATCTCAAACAGGTCAAAGATCTCCTCCCTCTCGCGGAAGGCAAACAAAAAGGGCGTGAACGCCCCAAGATCCATTCCATATGTGCCGAACGAAACCAGGTGACTGGCGATTCGGTTCAGCTCCGCCATAATGACTCGGATGTATTCGACCCGTTCGGGAATTTCCAGCTCCAGCAGTTTTTCGACCGCCAGGACGTAGGCCAGATTGTTATTCATTGCGGCCAGGTAATCCATACGATCTGTAAAGGGAATTACTTGGGGATAGGTCAGATTCTCGGCGTGCTTCTCAAAGCAGCGGTGCAGATATCCGATATGAGGGATAGCCTGCTCCACAACTTCACCATCGGTCTTGATCTCCAGACGCAGCACACCGTGAGTGCTCGGATGCTGAGGCCCCATATTGATCGTCATCATATCGCTCTGGAGACTGTCGTCTTCCAGCTCGATCACAGGAAGAAGCCCTGGACGCGTAATGGTTACGTCAGCCTCGGGAACACCCTGGGTGACATCCGCCATATCTAAACCTCTACCCTGATGCCGTGGTAATATTTCTGAACTTCATAGTCTTTGCGCAGCGGGAAGCCCTGCCAATCGTCGGGACAGAGAATTCTCCGTGGATCGCTGTGACCGTCAAAGACGATTCCGAACATATCGTATGTTTCCCGTTCGTGCCAGTTGGCTACGTGCCACACGTTTTCCACAGTGGGTATGTGGGGATCTTCTCGCTCGACCTCCACCTTCAAAGTCACCTTCTGTGCATTTGGTGTTGAATATAGATGATATACCACTGTCAGATGCTCTGGAAAATCCACCCCACTCAGGCACATCAGGGACTCGAACTTCATCTGGTCGTCATCGTGTAGGTATTCGGCGACATCGGCAATGGCATCTGCCCGTACCCGAATCCACGGGTCTACATTCTCGTTAAAGTCAATCACCCTGTCAACAAATTTGTCCTTGAGGACATCGAAGATTTCCCGTTCGGTCATCAGGATCACCCTACCCTGGCTATGGACTGGTGTCGGATCTTTTCCTGCAGCTTCAGAACACCTTCCAAGAGCGACTCCGGCCGAGGGGGACACCCAGGCACATAAATATCCACGGGGACCACACGATCGACACCCTTTAGCACGTGGTATCCGTGCTGCCAGTATGGTCCGCCGGAGGTCGCACAGCACCCCATTGCAATCACATACCGCGGTTCCGCCATCTGGTCGTAGAGTTTCTTGAGCCTCGATGCCATTTTCAAGGTTACCGTACCGGCCACAATCATCAGATCTGACTGCCGAGGCGTAGCCCGGGGGATCATACCCAGCCGATCCCAATCGTATCTGGACGCGCCTGTCGCCATCATCTCGATAGCGCAGCAGGCCAGACCGAACGTCATCGGCCACAGCGCGGAAAGCCTTGCCCAGTTAACGAAGTAGTCGACCGAAGTTACAATGACGTTATCGTTGAAACGGCCGTCCAGCTTGCCCATAAACCCGTCACGCTCCTATCTGTTCCAATCGAATATTAACATACCGACAACATCCTGAAAACCAAGATCAACTGCCCCGAACTCACGCAACCTGGCTGCCCAGGGTAGTGGCAGTTTCCTGTGACGGGATACGCGGCCGGACCCACTCGAGTGCCCCTTTCCGCCAGGCGTAGGCCAGCCCGAGCAGCAAAACCACCACAAAAATCATCATTGCACCAAAGCCGTACCAGCCGAAATCCATTGCAACGACAGCCCAGGGGTATAACAAAACCACCTCAACGTCGAAGATTATGAAGTCCAGGGCGATCACATAGAATCTGATATTGAACTGTATCCAGGAGCCACCAACGGGCTCCTCACCACACTCGTAGGTGGTCAGTTTTTCGGGGTATGGATTGCTGGGACGCAGCAAACTGCCAAGAAAAAGATTGAAGCCAATGAAAAATGCTCCAATCCCGAGAAAGATCAGCACATTTGCATATTGGTCAAGCATACTTTTCGAACCCTTCCGAAATGCCGATGCAGACACTCAAACCACGCACAACCGCTAGAAGTTACCTTGAATTGCGGCCGTAAAATAGCGAATTCTCCCCTTGTATGTCAAGTGAAAAGCAAGCCCGCTCACCAATTGCGTTCGACCATCATAAAGGGCCCCACTCTCTGTGCTCTGTCCAAGATCAAACCGTTAGTATCCTCAAATATTTTCACATCCACAAAGTCTTATATATCAATAATTTGCCTGCTTATTCCATATCTTTAACCAACCCGCCCTCACAACCGGCTAAATTTGGCTTCTAAAACTTGACTTTTTCTTACAATTTAAATCTTGACTAATACAATTTAAATCTTGACTAATAAGTATAGTTTGGTTAGGTTTACCTTCGCTTCAGAAAGTGTAATACTGTGGGTGCAATCCCTGAAACGAATCTAATACCATAGTATAACGGACTCGAAAGGAGTGTTGGATGGGTTCCGAAACAAGGGAACTTGAGGACATAGCGTCACGCGAATACAAATACGGGTTCGTCACGGACATCGACCAGGACTCTGCGCCGCCGGGGTTGGACGAAGACATCATCGCCTTCATTTCTAACAAGAAGGAGGAGCCGGACTGGCTTCTGGAATGGCGGCTGAAGGCCTATCGCAATTGGTTGAAGATGGACGACCCTACCTGTCGCAAGAAGAGCCGGCTCTGGGCGATGGTCGACTATCCTGAAATCGACTATCAAAACATCATCTATTACTCTGCCCCCAAACAAACCGAGGGTCCCAAATCCCTTGATGAAGTCGACCCGGAGCTGATCGAAACCTACAACAAACTCGGGATACCGTTGGAAGAGCAGAAGATGCTGGCTGGCGTTGCAGTTGACGCCGTATTCGACAGTGTCTCGGTGGCCACGACCTTCAAGGACAAACTGGCCGACCTGGGAATCATCTTCGGGTCTTTTTCCGAGGCTGTTCAGGAACATCCCAACCTTGTTCGCAAATATCTCGGCTCGGTCGTCCCTTACAACGACAACTTCTACGCGGCCCTCAACTCGGCAGTATTCACCGACGGATCCTTCTGCTACATCCCAAAAGGTGTGCGTTGTCCGATGGAATTGTCCACCTACTTCCGGATCAATGCGGCCAATACCGGACAGTTTGAACGGACCCTGATAATCGCCGAAGACGACTCATACGTCTCGTATCTGGAAGGGTGCACGGCGCCTCAGCGTGATGAGAACCAGCTCCACGCGGCAGTGGTAGAACTGGTCGCTCTTGAAGGCGCACAGATCAAATACTCGACGGTTCAAAATTGGTATCCAGGTGATGAAAACGGCGTAGGCGGCATATACAACTTCGTCACCAAGCGAGGGGCTTGTCGCGGAGCAAACTCAAAGATCTCGTGGACACAGGTTGAAACGGGATCGGCCATCACCTGGAAATACCCAAGCTGCATCCTGCAGGGGGACAACTCCGTGGGCGAATTTTATTCCGTGGCTGTCACCAGCGGAATGCAGCAGGCGGATACGGGAACGAAGATGATCCACATCGGCAAGAACACGCGAAGCACCATTATCTCCAAGGGCATATCGGCCAAGAAGGGACAGAACTCGTATCGAGGTCAGGTCAAGGTCCTCAAGGGTGCAACAAATTCGCGGAACTTCACCCAATGCGACTCGATGCTCATAGGGGACAAATGTGGCGCCCACACCTTTCCATATATAGAGGTCCGCAACACCAGTTCTCAGGTCGAACACGAGGCCTCCACATCCAAAATTGGCGAAGACCAGATCTTCTACTGCAATCAGCGCGGTATATCCACCGAAGACGCAGTTTCCATGATCGTAAACGGATTCTGTAAGGAAGTTCTGGCGGAACTGCCGATGGAGTTTGCGGTGGAGGCGCAGAAGCTGCTGGGAATCAGTTTGGAAGGGAGCGTGGGGTAAATGAGGAACGTCCGAAGTCCGAGGTCCGGAGTCGTGCGTACAGGCAGAGTCTAGAACAGATGCGAAGATCGGTTATCCGAAATTCTCGACTGGGACCTTCGGTCCCGCTCGAACCTACGGGGTGAAAACCTTGGCTAGCTGTCAGTTCTCTGTGGCCAAGAAACTCAAAATACCTAAGTCAAAGAGGAAGAGGATGCTAGAAGTCAGGAATCTGCACGCAAGTGTTGAGGGGGCGGAGATTCTCCGCGGGATAGATCTCAAGGTAAATACTGGTGAGGTGCACGCGATAATGGGCCCGAACGGGTCCGGTAAGAGCACCCTTGCTCAGGTCATCGCCGGTCACGAAGCCTATGAAGTCACCCAGGGCGAAATTCTATATGAAGGAGAAGACTTCCTGGAGCTGGCGCCCGAAGAACGTGCTCAGGCGGGTGTCTTCCTCGCCTTCCAGTATCCGGTTGAGATCCCTGGCGTGAACAGCGCTTACTTTATGCGCTCTGCGCTCAACGAGCTTCGGAAGGCACGTGGCCAGGAGGAGCTGGACGCCCTGGACTTCCTTACCCTGGCAAGAGAGAAACTGAGTCTGGTGGAAATGGACGAAAGTTTTATCAACCGGTCGGTAAACGAAGGTTTCTCAGGCGGTGAGAAAAAGCGTCATGAGATCTTTCAGATGGCAGTGCTCGAACCCAGACTCGCAGTAATGGACGAAACGGATTCCGGGCTCGACATAGACGCACTCAGAATCGTCGCCAAAGGTGTAAATTCACTGCACAGCGAGGAGCGTGCGGTTGTCGTGGTCACGCATTACCAACGTCTGCTGGAATACATCGTACCGGATTTCGTCCACGTAATGCTTAACGGTAAAATTGTCAAGTCCGGCGGCAAAGACCTCGCCCTAGAACTGGAGGAAAAGGGCTACGACTGGATCCGCGAAGAACACGATGGCGTCACTGCCTAAGGAACCTTCCCAACGGACACTCGAGGAGGACCGCAGCACAATGTCACAAGATATGGAATCGTACTTATCTGCATTCAAGGAATTCGAGAATGCTCTGAACGGACAGTCTCAGAAACCCGTTCACGGCCTGAGGACCTCGGCCATCGAACGCTTCGAAACCCTCGGATTTCCAAACACAAGGGATGAGGACTGGATTCACACCAACGTAGGACCGCTCACCAAGGTCGTGTTCGACCCTGCTGCGGATATCACGGCAGGGGACCTCGCCTCCCCTATTCCTGATCTCGATTGTCCAACCCTCGTTTTTGTAAATGGCAGACACTCAGCGGACCTGTCGACGCCGGGGGATTCCTTGCCAAACAGCATCACCGTAACCTCAATCAACCAGGCGATTGAATCCGAGAACCAGCAGATCCTTGGACATCTCGCCCAGCACGCAGAGTACGACGAAAACACCTTTACCGCATTGAACACCGCCTTCATCAATGACGGCGCATTGATCCACGTTCCCAGA
>CEUS01249369.1_pt1 | contig 12414 bp, 5 predicted proteins | sample 427031 | NCBI WGS metagenome assembly CEUS01 (sample SAMEA2622837, study PRJEB7988) | marine metagenome | biome: marine biome (ENVO:00000447); feature: marine epipelagic mixed layer (ENVO:xxxxxxxxx); material: "saline water (ENVO:00002010), including plankton (ENVO:xxxxxxxx)" | depth 140 m | reverse complement strand
GATCGGGCTAGCCAGAATCAGCGATCGAGAACATCAGAATACGCAACCAAGTTATAGTCGCTCTATACCAGCAGGATATAATGCAATAGATCACTATGTTTTATAACAGTCAGAGAATGCACCCATACCTGGATTACAGAAGTCCAAATCAATATGAGGCTGACATGGCTAACTTAGAAAAAGCGGCTTAACTGAGTTGTGTGAATTTGCTTGACCACGTCACACGTCATTCAGAGGGAGTTGAGGAAATCTATGCAGCAGTTTAAAGACATCTAGCCCACCGTGTGTCCAAAAACAAGAAATCGCTTTGTAAGATTAATTGTGAACGCGCAAATTTGTCACGATAAAAAAGCACTAATTCTGTGAAATGGTGGGTTGGTTTAAGGCATGCTTAGTGTTGCTTGCAGCTTATCGCATGGACATGAACTAGCTCATGCCTCGCATAGATGCCTCTGTGTTTTCAATCTGCCTTAACGATACAAAGTAACCCAAGTAAACAACAATCTTAGGAAGCAAACATAAGATTTATCCCGTCTTGATAGAGGTGAATAGCCTGATTCAGATTTTTCAGCTTTCGATGTGGTGTGAAGTAAATGTAAACCTACGGTGCCATGTTCCTGATAATTAAGAAAACGGCCCTCATCACTCGCAATTGTTTTAACGCCGGATACGTCTCTGATATTTTGCGCAAAGTTGTGAGGCACTATTACTTCTATTTTGAGTTTAGGAAAGAGTTTCTTAACTACATTTTGTATCCAAAAACGAAGATCCGCTCGATACTCTTGCCTTTTACTACTGACAAATTGCGAAGGTGAGGGAAAATACCATCGTAGACGCAACTGTGCGTCCGTGAAACCGAGTAGTTTTAAAAGCACCAATAAAGCGAGTATGGCTTCACAATCGTAGGAGCGGATCAAAAAGTCTTTTGCCTTAACGAGATTATTCTCTAGGTTTGCGATTTTATGTAAATCGACACGATTATCGATTTTGTCAAACGAGCCGAGTGTATCGAGTTTTTCAGTTAACTCGCGAGTTATTTCATGTTGACGGGCAGTCATGTTTTTGTAAAGGCTTAGTAGATGGCTACAGTTGCTTGATTGGTTGTGAGGTCGCTCGCTAGAGACTGGTTCTAGCTCAACTATATTTAAGACTTGTTGTTTCGAAATCGGCAAGTCTCGGGCAATTTCTTCTGGAGAATGGCCCTCGAAGTGCATCTCAAAGCATGTGCGTACCATTGAGAGCGTTATTTCGTTTGCCTCCTCTTTTTTGACGAGCTTACTCTCAAGCCACTGCGTTATATTTTTCCCCTTCTGACTCTCGCTTATTACTTTATGCTGTATCTGTTTTGGGGGTGCTGTCAAAAGGTGGGCTTTTGATGTGGGGTAATTGTTTATTCTACCGTAGTCATCTATCGAGATATTCTGCCCCCAAAACTTACGTAGTAAACGAGGTGAAGGATTGTGGTTTGCAAATTTTAGATGGTGTAAAAATTCGCTGATATGGATGTAAGACGCCATCGTGACTGCAGGCGAACTATGACCCAGAAGAATAGATACTGCCCACAATTTCTTTCGCGAATACTCTACCAGCGCCAAGCGCTTCATTACTTTTTCTCTTTTGACCAAGTCGAAATAAGCGTGACGAGTAAACGGGTAAAAGTCTGCCTGACGTTTTTCTGGTAGTGAAAGCAGCAAGTATAGCCAGTTGGCAAATGAGTGGCGGCAATGGTGAAAGCGTATCGTGGGTTCGGCCGTGATTAATTTCATCGCCTCAGTCGCGAGTAAAAATGCTTCATTTAAACGCGCTTCATCGCTAAATATTTTTGACTTCTTTTTCTTAAACTTGGTTTTTGAGGTACGTAAATACTGCTTAAGCTTTACAAGCTCCTCTTCTGGCCAAAGCACATCCAGCGGAATATTTCTGGCGCTTTGAGGGGATTTTAGTTCACGATATTTGTTTGGCCTTACGTGCAAATTAATATAGTCTTCACCAAGTGAGTTAAAATCCGCATATTGCAAACCGGCAATTTCACCTCGCCGTAAACCGCTATAATAGCTAAGGCAAAAGCATAGCTGTGCCAAGTGAGAGGCTTTGGTATCTAGTCGGTTTAGCGCACTAATGACGCACTCGGCTTCGTGTTGCGTAAGGATGTTGGCATTTACACTGCCACGGGAAGACGAGATATCAAGGTCAGACAAGCACAGGTCGGGTACTAAATCGTTCATTACAATGAAGTCAGCAAAGTACAAAATATAGTCTCGGTTTTTTGAGTTTATGTTTTCTGCTGCCAAGTTTAGTTTTTCAGCCCATGTGTGCCCATCCATTCTGTCAGCTTTGCAGTCAACAAACTCTTGAAGCACAGGTGCCGCCACACTGTTTATATATTTTTTTATCGTTCTTGGCCTTAAGCGTTTTTTCCGCATGCCTCCGTGCGCCAATAGGTGATACAGCCAAGATAATAAAAGCCAACAAAAAGGTGTTGCCGTTGCATTTTCTCTTACTTGAAGCCACAGCCTAAGATGTTCTTTTACCTCTGTATAATTTCGGGCGCTTTCTTGTTGAGCCAGTATTTTTATTTGTTCGGAAAACTGCTTGACGATTTCAACTTGCTCTAAAGTGGTTAGCCCATCCTTAATGTGCCTTGCTTCTGAAGTCTCAGTATTATCGCTTCGAAGGCTAGATAGCCAAAGTTTACGTTGGTTCTGGGGTATAGATTCTACTTGGTGAGCCGTTGACTCATGGATTACGCACTTACCTTTCATGATCCTATATAGTGTTTTACTAGACAGAGGCGTCGACGGCATTAATCGTTTTTTTTGGGCGTAATTAGAGGCGCTAGTTTTAAATATATATTCGGTACGAAGCATGGCACGCAATGCACCTATTTGAACGCGAGTGGATGAAGGAATGATGCGTTCAGCAATCAGGGTATTGTTTATTTCCGTAAGGCAATTTTTTGGTTTGCCAACGTAGTTGTTCCAAAAAGCCCGCAAAAGCAGCTCTGCAGTTGAAGATAACCATATCCTTTCCTTTCCCTGATAGAACCAATGTCGCGATAGGGTTTTGACACTGTTGGGGTGATATAAAATAGCCGTCAACGCTGTGGTACTATCAATACCTTCTTTAAGAAATAACCACAGAAGAAGAAAGCCAGTCTGTGTTTCCGGTGAGCCTAGATAGCTTAGCTGTTTTGCTTCGCTTTCTAGTAGGTCATATAAATCTGATTGCAGCCTTGATGTTAAGAAGTCATCGGGTTTAAGAAGTGGGGCGTCCTGCTTTATTTGATAGCTTCGGTCTATTAGAACCGATTTTATACCAAAACTCTGTTGTGCCATTCTCAACAGTAAATGAAGCAGCATTATCTGAAAGTTATGTAGCTGATAGTCCTTACTCAGTTTTTTTATTACGGCAGACACACTGTTTGAAGCAATCTTTTCGTTGTTTAACGTAACCAGTTGTTGGGTAAGCGTTAGGACCTTGTCAATATTATTATTAATTTCGTTCGATGCGAGCTGTAGGTTTTCAGCAATAACTAAATAAGCACTAGACTCTTCTAACGCTTTAGTTTTGTATTGGTTCAGGAATTCAGGTGTAAAAATGGTCTTTATTGCTGTCAAAAGATTACGCCCTTTTCAGCGTCAGTAGTGAAGGGATATCACGCCAACCAAGTTCATCCATCATGTCATTTAATGTCGGCAGCAGTGCCTGAATTGCCTCCACGTGATTTAATTCTGAAAATTTTTCTAACGCTGTCTCACCTGTCATCCAATGCCCCAGTTGAAACTTTATAAGCTCTTGATGAATGTTGTTCTTTTGTAGGTAACGGCGCATATAGTGTCGGCCGAAATTTAGGGGAAATGGAAAATGCGTGCTCAAAAATGTGGGTGAGCTGTTCTCTACTACTTTTTTGATATGACTGGCAGGCTCGTCACTTTCTGTAAAAAATAAAAACATACCGTCAGTACCGCTAGAATTTTTAATAGCTAAGAATTGCTCGAGCCGCTCAGTCTTTGAGGTGAGTTTAAGGTGCTGTAAGTGAGAAGAATGCCTAAAATATTGTTGCGCAAAGTAAGAGAAATTCACGGCTATTAAATTAGCAAAGGCTTCGATGTGTGCCTGGTAATGCAAAACCTGTGATTTCAATATGTCGGGGCAAGCAACAACCCTCGTATGATTAAAAAGTGTTTTAGAGTCTTTGTCAGATATACAAATGCTTTGATATCGCAAAAGCGCTAAGTCTAAGCTTGGTAGAGGGTTGTATACTGCGCGATAGCCAGTGCCGCTCTTTAGCATAATAATGGTATAAAGCGTATAGGCATTGTGATAATTTACGAGCCCTTCCAAAGTAGACGATACCGCAAAAGGTTTATTTGAAAGGAGCGTTGAAGCCTTTTCATTTATCCATGCTGATAGCGCATCGGCTTTCGGTGTGAACGCAGAGCCAACACCTTGTTCCGTTTTTAATTCACTACTGATACCTGGCGATAAAGAAGCACTATTTTCAGCCTGTTGATGAGATGCCTCAGTGAATAATGCATTCCATAGCGAATGAAGTTTATCATTGATTTCGGTTACTGTGTAATAGGCATAGTGCTTTGCCGAGCGACTTTGGTAGCGAGTTTTTTCTGCGAGTATGTCGAGTAATACTGGGTCGTAACTTTCATTCGCTGAAACCCAATTTATTAGATGGTGCTCAATCCTGGTGAGACTTATTTGGATACTGAATTTTCGATTCAGATCTTTTAAATAGCGTTGGATTGCATCTTGCCATTCGATAGGTTTCTTTTGCTGTACAGCCTCAATAAACGTATCAGAAAAATAGGGAGATATGTGCGTAACTAAGAGTGCGGGCAGCGTGATAGAAATAACGCTCGAAACAGGCAGCAATAATTCATTATGGATAGGGGATAATGTTGTAGGCTCTGGCGCGACATTCAATAAAATATTATTACCATCAAAATGAAAGCCGACTTCTTTTTGTACCGCCGCTCGTTTGATGCTGAGAACAGATTGTAAGTCTCGCGCTGTTATTAACACTATCAGCAATACTGCCCTGATTAGCTTTTTATCGATTCCCCCGACAGCGCCGGTTGACGTGTTTGTTAATGAACTCATTAAGCGTTTCAGTTCGTGAGGTTGCAGGATAGTGCGGCTGGTAGGAAGTAAGTTGTGGCAGCGTCTAATGTCTATGTTAACTTTGTTTGTTTTGAACCAGTGTACAGCGCTATCTTTTACAACAGATGTCGATGCCTGCTCATACGGTTGGAGTAGTGGAGGGGGTGACGACGATTTGATGATTGTAACATCGGGCAAGTCCTCGTTTTTTGTCACACCCGCCTCTTCGTAAATACGCGGTAGCTTTTGCATATTTAGCGATGGTGTCAATAAGTCATCGGAGCCCGTTATTCGCTCGTATCTTTTTCTCGAGTAGTGACCGCGTATTTGTTTGGCCGTTCTTCTCTCATGGCTACCTCTTGTAACCCAATCCAACCTGTAAAAGTGTTCAAGTTGATAGAGGTAGCCTAACTGAGTTCGAGGTAGATAATTATCATCATCGTCGTTTTTTAAACGCTCCTTTAAAGCAAAGATGTTATTTACTGTTCTATCGAGGCTGCTCTCTCTGAAGCATTCATCTCTGGTTGACTCATCGGTATATAACATCCTAAAAGCACGGACTGATTCTTCGGCTCTATTCTGGCCGACAATTTTAGTTTCGTTGTTTAAGTACTGTTCCAAAAACAGAAGAAGCGCTGCTGCAGCGTGGGAGGTTCTATTTTCACTAAATATAAACAGCAGAGAGTAAATTGGTCGTTCACTTTTCCATCCCCGACCATGCGACTCTTTCCAAAATGCTGAATAGTTTTTATGTCGGCAAGAATGAATGATTAGTAATGAAGCCTTAAATGAATTATGGTCTACGCCAAACAAAGTAGTCACGCGAGAAGGGTAAAGAGAGAATAGATATTCGACAGTGGCTATCGATTTGCGCAACCCCCTTAAATCGGAAGGGCAATCAATCATTTCAAGCAACTGCGCTATCGTGTTTAATTGCTTTTCATCAATGACGTTGAAAACCTCGGAGAGTGTCTGTTCAGATAAATCTGCCATATTCATTATTAACGCCTAAACAATTCAGTTTTGCTTATTGATAAATGGCTCGCTAACTTTTCTGCGGTATCTATATGTGGAAATAGCGCGCTCCACTCGGCAGATTGAAATAGACTTTTTTTGCCTTCGTCTTTAGAAAACCACGCACGGAGATAAAAACCGATTTTCTTAGCATCGCTAATAAAGCACTTTGATAGTAAGTCGTTGGTAAGTGAAAAAAGGGCGATTGCTTTCTTAACTGACTCGTCAGGTTTCTTTTCTAGAATGAAGACAGGAATCTTGGTATCTTCTTTTAACAGCAGTTTAGATTGAGCATGGTGTAATGAAGCGAGTGTAAAAGTACCAGTTAGCGCGCGATAATTTTTTCTGAAGCGGTAACAAATTAAAGGTGATTGCAAAGCAAGAAGATTATAAAGCGTTGCTTCTTTGTCGTTATTGTCCGATGTCGTTCGGATACCTGCAACAGGATTGGCTGAAGCAAAAAGTGAATGGATGATGTCATCAAAAACTATCTCAGAAATTAAAACTTTTCTGAAATCTAAACCGTCCAAAATTTTTTCGTTGAACTTCTCTAATTCAGTGTCCAATCCGTGGCCTCATTAGTGTAAAAATTGAGTGGTAAATTTGCCGTCATTTTGCCGTCAAGGTGACGCCTTTTTGACCGCCTCATCGTATACATTTATTGACCTTTTTTGGCGGCGTTCTGGGCGCTTAACTGACGCCATATTGACTCATTTATACCTGCGTATTGGCACTGTAATCACGCTCGCTTTGTGATACACGAACAACAAAACTCACCGATGAAATAGAACTGTTCGATTACTTTGTATGCGATTTAGATACTTTCAAATTGTGGCTAATTTGTGACCAAAATCAAGTAAAAAGTAGGTTAAATAGAGTGAGGTAAAGGTCTTTTACTTGATTTTGTTGGGAATTATGTGCTCTATCTAGGTATTGGGTTGCCGATACATGTCTTGACATGGTAGAGGTCCCCTGTTCGAATCAGGGTAGACGCACCATTTTATTATTTAAAAAAACAATGCATTAGCAAGACTTAGCAGTGTATATAAAAAGCTGCGTACCAAACCCTCGCTATTTCCGCACCAATATCCAGTAGCAGTTTTTACCTATAAAAAGTTAATTTTTGACTAGCATCTCATCTTGACTGCTGGAACCCGTGTCTACTACAAATTGTCTTCTATGTAGATCATAAAAGAATGGCTTTCAGTGCGTGCCCTCGTGCGTGTGGATCTACTCCAGCTTTACTAAGCTGTCGCATAGAGAGACCTCAATTGTCGTGGAATCCCCACCGTTACCTGTTATTGGTTTTGACAGTTGGTCTTTCAACTATCTGTTCATTTACGAATTGTTTGTTGCGCAGTGCTGAGCTTTCAGGCAAAAAAGATTATTACGGAAACGACGCTCTTATTCAATGTGACGGATTAGTCAGCACATTTTGTGCGCAGGCGAGTAATGTGCTGTAAGGCACATTTTCATGTTTACCAAACTGCGCGTGTTTACGGGCTTTTAATCTGGTAAATATTGGCTGGTTTAATCCCGCCGCGAAACGTGCGAGCAGTGCAGCCGTTACGGGAAAATCCGGTGATTGCTGAGACAGCCAGAATTGGCTCTCCCGTAAGTCTTCAGTGAGTAACGAGGGATTGATGCTATCTTCACTTTTTGGGAGCCGCAGCACCTGGCCGCGACACACCGAGCAATGCCCGCAGTGCTCTGGCGCATTCTTGTCGCCAAAATAGAGCGCTAGATTATAGTTAAGGCAACGATTTAAACTAAAAAACCGTAACATGGTAGCGATTCGCGCTAATTCCGATTGTTCGTTGGTTTCGCAATAATGTTGGAGTTGCGTGGCCAACTCAGTCGTTAACTTATCTGGCTCAACGCGGTAGACGTCGGTTAGCTTTTTAGTTTCCACAACAAGCTGGTTGGCATCGGCGAGTTGATTAAGCAGCCTCATCACCGTGTCTCTATTGAAGCCCTGCTGGTTAAGTTGCGTAAAATCAGGTTCCCCCCACACTTTTTTGAACTGAGTGCACCGGACAAGAGCGTGAAACAGAGCCTGCTGTTCATTCGGCAACGCCTGGCAGATATGCTCAGGGGAGGATTGCCATTTAAGTTTGATGTCCGCGTAATAACTGTGTTTTGCCTGAATAGCGCCGTGTAACTCGAGTTGAACCAGCAGGGTTTTAAGCGGCAAGGCGCGTATATTGGTTGCCTGTGATAGCCCGTAAGTCTGTGTTTCCCACTGGTTGTTGTGGGTGGTGGTGGCAATGTTATGCAACAATGCCTGAATGGCATGCGGTTCAGGCGTATCGCCAAGTACAAAATTTTCCAGTACATTTAAGCCATCCAGACCAGCCAGTAAAATACAGCGGCTGGGTAAGCCATCTCTGCCTGCGCGACCTATTTCCTGGCTGTAGTTTTCGATGGATTTTGGTAAGTCATAGTGGATAACAAAACGAATATCCGGTTTATCAATACCCATTCCAAACGCAATAGTGGCAACAATGATGGCGGTTTCACCATTCATAAAGCGTGTTTGAATGGTACTGCGAAGGTCACTACTCAGCCCGGCATGGTAGGCGCGGGCATTATAACCTCGCTGAGTCAGAAAGGTGGCTATGTCATCTGCCGTTTTCTGTTGAGTCACATAGACAATGCCGCCACCTTCGGTTCGTTCTAATGCTGTAAGTAGCGACTGCTGTTTGTTGCCGCCGCTGGGCAGCACGATATCCAAATCCAGGTTGGATCGGTAAAAACCGGTTTGTACAATATGCGGGTAGGCAATGCTAAACTTCTGTGCCATGTCTTTTTGTACCCGTCGCATGGCGGTTGCGGTAAGTAGCAATACCAAGGGAATTTTCAGTTGTTTTTGATAATGCGGGAGCTTTAGATAATCAGGTCGGAAATTGTGCCCCCATTCCGAGATACAATGTGCCTCGTCGACCACCAACATTGATATTGGCACCGTTTCAATGAAGCGCCGGAATCGTTCGTTTTTAAACCGTTCAACCGAAATCATTAAGATCTTCAATTCACCCTCTCGAACCTGTTGGATCACCTGTTGTGCTTCCTCTTTATTCTGGCTCGAGTCTAAGCAGGCTGCAGGGATTCCTTTTTTGCGCAGAAAGGCCAATTGGTCGTGCATCAGTGCAATTAACGGTGAAATTACCAGGCTGAGATGAGGTAGCATGGTCGCCGTAAACTGATAGCACAGTGACTTGCCGGAGCCGGTTGGGAATACCGCCAGTGTTGAGTGGCCATTAAGCAATTGATTTATCGCTTGTTGCTGGCCCTCGCGGAAGTGAGAAAATCCGAATTGGTGTTCAAGCTGTTTTGACAGGTTATTCATAGTGGCTGTGATGAGCTTCCGCTTTGTTGTTGTGACGGTTACTTGTTATCGATATTTACGGTATCACTTAAAGGTTGGCAAAGCATCGCGCTTTTGTAAAAACTGTACTTTTTCAGTACGTTAAATTATTACACGAGAATTCAAGAGTGTTGAATTTTGTCGCTGACCGTTGAATCGTAGTGTTATATGGAACCTGTTGGCAGTGTGTTTAAGATCTACAAGCCCATAGAGGGGATCTTGTGGGTAACTGGCGGGCAGAAAAACTACGCCAGGATGATGTGACAGGAATATTAAGAGTGCATAACAGCGGTCATCAAGGTTATGGTGCTCTCAAACTTGTTTAAACCGTAAAGCGCCGGCGACTAGCTGAACCAGCCAGCCTTTGTGATTGCGCCAAATAAACCCAGCAACATTACCAACAGCCCGGATGGTAAAAAAGGTCCAGATTTCCCACAACGAGCGATCAGCAAGATGTGTTGGCTCGAGGATACCCAGGCATAGGCACCGGAAGCCCTCCCAATTCTGGCGATGCTGCCAATATTCAGGCCGCGGTTTAGTGCAAATCCAAGTCGACCTGACTGCTGTTTGCCGTCCTTAACGGCCCAGGATACTAAGCCGGTGCCCGCCATAATTGTGCCCAGCACGATGGCCAAAAATAGCAGCCAGCGAATGATGTTATCTGAAAACCGGAGCTGATTCCTCAGGCGGGAATGATTCTGACAGGTGAAGTAATAAAGCATCGGCTTACATCTTTAAAACCACTCTCTTGGTTACGTGCTCTTGTTCTGCGTTAATCGTAAATTTTAAATTACCTGAGTTTAATGTCGTCAATTATAACGCCCCTTTATGCTGCTATTTAATGTAGTTAAACAAAACCAGTGTCCCCCTGTTGCAGTGGCACTCGGACAGTCGCCTCAAAAATAAATAGCCGGTTAATATACGCCGGTGGTGGCGAAAAGCCGGCCGGTATGGCAACTTTAATTTACCCGATATTAAGTACCGTCAGAGACAGAGTGTTCTGTTGCAATATTTCTACAATGCGGGTGAGATTATTTTGCTCGGCAATTTCCATGGGCGTCAGCTGTGGTGGAATATAGTTTTCGGTTTTGAAGTTGGCCTCGTATCGCCACGTTAGGGTTGACGGCTCACTACGCTGATTGGGATTAGCACCAAGTGCCAGCAGCTTAGCAACTAACTCTGGCTGATTGGCTTTAACGGCAGCGTGGAGCAGTTGATAACCATCCCGGTCGAAAGCGGAAACAACGTTATCAATGCCTTGCTCATCCATCAACGCCGGTAGCTCACCCATATACCAGGTTAAAAATGCATAGTTTTTTGCATACACCGCAAGTTGGGTGGCTGTGGTGCCATCTTTGGCGGCAGCAAATATATCGGCCCCCAGCGAGATGGCCATTTGAGCTGTTGTTACATCCTGGCTTTTAATAGCAAAAAAGAGGGGGCTGAAACCCTCAATGGTTTGTGTATTGATGTTGGCGCCGGCATTCACCAGGTATTGCAAGTTGTGGGTGTTTCCCTCTGCTGCCGCAAACATCAGCGGGGTTTGGCCATGTTCATTGCTGGCGTGGATATCTGCGCCCAGGCTGGCCATTTTTTCCAGAATCCTGCGGTTAGCAGAACCCGCGCACAGATGGAATGCAGTGGTGCCATCTTCCACCGCATCACCGGGATTTGCCCCGGCTGCCAGTAAAGCGTTGATGATCTCAGAATTGCCGTAGCGGCAGGCCTGAATGATTGGGGTAAAACGGTTACCGTCGGTGGGATTAGCATCAGCGCCGTTTTCCAGTAACAGACTAACCAGTTTTGGATCCTGAGTCTCCACTGCCCAGGCCAGCAAACTGGCGTTATCGGGCAACGGGCGATTTACATCAATCTGGCTGCTAAGTTCTGCGAGTCGGCTTCTATCAGAAGCCAGAATGGCCTGTTTAGCCTCCATGAGCAGGTTATCGTGTTGCTGGCTTGATAGCGCAGGTTTTACATTAGTGAGTTGAGACTCAGATTGACAGGCCGATAACGCGGCAATGCCAAGCGCTACCACGAGCGCCTTAACCGGGATATTAGTGATCAAATTCATTGCTTACTCCTCAGGCAATCAAACCGTCCAGCGGGCCGGTACTGTCGCCAAAGTTTTCCACAGGCACGTTCATTTGTTGCAATACCGAAAGTAGCAAATTGCACATTGGCGTGTGCTTCTTGGCGGCGATATGCCGGTTTCCTTCCAGACCGCCACCGGCGAGTATGATGGGTAAATCCATATGATCGTGTTCATTCGACTCACCTATACAGGCGCCTCGGACCACAAAAGTATTGTCGAGCAGGTTGGATTCTCCGTCCGGGATGCTGGCCATTTTCTCCAGATAATCGGCAAACAGCTGCATGTGATAGGCGTTAATTTTTACCAGCTTATCGATTTTATCCGGAATATTCGCGTGGTGGCTGAGCGCATGATGACCGTCTGGAATACCCAGATTGTTATAGGCGTGATTACTCAGCTCCCGGCCGAGCATAAAGGTACTGACTCTGGTCATATCCGTTTGCAGTGCGAGCATCTGCAGGTCGAGCATGATTTTAACGTGTTCTTCGTAATCGACGGGGATGTTCGCAGGCACGGTAAACCCTTCCAGATCCATTTCTATCGCCGTTTCACGGGCTTTGGCAATGCGCCGTTCCACATCACGTACAGACTCCAGATACTGGGCCATTTTATGCCGATCGTTAACGCCTAAGCGTTTATTAACCCGCTTGGCTTCATCGTTAATAAAATCGAGAATACTGCTCTTATGGGCCAGTCGCATCTGGCGGGTTTGTTCGTCAATTTGATTGCCGTCGCCAAACAGGTGCTCAAATACATCGCTGGGAGCGACCATGGCGGGTAACGCCTGCGTAGGACTCTTCCAGGAAATCGTGTTGGTATACGT
>CEUS01276846.1_pt1 | contig 12423 bp, 12 predicted proteins | sample 427031 | NCBI WGS metagenome assembly CEUS01 (sample SAMEA2622837, study PRJEB7988) | marine metagenome | biome: marine biome (ENVO:00000447); feature: marine epipelagic mixed layer (ENVO:xxxxxxxxx); material: "saline water (ENVO:00002010), including plankton (ENVO:xxxxxxxx)" | depth 140 m | reverse complement strand
AAGTCTATTAGCCTGTAACGCAACCCTCTTTTGATTACCGAGAGGATGATTACACTTGAAATTATGAATAGTATTGCCGATGGACTGATCGGGTAGATAATTAATCCAAAAGCTGTACCTGCTGCCGGAGGATGTTCAGTGTTTGTCAGCACCATAACCAGCGAACTTATTCCTACTGATAAGGAAGCCAACATACTGCCCATAACCCCCAATTCTCCAACTGTGAACCCAAATCCCAAAACATCATTTATCAACATAATTACCACAGAGGCAATTATGGCAATCGTATGTCCGCCTATCACTTTTCTGGGAGTTGATATGGCTCTATGTGGAAATATAAAAATGGTGAACGCACTGGAAGCTACTGCCACAACTATCACAGGGCTAAACAAAGCATTTTCAAAAATCAAAATAGTGAAAAGGGTCAGGCTAGCCAGAGAGCACTGAATTATATATTTAACAGGATTACTGAGAAAATTCTTGTCTATCAAATCTATTTTTTTTGATTGAAGCAAAAACCAGCTAGTTAAATTCCCTGTAATTTTATTGATCAATGTAATTCGTACTATCCCTCGGGCGACACATTCATAAGTTACAGTACGACATTTCTAAGAATAATCAATATCTATCTAACTAAATATCTGGATATTTATTCTTGGCGAGAAAAGGACCATATAGCTCCACCTAGGAACACAACTCCCAGGCAAATTATGACTAAAATATCCTCTATCAAACCCATTTTGTGTCCCATAACTGTGACTCCAAGACTACTATCTCCTGAGTTCACAATAGCAGTCCCCAGACTTTCTTCGCCAATAAATAGCTGTCGAATTGCATCAACTCCATATGTTAAAGGATTGACCTTAGCTATAACTTGAAGCCATGTGGATACATGGTCCACAGGGAAAAACACACCAGCTAGAAATATCAGTGGGAATATCAGAAGTTGCATTACCATCTGAAATCCCTGTTGAGAACGCATTCTGGTAGCTACGAATATACCTACTCCTGACAGTGATAACGCAAGCAATAAAGCAAGTGCCAGATATTTGATAACCAGTACAACAGTAATTGTCACTCCAAGAAAGGGTGCCAATGCTAACAATATAACACCTTGCGTCATAGCTGTTGCTGCTCCTCCTAAAGCTTTACCCAGTACAATTCCTGTTCTACTTATAGGGGCAACCAATATTTCTTTTAAGAAGCCGTATTCCCTATCCCAAACGATCGACATCCCAGAGAAAAGTGAAGACATTACAACCGTCATAGCAAGTATTCCCGGATACATAAACTTGATGAAATCCACTCCTTCGTCCATCGTGCCTACAATTCGATTGAATCCAGCACCAAATACAACTAGAAACATGATGGGGAATGCGAATGATGACAACATCCTGGAACGCTCTTGAACAAACCGCAGAAGCTCTCTGTAAGCTACGACCCATATCCCTCTGTATAATTCAACCATGTCTACCTGTATTTGTTTCTGATAGATTGCTTCATTTGAGCAGCACTATCTACTTCTTCATCCCGTATCAAACGACCTGTCAAATTCAAGAAAACATCATCCAGTGTTGGTCTTCTTACGCTGATGGATTGTAGATTCCCTTTAAATTTTCTTACAAAATCAGGCAGAAATTCTTCGCCTTTAGGCACTGTGAATTCCACACTTTCACCCTTGATTTCCGGGACAAGAGACCATTCCGCTGACAACTCTTCTATCGCCTTGATATTATCTGGTGTCTTCAATGAAACTAAGTCCACTCCTACCGCATCTTTTAGTTTGGCCGGAGTATTTATGGCTACTATTTTGCCATCATCTATTACTGCGATCCGATCACAATTTTCAGCTTCATCCATGTAGTGAGTCGTCAAAAATATAGTAATGTTTTCTTTTTGTCTTATATCTTGAACATAATCCCAAATATAACGCCTGGTCTGAGGGTCTAAACCAAGGGTTGGTTCGTCTAGAAAAAGTACCCTGGGATGGTGAATCAACCCTCGCACAATTTCTAATCTTCGCTTCATTCCGCCTGAATAGGTACGAGTTTTACCTTTCCTTCTATCCCATAAATCAACCAGCGTCAGCAATTGTTTCATTCTTTCTTGTCTTTCTGCTCTGGGAACTCCGTAGGCGTAAGAGTGAAACAAAAGATTTTGTTCGGCCGAAAGATAGTCGTCGAGAGTTGTATCTTGGAACACCAATCCTATTGACCTGCGGACATCGTTTTTTTCACTCGTAACATTGTATCCATTCACTCGAGCAGAACCGCTGGTCGGTCTAAGCAAAGTACACAAGACATTAATTGTAGTAGTTTTGCCCGCTCCATTTGGCCCCAGAAAACCAAATATCTCTCCCTCTTGAACATTAAAGGAGACTTCTTTAACAGCTTCGAATTTGCCGTATGATTTTACCAATCTTTCAACTTCTATAGAATTCATTAATCCCTCTGAATACATTATAGCTGTTTCCGTCCGGCTGATACGCGGTTATATATTTTGGCAATTAATTCAACAAAACATGGTAAGTTAAATCCTATTTGTTATCTCGCAAATATGGATATAGTTATATAGATGTCTTGTTCATATAAGGGGTTGAGTTATGGGTAGGTCTATAACTCTAACGGTTTTTCTAATACTTGTGATCGGAGCCAGCAACTGTGGTGGCTCTGATGATCTGACTTCTTCTAATTCTAAATCAAAATCTCAGTTAAATACCTTCACTGTTAAAAATACTCCCTACCCTACCAAAATCCCGACACCTACCAAAACTCCATCTTCCACTGATGGTGTAACCAATACTCCAACACCCACTCAAGTAGCAACTGTCACACCAACACCAGTATCCATCGCTACCAGTCCAGTTGAACCCGATCTGACTGGCTCACCAAAACCTAACAATACTATTGCAATAAAAATCCAAGCGCCAACATCAACACCCACCATCGTCAATACTGTTGCAGCGGCAAAATTTTCATCTCCACCCGCTTCTACTTTCACTCCAGCACCATTAGATACTCCAATCGCAACTCCAAGCAAAGTACCAACTCTCGTACCTACCCAAACGCCGATTCCAACTCCATCTGCCGAAACAACACCTACTCAAATACATCAAAACACCTCTACACCAACATCCATTCCTACGAAAACACGTCCAACAGAAACCCCAACAACCGTTCCTCCTGTCATCACCCTGTCCAATATCGAATTTATTGGATTCATGCCCGGAGACAGGATTCCGGAAACCGGAGAGCCCAAAACACATGTTCAGCTGGGTTCGTTTTTACAAACTCAGTTTGATATACAGTCAAATATTGAAACTGTCGGTTTACTCACAATAGAACTGGTTAAAGATTACGTAGACAAAGTTGATGAGATTGCATTTACTTGCCCCGATATAAAATTGACTTTGGACACCGCAAACACCCATATCACTACTTGTTCAAAAAAAATTGAGTTCCCGACTACAGGGAATTTGAGACAATACTTTCCCAAAATATACTGGAATGGTGAGTTAATATATGATCCTGTTGACCCATTAATCAGGCCCAGTGTAATAACTTGGGAATGGGCATATACGCCTACTCCGGTACCCACACCTGAACCGAGTCCTCCTACCCCGATCGCGAGTCCCAGCCCAACGCCTACTCCCACTCCGATACCACCCAAATGCTCAGTCTGGGAACGAGGAAGTTCCAGCCCAAACCAGACACCAACTTCGAATATCGAACCATATCCTACACCTGATCCCGGTACGTCCAACTATGAAGTGAATTTCTTCCCTGAACATGGTGATGAAATCAGCAATCGCAGACCATTTATTTCTGTTAGTTTTGCATCACCTTCTAGTCTTTTGTCTCTGACTTTAACTTTTGAAGGCGTTGAAACCAGTATATTAGAAAGTTCAATAACCGCTGACAACCAGACTTTCCTTGCAAATCCATCTACTGATCTTTCTTTGGGACAATACATAGTTACCGCCATTGCTAAAGATGAAAATGAAAATACTGTAGGCCCAGTCTCTTCCACATTCAACATCGTAGAAAAATCAATTGACATACCATTAGTCAAAGGCTGGAACCTGATATCACTAACCAATGATCCTCTGCAGCCTGATATAGAAAACATTTTCAGAGGTGCTGATGTAACAGTAGTTATTACCACTTCTGATTCAAAAACTTACGAAACTACAAGTCCCCCATGCACCTCAATTCACTATGAAGACTATAACTTTATTAGTGAAGAATTAAATAGTTTGAAAAAACACAAAGCGTACTGGATATATTCAACTTCAGATATCAAACTGGAAATCCAAGTTGCCAGTCAATCCAACCTTTCTTCCGGACTCATTCCCCCATCTCCACCCAATCCGATTATCTTAAACACTGGCTGGAATCTAGTGGGGGTCACTTCCGCTAAAGAAACAGGGACGGAAATACCAATTGATTCATATCTACATGGTGTTGACTGGGAGAAGGCTGTGGTATATATACAATCTACAGATTCGTTGGTGACAGTGTTTCCTAACAACGAGCATCAAGTAAGAGTCGGATCAGGCTTTTACACGTATCTAATCACCGACGGAATCTTGGTGCCGTAATTAACGTAATCAGGATAACTCATCTCACAATATGTAGTTCTAGATATCTAGACGTATGACAGAATCTATCGCACATATTGGTTCGCATATTTTGATGATCACTCTTGCTATAATTCGCTGATCATCACTCACATAAAGGAGTCCCATTAAAATGAGACTAGATGGCAAAGTCGCGATTATAACAGGGTCTGCCGCGGGATTAACTGAAGCCTTGATGGGATTTGGCGGAGCTGCCGCATGGGCCTTCGCCAGAGAAGGAGCTTCTGTCGTCATATCTGATATAAACGAGGAATTAGGTGAGCAAACAGCTATGCAGATCCGAGATTCTGGGGCAGAATCTATTTTTTGCAAACTCGACGTAACCAGCGAGAAAGACTGGGAGAGATGTGTCGAAACTACTATTGCCCAATTCGGCAAAATCGACATCCTAGTAAATAATGCTGGCACCGCGTCAAGAACACCGATAGAAGATACCTCCATCGAAACATGGGATTCTCAAATGGATGTACATGCCAAAGGCGCATTTCTGGGGACTAAGAGTGTAATTCCAGCAATGAAACATTCTGGGGGGGGATCAATAATTAATGTGTCATCAATATTTGGAATCATCGGTAGTCCATCATCCACTGCATATCACGCTGCCAAAGGTTCTATCCTTGCTTTTACCAAAGCTACTGCGATCCAATATGCCAGCGCAAATATCAGAGCTAACTCAATATTACCAGGGTACTTTGACACTCCGATGAGCCAAGCATTCTCTTCTGAACCGGAATTGGTACGCCGTTGGACAGAAAGTGTACCAATGAATAGATTTGGAAGACCCGAAGAGGTCGCCGGGGCAATGCTATACCTTGCGTCTGACGAAGCTTCTTATGTAACTGGGATTGAGTTAGTTATAGACGGAGGAGTCACTGCCCAATGAATACCTTGTCAGTACAATTGGATTCGTGATATCACTTACATACTAAGATCGCCTTTGGGTATTCTACTCTCAATATTGCTCAGGAGATGATGCTATGCAAGACCTAGGAAAATTATCCAGTGATTTATCAGAGTTAGGAATTAAAAATGGTTCAACACTAATGGTTCATAGTTCTCTCAGTTCTATAGGATTGGTGCAAGGAGGAGCTGATACAGTCGTCGATAGTTTGCTAACATCAGTAGGTGAAAACGGAACTCTTGTAGTTCCTACATTTACATATCCCGCGGATTACCCTGATTCCAGAGATCCTGACTGGATATTTGACCCAGTTAATACTCACTCAGGCATGGGTGCCATCACTAACGCCGCTATGAAAAAACCTGGAGCACTTAGAAGCATTCATCTCTGGCACAGCGTGGCAGCAATTGGTCCTCTTGCAAACACTATAGTTAATTCAGGCACCTCCTCCGCGTGGGACCAGGAAAGTCCTATGGCATCGATTTTTAAGAACGGCGGCTGGATATTGATGCTAGGAGTCCCATACCAAAATTTGACCGCTATACACGTTTGGGAGGTTGAATTCGAAGTGGCATACAGAGAAGACTATGATGTTCACAGACGATTACGACAACAGGATGGGAGCCTAGTTCCCCTGATCAGTAGAGTACACGACCGTAAAGACGATCACCCTGGCAGCGATTTCAACAGGTTCGGAGAACGACTGGAATCTCAGGGCAAAGTAAAACATGGTTCAGTCGGAAACGCAGTAGGGCGACTGTTCAAAGCAGAAGATGCCTACAATTTGGCTAAAACCATGTATGGAGAAGATCAGCAGTGCTTCCTAAAACAGAGTGACCCCGTGACCAAACTGACATATGGCAAAACAATCCATAATGGAAAAGGAACACAGTGCGTAATAAACCCAGACAAGATATATCAATCTAATCAAACTGTATAAATCAGATTATGCATCTTTCACAGTGACAACAACCAACACGTTAAATCTTAGATCAAGGAGAAAACTTTGAGTAGTTTTGACTTCAGTTCTCTCAGAGCAAGTAATGCGCCTGTTCCCACAGAACTTCCGGGAACCAAAAGTGAATTGCCACCCTATCCGTTCGTTATGTCATATCCTGATCCTTCCATATTACCGATCATGGATATTCATGAAGCAATGGGAGAAGTGCTTGAACAGGTATGTAAAACACCCTCAGTCTATCCTGATACTCAAGGGTACCCACCATTGAGAGAATACATAGTCCAGCGTCTAGCAATGAAAAGAGATATGTCATGCAAGCCTGACGAAGTCCTGCTGACCGAAGGATCCGGCCAGGCTATACATTTTGTTACTGAAGCACTCGTTGAACCAGGTGACGTGGTGATAGTGGATGATTTTGTGTATGGAGGTACACTCTGGTCATTAAACCGTTTCAAAGCGGACATCAGGGGGGTTACGAGTGACAGTGAGGGAATGATACCAGAGCAGCTAGAAAGGATTATTGATCAAGCCGAATCAGATGGTAAAAAACCGAAATTTATCTACCTAATACCCACATTTCAAAATCCTCAGGCATGGACTATGACACTCAAAAGACGGAAAGAAATCATTGCAGTTGCCCGTTACAAGAGAGTCCCTATACTTGAAGACGACGGCATCGCCGAGTTCAGGTTTGAAGGGAATCATATACCGTCAATGCAATCCTTGGATGACTCCGGGTTAGTAATTCATACTGGAACATTTAGTAAAATCATAGCGCCCGGTATGAGGATAGGTTATTTAATCGCATCAAAACAACTACTTGAAACTGTAATGCCAATCAAGGGGTCACGTGGTGTTACTCAATTTGGAGCGTTAACCGTCCACCGATTCGCCACAACCAGGCTTGACAACCATCTTCTAAATCTGAACAAAGTCCTGCGCTCAAGACGAAACGCTATGCTGGAATCATTAAGTACATATTTCAGTGATCTAGCAACTTGGAGCATTCCTGAAGGAGGCCTTTATACATGGATTAATATGGAGTCGGGCATAGACCTAGTTGATGCATCAATTCCTGCTGCTAAAGAAGGAGTCATTTATGACCTGGGTACTAAATTTGCTACAGGCAAAGATCCTGGAAGGAACAAAGCCAGACTATGCTTCAGTTACAATAATGAAGAAGACATCGATGAGGGGATTAAACGGTTATCCAAAGTTGTAAGAACCACCCCCTAGCGTAAACAACACTCTCTTGTAATCATTGTCTACAATAGTGCAACTTTATTAATCATTTATTTACATTAATCGAGATCTCTCGTGAGCCAAAGTGTCTCTCATCACAGATATGAATTCACGTGCCGGATTGGATAAATTTTTCCCATTGAGTGTAACAATACCTGCCTGATCTACCGGTAAAAGATTGGCAAGACTTATTACACCTAAAGCTTCTTGATCTTCCGGCTCTATCGCCAAACGTGGACCTACCGATATTCCCATACCCAAGGCAACATAGCGCTTAATCATATCCATACTATCTAGTTCAACAACTATTTCATAATCAATATGTTTCCTCTGGAATTGTTCTTCCAAAATCAACCTTGTATAAGTTCCGCGTGCCATCATAATCAATGGCCATGGGGCAATCTGATCTATAGAACTTAGAGGTATCGCCAAAAGCGGGTGATCCGGAGGAGTTATCAAAACTCTTTCATACATGAACAATCCCTCGAAGTTGAATTTTTGACCCCGCTGAACTCGTTCGACATGTTGGATTACCCCAAGATCTACTTCTCCTGTTTCTACCATATCTAATACCTGCTCTCTATTACCGGACCTGATTTGCAGATGGATGTGGGGATGGCGATGCAAAAACACTTTTACGACTTTAAGTAAAGTATGCGGGACTATGTCTTGAGTGGATGCGATTTTTACCGGACCATACTTAGAAGCATCAGTAGTTGAGATAGCTATCGTATCGATTCCTTGAATTAGTGGCTCTGCTATCTCAGCCAGTGTTCTTCCTGACAATGTCAGTTGGATCGGGCGGCGTACTCGGTCAAATAAAATCATGCCTGTTTCTTGCTCTAATTTTTTGATATGAGTTGTCACCGCGGGCTGACCTATATCAAGATATTCTGCTGCTTTGGAGATACTTTTTAATTTGGCTGCAGCGCAAAAACTGCGTAATTCCCTAAGCTCCATATCTATATCCTCATAATTATTCCAAATTGAAATATAGTATATCAATTTATATGTCTATACGCGATATATATTCACGCCTACATTAGTGTAGGAAACAAATTAGGCATAAAAGAATTAACGAATAAAGGAGAGGGAATGATAACCATAGTAACCGATATTTTCAGCAGGCTGAATTTGCAAACTGGCGTGGAAACCTACTTTGCAAACATTCAAAAACATTCGCAGGACGGAAGACCAACTTTTGAGGAAGCTCGCAGAGACTACACATCCTTGAATAAAACAAAAACAAGGTTCAATTTAATAAGTTTTTGCTAATCCTCATGCGGTACGCATATAAAAACCAGAGATATTCTACATTCAAAATCTATTGATTTAGTGCCATTCAAGTTGAACACTGTATAAGCAGCTTGTTTCCACCTACTGTCACTAGTCGGGGTAATCCCAGTCAAATGTCCCTGGAAAAACTACAAAAAACATTGGTGTATTTGACTGGGATTAAACTCCTAGGCACCAGACACAGCACCTATGATAGCAATGATAATGGGTGGCTAAGGCCTTTGTGGATACTATGGTTTGCAATGCTAATAACCATGGTGGGATTCGGTTCAGTATTTCCATTTCTACCCCTTTACCTAATTGAATTAGGTATAACTGATAGCGGCAAAGCGGCGCTTTGGAGTGGTGTGCTTGGAGGAGTCCCTGCCTTATTGATGATGCTAACCGCACCTCTATGGGGTGTCTTAGGCAACCGCACTGGCAGCAAACGAAACGTTATTGTAGGCCTTTTGGGCTTTTCGTCAGTGTACATAGCTGCCAGTAGCGTACCCAATTTCCAAACTCTACTATTAGTATGGCCACTACTTGGTATGTTACCTGCACCGGCCATGGTAGCAATCCCACTTATAATCGGGTTAGTACCTCAACGTAAAATCACTTTCTCGATCGGAGTACTAACATCAGCAACTTTCCTTGGATTTGCTATGGGCCCATTTTTAGGTGGTGCTCTAATAGATCAATTTGGTTTTAGATTCGTCTTGTTATTCACATCAGTCTTGCTATGCCTTAGTGGATTAACAGTCTTACTTTTTGTGAAAAATGATCGCCAAAAACATACTGACTCCACTCCGTTGGTCTTAAGCAGTATTTACAAAGACATGCTCCGTCCAATCCGAATGGGATATCTCCCCATCATTTTCGGTTTATTGTTCATGATCCAGTCAATGAGCGCATTCACTATGCCTGTAATACCTTTGTTGACAGCTAAGTTAAGCCTGTCAATTGATGCCGGATTGAGTGCCGGAATAGCCTTTAGCATCATGGGTATCATGGGTGGGATAACTTCAATGTTCACTAGTAAGATAATTGAGTTAATTAGTTCAAGGAATCTTATTCTCATTCTTCTAATAACTGCGAGCCTTATAAACATACCAGTCCTTTTCATAGGAGACTTAATTCCTTTCTACATCATTTTGGGAATTATAGGTGCCTGCGAAGGTGGTTTAGTAACTCTAATTTTTGCACAGATAGGACTCTCCTCTGACTCTAATAGATCAGCTATATATGGGGCTTCGCAGAGTATCAGTGCATTGGCATGGGCTTTGGCTCCCATTATTGGAGGACTGGCTGCAGGCCTATGGGGATTACGGGAAGTATTCATCCTACAGGCGGTGATATGTATTTTGGGCGGTTTCACTGCAATTATCTTGAAATACAAATTCCCGGAGACAAAAATCATTCCTGAAGTGAACGATCGCCAAGAATTCCTGCCTGATCCTATGCCGACAGGTGATTCTTAGCTAAAAGAAATCATCTTCTTTACTGGATCGACAAACTCCTGTTTCCGGCACTGCTATACTCTCCATAACTTAAACATTTAGAGATAATCGCATGGATGTCAGCTATTCCTAATGCCGATATGATAGGGAGGGATGGAATAGATCTATGCTGCTGATCGAGGAAGTTATCCCACAACTCTCAGGCCTAAACTAACCAGAACTAAGGGATTTTCAATTTGAAGGAATCACGTATCAGGTCCAGCGTAGATTCATCTTGAGATTCAACCACCGTGAATGTGGCATGAATAGCCCATCCATCCTTCAAAAACATAACGATTTTTATTGAATTCCTAGTGAAAACATGCTTGCCTTCGCTGAAATAACCAGGCATATATTCTATAGGCACCCTGTTTTGCTCCATATATTGCCCATCTAGCCCAATCCTGGCCGAAACAAACTGTTTTAGTTCCACATTGGGTGCATAATTACCAATTATTTCAACACTTGATCCCAAAGGACTCAGTATCTTGAGTAACCATGACTGGCTAGCCTCATTTTCCTCGATAACCCAACTAGAAGGGTAATCCATTGAAATACCATGTGTATCTTTGGCATAGGTTTCATCTAGTTGTACCGGAGTGGGAGAAGGAACTACGGTGAATGTTGGAGTTGGTTGAGGCGGCGCAGTTGGGACTGAATCAGAAGCCGTAATGGATTTGTCTTCGGGGACAGGCGTTGGTGTATAAGCCACTGAAGACTGTATTTGGGTTGGTGTGAATGCAACTGGAGAAGGTATTGGGGTAACCTTCAATGTGGTGTTGTGAGTTTTATCTGCGACTGTTTTTGAATCAACATCGGCGTCTTTCGGATTTTTTTCAATTTGAGCCAATGACATATCACTTGCATTGCTATTACTTAAATCATCGGAGACCATCTCTTTCGTTGAATCACATGAGGTCACTGAAAAAAGCGTCACCATTGACACTATCAAAATTGTCGGGATTTTTTCCAAATTATTTTCCAAGATTAATTTAAGTATTGAAGAATATCAGAATTCGAGCATGATCAAAACGACTTGTACACCTAAACAATTTTAATGAGTTTTGGGCATCCCCTTGATCTTTATTTCATCAATTATAATATCTTCGTGTCTTAAATTATCACTTGAAACAAGCAAAATTCCTAGAACATTATCTCCAAATGTTACCAGATCGGCATTTAATTCAACCCGAAAAGTGCCATATGTTTCCGGCACATAATGGATTGGAGACAAGCCTAATGTAGAGTGATTAGACTTATCAACTCCTGCGTTTAAATCGATCCTTTTTTCATAGTAGACATACCAGCCTTTTTATATGTAGTTCACAAACCTTTTGGGTCAAGCCTTTTCAAATCAGGAATTCTATTACCTACACGGCACAAATACCGCAATTAACACCGATAAATATCACTATATAGGCTAATCTACACAGCATATTAGCTATATTACGTACATTAATTTATCTAATTCTACGAATTACCGACCATAGAGAGTCTCCGCTTTACATAACCAGTTCAATCAGTTGTTGTAGTACTCTGTATACTGTGGTTATAAAGCTTGGTCGGTTTCCAGAGTCTAAAAGCAATATTTATGAATACGAAAGTTGGAATTAGATGAAAAATACCAGTTGGCCAGATATATATAAAGAAATTGGAGCAGTCCCGATAATCAATGCTATCGGGAGCGTGACAATGCTTGGTGGTTCTATCACAATTCCCGAAGTAAATGAAGCTATGGAAAGAGCCAATGGTACGTACATCCCTATGGCTGACCTCCAAGAAAAAGTCGGCAACCTCTTATCAGCAATCATAGATGTACCAGCCGCTTACGTCACTTCTGGAGCTGGCTCTGCCTTGACCTTAGCTACCGCAGCCATTATGGCAGGGACAGACGATGAAAAAATCC
>CEUS01239725.1_pt1 | contig 12423 bp, 7 predicted proteins | sample 427031 | NCBI WGS metagenome assembly CEUS01 (sample SAMEA2622837, study PRJEB7988) | marine metagenome | biome: marine biome (ENVO:00000447); feature: marine epipelagic mixed layer (ENVO:xxxxxxxxx); material: "saline water (ENVO:00002010), including plankton (ENVO:xxxxxxxx)" | depth 140 m | reverse complement strand
TCGGCGTCGTTGGCCGAGAGCGAGTCAACGTTTTCCGGGTCGTAGACATCGTTGATGCCGTAGGGACAGAACTCGTTGGTGATGGTTCCGTCGGAGAGGATTTTTTCGTGTGGCCCGTACCCGGGCGAGATGATCTGGAACGACTTGGCGTTCCAAAAAGGCCCGTTGTCACTCTGCCGGTAAGGGAAATTCCGGTTATGGACGCCGTTGACTGGGATTTGGAAGTGATGATACACCCAGCCGGCCTCTTCGTCGTAGCCGCGACCGCCGTTGCTGCTGAGGTAGAGGTAGGGGGCGGTCTGGTTGCTGAGGGAATCGATGAACTCGGGGAACCCGTCGCCGGTAGGATCGGTGGCACTGGTCGGCAGGTCGACATCCACCAAGCGGTTCGGGTTGAATTCAAAGAACGGGCCGTCACGGCTCTCGTCGATGGTGTTGCCGTTGGCATCGGTGGGGGGAAGCTTCCACGGGTTGAGGGGATTCTTGGAGAAGCCCGTCATGAAGAACTTGCCGTTGGCGTCGCGGTTGGCGATGCCGCCCAGGAAGAAGACCAGGCATTCGGCCCCTGAGAGCATGGTGTTTTTGTTCGGCTCGTTGGGGTCGTCAAAAAAATTACCGTCACGGTTGAAATCTCGTTGTATATCGAATCGGAACCGGGGCCAGATCCGTCTGATCTTGGCGCGGGATGCGGGTCCGCCATGAAGGTCCCTCCACCCTGCTGCGGTCTCGAAGAGGTGCAGGTGATCGGGAGGATCACACCCGTACTTCGCCTTGAAGTCGGCGATGGCGTTTTCCATCGAGTTGATCTCGACCTTGACGGCGGCCTCGTTGGTTCTCCGGATGATCCCACCCAGGACGGGGACGAGGATCGCCGCCAGCATTCCGATGATCACGACCACCACCATGACCTCGACCAGGGTGAAGCCGCGGCCGGCGGGGTTCTGCTTGTGTGGATAGCGACGCATCGTGGGGAATCTCCGGTGGCCCGCTCAGGAAAGCTCGTTGAGCAGTTTGACCAGTGGCATGAACAGGGCGATGACGATGAAGCCGACAATCAGTCCGAGTACGACGACCATGATCGGTTCGAGCATGCTGATCAGGCCGTCGACGGCCACGGCCACTTCCTCGTCGTAGACCTCGGCCACCTTGTACATCATCGTGTCCAGGGCCCCGGTCTCCTCGCCGACGTCCACCATGTTGACCACGATGTCGTCGACGATCCGCGCCTCGCGCAGCGGGACCGCGATCGCTTCGCCTTCGCGGATTGCCGAGTGGATGTTGTCAAAGGCCCGCTTGAAGACCGAGTTGCCCGCGGTGTCGCGGGCGATCGTTAATGCTTCCAGGATTGGGACCCCCGAGGCGATTAACGTGCCCAGTGTGCGCATTGTCCGCGCAACGGTGGATTTCTGGATGATGTTGCCCATTAACGGGATCTTCAGCGCTATCCAGTCGATGATGAACGCACCGGTCTTGTTCTTTTTGATCAGCTTGATCATCAGTATGAAGGCGACAGGTGTGACCCCCAGCACCCACCAGTACGTGGCGAACCAGTCGCTGGTGTTGAGCAGCAGGATGGTGATGTCGGGCAGGTCGACGTCGAAGCCTTCGAAGATCTTCTTGAACTTCGGGATGATGAAAATCATGATGCCCGAGACGATGATGATCGCGACGCTGATCACCGCGATCGGATAGATCATCGCTCCGACGACCTTCCGCTTCAGGCTCTGGGCGCGTTCCTTGAATTCGGCGAGCCGCTGGAGAATCACTTCCAGGGCACCGCCGGCCTCACCCGCCTTGACCATGTTGACGTAAAGGTCGTCGAAAGCCTTGGGATGCTTGGCCATCGCTTCGGAAAGCGTGGAGCCACCCTCGATTTCCTCGATCACGCCGCTGAGGGAGTGCTTCAGCGGTCCGGGCTTGGCCTGGCCTTCGAGAATCGTGAGGCTGCGGAGAATGGGGAGTCCCGCGTCCTGGAGCGTGGAGAGCTGCCGGGTGAAGGTGCACAACTGCTTGGCGCCGACCTTGCCGAACGAGAACCCGCCCTTCTTCTTTTTCTTGGCGGCCGGCTTCTTGGCGTCCTTGTCCTTCTTCTTCTTTTTCCGCCCCTCCTCGGTGATCTTCGTGACGAACAGGTCCTGGTCACGGATCAGCTGCTGGGCTTCGGCTTCGGACTCGGCGTCGATTGTCCCGGTGACTTCGGCACCGCTGTGGTCCATCGCCTCGTATTTGTAGTTGGCCATCGTGATGTCCTATTCCACGTCCTCAAGCACGGTCTCTCGGACGATCTCGTCGATCGTCGTGATCCCGTCGAAGATCAATTTCAGCCCGGCTTCCCGCAGGGTGGTCATTCCCTGGGTGCGGGCCACGTTGCGGATTTCGTCGGTGGAGGCGTCGCCGGTGACCATGTCGCGGATTTCGTCGGTGATGTCCAGCAGTTCGTAGAGTCCGACCCGGCCCTTGTAGCCGCCGTTGTTGCAGCGGGCACATCCCTTGCCGTAGTAGAACTTGTACTCCCGGGCCTGCTCGATGGGCAGTTGCAGTTCCATCAGCAGTTCGTCGGATGGCTCGAACTCGGTCCGGCACTCGGTACAGATCCGACGGACCAGCCGCTGGGCCAGGATGCATTCGACCGTGGCGGTGATCAGGAACGGCGGGACCCCCATGTCGCGGAGCCGCGTGATGCTCGATGGGGCGTCGTTGGTGTGGAGAGTGCTGAAGACCAGGTGACCGGTCAGGGCGCTCTGCACGGCGATCTCGGCCGTCTCGTAGTCCCGGATCTCGCCGACCAGGATCTGGTCGGGGTCGTGCCGCAGGATCGCTCGCAGCACGTTGGCGAAGGTCACCTCGATGTCGGGGTTGACCGGCACCTGGACCAGCCCGTCGATGTCGTACTCGACCGGATCCTCGGTCGTGATGATCTTGGTCTCGATGTCGTTGAGTTCCGACAGGGCACTGTAGAGCGTGGTGGTCTTGCCGCTGCCGGTGGGTCCGGTGACCAGGCAGATCCCGTTGGGACGCTTGATCATCGTGCGGAAGCGGCTCAGGGTGTTGGGGTCCATGCCGATCTTGTTGAGGTCGAGCGAGACCACGGTGCGGTCGAGCACCCGGCAGACGATCGCCTCGCCGAACATCGTCGGCAGCACGCTGACCCGCAGGTCGACCGGGTTGCCCCCGACGTTCAACTCGATCCGCCCGTCCTGCGGCAGCCGTCTCTCGGCGATGTCCAGCTCGGCCATCACCTTGATCCGGGTGGTGACCGCATTGGCCAGGTGGCGGGGCGGGGGGACCATCTCGTAGAGCACGCCGTCGGCACGGACACGGATCTTGAACTCGTCCTCGAACGGTTCGAAATGGACGTCGCTGGCCTGGTCCTTGATCGCCAGCAACAGCACCATGTTGACCAGCTTGCGGATCGGCGTCGAGTTGACCAGTTCGTCCTCGCTGCCGATGTCGTGCTTGCCGGCGAGGATGTCGAATTCCTCGTCGTCATCGGTCAGTTCGCCGAGCACGTCCTCGATCGAGTCCTCCCGGTCGGCGTAGTGCTGCGAGATGCCCTCCTCGACATCCTGCATGTTCGAGACCGCGCCCCGGACATCGAAACCGAGAAAGTTGCGGAGATCGTCGAGGGCGGCGACGTTGTGCGGATCGCCCATGGCGACGGTCAGGACCTCGTTCTTCAGCGAGATCGGCACGATCTTGTAGATCTCGGCCATCGTCTGCGGCACCAGCTCCAGCACCTTCGGCGGGATGGTGGTCTCGCGGAGATTGACGACCGGCATCCCCCACTGTTCGGCCAACGCCTCGGTCACCAGCTCGTCGGTGACCAGCTCGAGCCGGACCGCGACCTGTCCGAGCACCTCGCCGGGAGACTGTTTCTGCTCTTCGAGCACGTCCCAGAGCTGGTCCTCGGTGAGGTAGCCCAGGTCGACCAGGATCTGTCCGATGCGTCGTGTGGCCATGGCGGTTCAGCAGAATGGTGGGGTAGAGGGTTCCGAAACGGTGCGTTTCCTAGAAGTCGTCCTCGTCCTCGTCATCATCGAAGAACTCGTCGTCGTCGGACATCTGGCCCTTCTTGGCGAGGTTGATGCGGTGGACCAGTTCGTCGGGCAGGTTGGACTTCATGATCACGTCCTGTTCCTCGCACAGCCCGTTCTTCCAGAGTGTGAAGAGGTGATCATCGAGCAGCTGCATGCCGTACTTCCGCCCGGTCTGGATCGACGAGTTGATCCGGAAGGTCTTGCCTTCGCGGATCAGGTTCTGGATCGCCGGAGTGAGTACCAGCAGCTCGTAGGCGGCGACGCGTCCCTTGGGAATCTTGTGCAGCAGCTGCTGGCTGAGGATCCCGATCAGGGCGGTGGAGAGCTGCACGCGGATCTGCTCCTGCTGGTTGGACGGGAAGGCGTCGATGATCCGGTTGACTGTTCCCTGGGCCCCGGTGGTGTGCAGGGTGCCGAAGACGACGTGACCGGTCTCGGCCGCGGTGATCGCACTCTCGATTGTTTCCAGGTCCCGCATCTCGCCGACCAGGATCACATCCGGGTCCATCCGCAAAGCCCTCCGCAGGGCCTCGGCAAACGAGGGGACGTCGACACCGATCGCCCGCTGGTTGATCGTGCACTTTTTGTGCTGGTGGTAATACTCGATCGGATCTTCCAGCGTGATCACGTGGTGATCCATCGTGTCGTTCATGTGGTTGATCATGCTGGCCAGCGTCGTCGTCTTGCCGCTGCCGGTCGGGCCGGTGACCAGGAACAGGCCGCGGGGACGCTCCAGCAGCTTCTGGATCGGCTCGGACGGCAGGCCCAGTTGCTCGAAGGTCAGGAACAGGTTGGGGATCTGGCGGAGCACCATCCCGATGTCACCGCGCTGCTTGAAGACTGCCACCCGGAAACGGGCCTTGTCGCCGAAGGCGAAGCCGAAGTCGGTCCCGCCCACCTCCTGCAGTTCCTGCTGGTTCCGCTCGGGTGTGATGCTCTTCATCAAACCGACCATGTCGTCGTTGTCGAGAACCTTCGTCTCCAACTGGACCATGCGGCCGTCGAGCCGCACGACAGGTGGTTGCTTGGTCGTGAGGTGCAGGTCACTGACGCCCTCGCGGACCACGGTCTCGAGCAACTTGTCGATCTGAAGTGTCGCCATCGCCTTTCCTCTGATTCACCGACCGTCAACAGCGGTGACGACCCATTGTTCGCCACCATCGTCGACGGCTCAAGAAAATGTATCAATCACCTCTTCGTGCCCGGCCACCTGTCGGCAGTGGACCGGACGATTCTCCTCGTCGCTAATGCCCACCACGTTCCAGGCGATGTGCCTCCGAGAGGCTCGTGACACCCTCAAGCACCTTGTCTGACGCGTCTTCGACCAGTGTCTTCATTCCCAGCAACCGGGCTTGGCGGCGGAGATGCTGGGAGGGTTCGCGACGGAACGTCATCTCCCGCAGCGTCGAATTCATCGTCATCAACTCGAAAACGGCCTTCCGACCACGGTAACCGGTGTGTTGGCAATGCGAACAGCCGGCTCCCCGCATGAAATTCGCCTCCGACAACTGCTCCTCGGTGTAGGAGAAATGCTCCAGCTCGGTCGGATCAGGATCGTACGGCTCGGCACACTTGGGACAAATCACCCGCACCAGCCGCTGGGCCATCACCGCCATCAGGCTCGACGCCACAAGAAACGGTTGCACTCCGATATCCACCAGACGTGTAATGGAACTGGGCGCATCGTTCGTATGTAGTGTACTGAAAACCAAGTGTCCGGTCAAAGAAGCCTGAATCGCCATCTCCGCGGTCTCCAGATCGCGAATTTCTCCGACAAGGATGACATTTGGTGCCTGGCGGAGCATGGACTTGATGATCGATGCGAAAGTGAATCCGATGCTCGATCTCACCTCGACCTGGTTGATACCGGGCAACATGTATTCGACCGGATCCTCAGCGGTGATGATCTTGCGATCGGGCCGGTTGAGTTCCCCGAGTGCTGAGTAGAGAGTGGTGGTTTTTCCGCTTCCGGTGGGGCCGGTGACCAGGAAAATCCCATTGGGGCGTCGGATGATGTTCTGGAACGTGCGGTAGTTTTCTTCGGAGAAGCCGAGGTTGCGGATACCGATCTTGATACTGTCCCGGTCGAGAATCCGCATCACGACCGCCTGGCCCCAGTTGGTTGGCAGGATGCTGACTCGCAGGTCGATGTCCTTGCCGCCGCCACGGGTCTTGATCCGGCCATCCTGTGGTCGCCGTTTTTCGGCAATGTCCATCCGGGCCATGATCTTGATACGCGAAACAATGGCTCCCAGCAGCCGCCTGGGCGGGCTGTCCCGTTCCACCAGTACCCCGTCGATGCGGTATCGCACCCGGACGCGGTCTTCGAACGGCTCGACGTGGATGTCGCTGGCCCGCATGGTCACCGCTTCGGAGATGATCAGGTCGACCAGGCGAATGATCGGGGCACTGTCGTCGTCACCCTCGGCCATCGTCTCGGCTTCGGTGATTTCGGTCTGCGTGAAATCGATCGCTGTCTCGGTGAATTCCTGCAGCATCGAGTCAACCGACTCGGTTTCGCTCTGCCCGTAATGCCGGTTGATCGCCGTCTGGATCGCGTCCTCGGGTGCGACGGCGACGTTGATTTCGCGGTTGAGGATGAACCGCAGCTTGTCGAGCACCTCGAAGTTCATCGGATCGCCGATCGCCACGACCAGGTTCTCGCCATCCAGCGCGATCGGGATCACCAGGTGCTCCCGGGCGACGCTCTCGGGGACCATTTCGATCACCCCCGGCTGGATTTCGGCACCCTCGAGATTGATGAAGTCGAACCCGAACTCGGCGGCCTGCAACGCACCGAGTTCACTGCTGGTGACGTAGTCGAGCTTGACGAGAGCTTCCTCGGTCTTGATTCCGAGTTCCGACGCCATTTGCTCGGCATCAGTCAATTGGGACTGACTGATGGATCCGTCGGTGACCAGTTTTTCGAGCCAGTTGGCGGCCATCGTGGTATCTCTGAGGCGAGTGTCCGATTGGAATTGGAGGAGGCATCCGCCCGACGGCGCGCAGAGCTTTCCCCTTGGAATCATGCGTCGGTATCGAGAGGGTGTCAAGTTCGCTGTCCGATCCGATCGACCGCTACAAATTGCCTCAATTGCCCCGGTTGAGGACGATTGACCGCGGGTTGCCGTTCCGAGTCCCGGTCCCCTAGAATGGGCCGCTTCCCGGGGCGGTAGCTCAGCTGGGAGAGCGCTGCGTTCGCAATGCAGAGGTCGGGGGTTCGAGTCCCCTCCGCTCCACTCCGTTTTCTCTACTCGCCCGAATCGTCGTGCGGCGGGTAGCGGACCGGGCCGTGGCCCGCCCTGCTCTCTCGGCTTTCAGGCAACTCATGACCACCATCACCGGTTTCACCGTTCGCGACGTCCGTTTCCCGACCTCCGAGCACCTCGACGGCTCGGATGCGATGAATCCCGATCCCGACTACTCGGCCGCCGTTGTTGTCCTGGAAACCGATCATCCCGACGGACACTCCGGCCATGGGATGGCCTTCACGATCGGTCGTGGCAACCAGTTGTGTTGCCTGGCGATCGAGGCGATTGCCGAGAAGGTCGTCGGGCTCACGCTCGAGGAGATCACCTCCGACATGGCCGGTTACTGGCGTTTGTTGACCGGTGACAGCCAGCTCCGCTGGATCGGACCCGAAAAAGGCAGCGTGCACATGGCCACCGCCGCGGTGGTCAATGCGACCTGGGATCTGTGGGGCAAGAGCCGCGGCCTGCCGGTGTGGCGACTGGTGTGTGAATTGACTCCCGAGGAGCAGGTCGGGTTGATCGATTTCCGTTACATCACCGACGCGCTGACTCCCGACCAGGCACTGGAGATTCTTCAGCGGAACGAGCCGACCCGGCAGCAGCGGATCGACGAGATGCTCGAACGCGGGTTCCCCACTTACACCACCTCGGCTGGCTGGCTCGGTTACCCCGACGACAAGCTCCGGCGACTCTGCCAGGAGATGACCGCTCGTGGCTGGTCGCATTTCAAGATCAAGGTCGGCGGTTCGCTGGAAGATGACATCCGCCGGTGCCGGATTGTCCGCGAGGAGATTGGCCCGGAACGCAAGCTGATGCTCGATGCCAACCAGGTCTGGGACGTTCCCGATGCGATCGCCTGGATGGAGTCGCTGGCCGAGTTCGAGCCATGGTTCATCGAGGAACCGACCAGTCCGGACGACATCCTGGGTTACGCCGCGATCGCCCGGGCCGTGGATCCGATCAAGGTGGCCGGCGGCGAGGCCTGCCAGAACCGTGTGACCTTCAAGCAGATGATGCAGTCGGGCGGACTGGGCGTCTGCCAGATCGACAGCTGCCGACTGGGCGGGGTCAACGAGGTGATGGCGGTGCAGTTGCTGGCCGCCCAGTTCGGCATTCCCGTGTGTCCGCACGCTGGAGGAGTGGGATTGTGTGAGCACGTCCAGCACCTGGCACTGATCGACTACATCTGCATCGGCGCGTCGCTGGAGAACCGTCTCGCCGAGTATTCCGATCATCTCCACGAACATTTCGTCTATCCGCTCGAGATGCGAGACGGCTGCTACGTGCCTCCGGAGGCGCCCGGATACAGCACCGAAATGAAGGCCGAATCGCTGGACAAGTACGAGTTCCCGGGCGGCTCGGCCTGGAGTTGAACATCCCGGAGCCCCTGCGATGACAAACCGCGTGGTCCTGCTGTCGGTCATTTTCCTGGCCACCGTCCCCGGCCGCCTGTTGTCGCAGACCGTCGCCGAGTCACCTCCTCTCCGGTCCGCCGGAGATCGCCCCGTGGACATCCGGCACCTGAAGCTCGAGCTGGATGTCGATCTCGAGGCCCGCCGCATTGCGGGCACCGCCACGCTGGATCTCGTCGTTCTGCGACCGCTCTCGACCATCCGGCTCGATGCCGTCAACCACCAGCTCACGGCGGTCCGGGGCCGCCGGGGCAAAGACAAGCCGTCGGGCCTGGAGTTCGAGAACACCGGACGCGAGATCCTGGTGCACTTGCCGGCACGTGCGGCCGCCGGGGCGGAGTGGCAACTGGCCATCGATTACTCGGTCACCAACCCCGCCACCGGCCTGCACTTCTTCGGCCCCACGCCCAAGACGCCCAGGCAACCGCTGATGGTCTGGAGTCACGGCGAACCGATTTCCAATCGTTACTGGTTTCCCTCTCAGGATCACCCGGCTGAGCGGCAGTCCTCGGAGATCGTCGCGACCGTTCCGGCGGGAATGGAGTGCCTTTCCAATGGAAAACTGGTTTCGCGAAAGAAGGCCGACGGTGGCAAGCGGACGACGTTTCACTGGAAGCAGGAGAAGTCACACGTCAGCTATCTGACGACGCTGGTGGTCGGTCGGTTCGAGGTGACTCGCGAGCGATGGCGGGGCCGGCCGGTGCTCTATTACGTGCCGCCCGACCAGGCCGACGACACGGCCCGTACCTTCGGTCGCACCGTCGAGATGCTCGACTTCTTCAGCGACACGTTCGGCATCGAGTACCCGTGGGAGAAGTACGCCCAGGTGGTTGTCGAACAGTTCACCGCCGGGGGGATGGAGAACACCAGCGCCACGACGCTCTACCGCGGGGTCATGCACGACGAGCGGGCGATGCTCGACAGCACGCCCGACCGCCTGATCGCTCACGAACTCGGACACCAGTGGTGGGGTGATCTGGTGACCTGCCGCAACTGGAGTCACCTGTGGCTCAACGAGGGCTTTGCCACCTACAGCGAGGTGCTGTGGTACGAGCACAAATTGGGACGAGACGAGGCGGATTACCTGCTGTACTCGAAAAGTCGATCGGGCCGCTCCGGCGGTGCTCTGACGCGGCCGATCGTCGATCGCCGCTACCCGTCTCCACGGAGCATGTTCGATTCGCGGGCCTACCCCAAGGCCGGCTGGGTGCTGCACATGCTCCGGCACCGGGTCGGGGATGATGCATTCCTGCGAGCGTTGAAACGGTACGGCACGGTCTACGCCTACCAGGTGGCCGAGACCGGTGACCTGCGACGCACCTTCGAACGGCTGCTTGGGCATTCCCTGGAACGATTCTTCTTTGACTGGACCGAGCGACCCGGCCATCCGGTGGTGACCGTGTCGAGTCGCTACGATGCCGACGCGAAGCAGGTCCGGGTCGAGGTGACACAGGACCAGAAGGGCGAACCGTTCGCATTTCCGCTGACCGTCTCGTTTGCTGTCTCCGGCCGATCCGAACCTGTGCGGTTGGACCTGACGGTGACCGAAAAGCGGCAGGTGGCCTTCGTGCCGGTCCCTTCACGGCCGACGCTGGTGCGGGTCGATCCCCAGCACTCGTTGCTGGCCGAGGTGAAGGAAAAGAAGGCCCGCGGCTGGTGGGTGGCGCAGCTGAAAAATGCTCCTCGAGTGCCGGAGCGGCTGCGGGCTGTGGCCCACTTTGCGCCCAGCCGCAACGCGGCAGACCGAAAACTGCTTGTCGAGGCGGTGTCCAACGACAAGTTCTATGGTGTGCGGGTGGCTGCGGCTGCTGCGCTGGGCCGCGTGGCTGACGACCTGTCGCGTCCGGCCCTGCTGGCGGCCCTGGAACAGGACAACCCACACGTTCGCTCGGCGGCAGCCACCGCACTGGGAGCCTTTGGCAAGAACGACGCGGTGGCCGATGTGCTTGAGGCCGCCTGGTCGGAAGGAGATCGGAGCTACAAGGTGGAGGCGGCGGTCCTGAAATCGCTGGCCCGGATCCGTAAGCCGCCTTTGAAGATGCTCGAAGACGCCCTGGGGCGGGATTCGCATCGCGAGGTGATCCGCCAGACGGCGTTGACCGCGTTGGCACGCCGCAAGGAGCCGCGGGCGATCGAGATCCTGCTCGAGTGGACCGGTGCCGATCGACCCCGCCGGTGCCGGATGGCGGCGATTGCCGGGCTGGGCCAACGGGTGACCCGGGTGGCGACGCCCGAGATGGAAACCGGAAAGGTCGTCAAGCGGTTGACCGGCCTGTTGCAGGCCCCGGGCCCGCGGATCCGGGCCGCCGCATTGCAGGCGATGAGGCGATTGGGGGGATCGGCGAAGGCGGCCGAGGATGTTGTGGCCAGCCTGGCCGAACATGATCCGGAAGGCCGTGTGCGGGTCGCTGCCCAGGCGGCACTGAAGGCCATGCAGACGGAAAAGACCGCCTCGGCCGAACTGGACCGGTTGCGGGGCGAACTGGAATCGCTGCGGAAACGGAACCGGGACCTGGCCGACCGGTTGAAGAAACTGGAGGCGAAGTAGGGCTTAGCCCTTCTTGGCCTTTTCGGTTATCCGGCTGATCCGCACAACTCCGTCGTAGTGCGCGGTGGCCAGGTGGAGGTGATCCGGCGAGAGATGCAGGTCACGGGCCGAGTCCTTCATCTTCAGCTGGTGAAACTCGTTGGCCTGGCCCTTTTTCCAGAAGTAGAGGAAGCCCCCGCCGGGTCCGCCGGCTGCACCGATCGTGATGCCCGTCGGGTGCAGGGCCAATCCCCAGGCCACTGCCCTGGGCTTGGCCTTGGCCAGGTGCTTGGTCGTCTCCTTGGCGGTTTTCCAGTCGAAGATCACCACAGACGGGTTGCCGACGCAGGCGAATGCGTTGGTGACGTTGGTGATCCCGCCGATGGCCAGTTGCGTGCCGTCCTGGCTGAAATCGATGGCCCGCACGCCGCCGATGTCGGCCTTGAAGCCGCCGTCGTACTTGTAGAGCGACTTGGCCTGGAAGCGGCGACCTGCCTTGCCCGTGGCCGTTTCCCACTCGAACAGGTGGCACTTCAGGTCACCGGTGACCAGTCGTTTGCCGTCGGGGTGGAATGCCACGTTGTAGACGTGGTGCTGGTGGCCGGGCATCGTTCGCACCGGTGATCCGTCGGCCATCTTCCAGAGCTTGACCAGCTTGTCATTGCCGACACTGGCCAGCAGGGTGCCGTCGGGGCTGACGGCGATGGCCCGGACCCAGCCCTGGTGGGCCGCGACCGAGCGGAGCGGTTTGGGGGCGGCGTCGGTGGTCGGCCACCAGATCAGCCGGCCGTCGTAACCGGCGGTGATCACCTGGCTGCCGTCCCTGGAAAATGCGATTCCGCGAACCCACGCGTCGGTTCCCTGCAGCGCGACCTTCTTGTTCTCCTTGGTGTCCCATCGCCAGACCTGGTAGTCCTGGGCACCGTAGAAGACGTACCGACCGGTGGGGTCGAAACGGCAGGAGATCAACGGATTGCCGTGCTTGAGTTCCTGGACGACGTGTGTCTTGGTGGCATCGATCTTGGCTGGAGCGGTCATCCCTTGATTCTCGCGTTGTTGGCGTGTGGGATCAACGCGAGATCGGTGTTGTCGGCAGACGGTGATCCTATAATGGCGGGCACCATGAAACGTATCCCATTGCTGTTGCCGGTGGTTTTGCTGCTGGTGTCCACTGATCTCTCTGCCGCCGACAAGGC
>CEUS01190293.1_pt1 | contig 12424 bp, 8 predicted proteins | sample 427031 | NCBI WGS metagenome assembly CEUS01 (sample SAMEA2622837, study PRJEB7988) | marine metagenome | biome: marine biome (ENVO:00000447); feature: marine epipelagic mixed layer (ENVO:xxxxxxxxx); material: "saline water (ENVO:00002010), including plankton (ENVO:xxxxxxxx)" | depth 140 m | reverse complement strand
AAGCGTTTCCTAGCGAACCCGGACGAGCTTACCGAAGCGTTCAGTCGAGCCTGGTTCAAACTGACGCACCGAGACATGGGCCCTCGCAGTCGGTACCTCGGCTCATTGGTTCCGACCGAGACACTATTGTGGCAAGACCCTGTTCCTGACGTCGATCATAAATTGGTAGAAGAGAACGATATAGCCGACATCAAGGCTAAAGTCCTCGCAACAGGTTTGTCCGTTTCTCAACTAGTCTCGACTGCCTGGGCATCCGCGTCGTCTTTTCGTGGCACCGACAATCGTGGTGGAGCGAACGGGGCACGCATCCGCCTCGCGCCGCAGAAGGATTGGGAGGTAAACGGTCCGACCAAGCTAGCGACCATACTGCGAACGTTGGAGCAGGTACAGGAAGAATTCAACAAATCGCAGACTGGAGGGAAACGTATTTCACTTGCTGATTTGATCATCCTTGCAGGTTGCGCGGGCGTAGAGGAAGCCGCAAAGATCGCCGGGCATAACATACGTGTTCCATTCACACCAGGACGTACTGACACGTCTCAGGAGTGGACCGACGTAGAGTCATTTGAAGTGCTCGAACCCATCGCAGACGGATTCCGTAACTACCTCGGAATTGAACACCAAAACCCGGAGGAGCTACTGGTTGAGCGGGCAAACATGTTGACCCTGACCGCTCCTGAGATGACAGTACTTCTCGGTGGCATGCGCGTCCTTAATACGAACGTAGGACAATCCTCACTCGGAGTCTTCACCGAACGGCCCGGGATGTTGACGAATGATTTCTTTGTGAACCTGCTCTCCATGAACACCGAGTGGCAGACATCCTCTACATCGAAAGATGTGTTTGAGGGGCGTGATCGCAGAACCGGTGCTCTCAAATGGACCGGCACCAGGGTAGAACTAGTCTTCGGTTCAAATTCTGAACTACGAGCGCTCGCAGAAGTTTACGCATCTGACGATTCCCAGCAAGCCTTCGTGCGTGACTTCGTTGCTGCCTGGGACAAGATGATGAATCTTGATCGATTCGATCTTGCGTCCGTAAATATTTGACGCGGCGCACCTATTCAATTATTCGAGCTTTTTCACACTAAATTAAGTAGTTGAATAAAGCTCTTCAATTAGACGCAGACAATTTCCGTATCCCATTAATTTGATATGATAATTCGGAGGAGCCAGTGTACATACGCGACATAGTATGTCAGGATTTAACTCTGGTTAAGCGCAAATTCACCTAAGAAGGATGGTTCGTTTATATGGCAACTTATGAGTGTTCTCAGTGCGGTATGTCTGTCAATGCCACTTGCGGTCACTGCAATTCTGAGCTTGTACATGACACGCTAGAAGGCGATAGTTCCGTGCAAATATCCAAATGCCCAAACGGACACGGCAAGATTAAATCCCCAATGTGCTGTGGCAACGACATGGCTTGCCCAACTAGCTCATAAGCAGTTACTGGCACACTATATAAGGTCATCGCTCATCTGCATGGCCACAACATGGTTTCAGGCGTCTATCCATCGCCTATCTTGGCTGGTTGCGCCTCACCATCGAATGCTGGCTGCACATCCAGTTTTATTCGACCATCATCAGCGCCGACTGTTACGGTGCACCCAGTTGGACACTTAGACTCCAGAACCATCTTAGCGATCGGATTTTCCACCTCTCTCTGAATAGCCCTACGCATGGGTCGTGCCCCATACTCAGCATCCCAACCTGCGTCCAACAACAGTTCAAGAGCGGCATCAGTCACTTCAAGATTGATCCCTTGTTCTGTAATACGACATCGCAAATCGTCTATTTGTATCCCAACAATTTGCTTCACCTGAGATCGCGTTAGGGATCTAAATACAACAATCTCGTCTATTCTATTTATAAATTCCGGACGAAACGCCTTCCTCAATTGATTAAGCAAACCTATTCGCATTTCCACATAATTTTGCTCATCCATCTCACCATCCATGCCACCGTTTAGTGATGGCCTAAACCCTACAGCATCTTGGCGACGAATTGTAGATACACCCACGTTTGAAGTCATAATTATTACCGTGTTCCTGAAATCTACTATATGCCCCTGCCCATCGGTCAATCTTCCATCATCAAGAATTTGCAATAATACATTCAGCACTTCCGGGTGAGCCTTTTCTATCTCATCAAAAAGAACCACCTGGTATGGACGCCGCCTTACAGACTCAGCAAGCTGACCACCTTCTTCATAACCGACATAGCCGGGAGGTGCCCCAATCATCCTACTTACTGCATGTCGCTCACCATATTCAGACATGTCGACACGAACCATTGCCTGGGAATCGTCAAACATAAATGCCGCTAATTGACGGGCAAGCTCTGTTTTTCCAACTCCGGTTGGACCTAAGAACACAAAAGACCCCATCGGCCGTTGAGGATCCGCCAACCCTGATCGCGATCTACGAATGGCATCAGCGACCGCGACAACAGCCTCATTTTGCCCTATTAATTTTTCATGGATGGTGGCTTCCATACGAAGCAATTTCTCCGCCTCTTCTTCCAAAATTGCAGTCACTGGTATCCCGGTGGATTCGGCTACGACTTCGGCTATGTCCTCATGCATAACCACTTCCCTTATGTCTTGTTCATGCAGCCAGCCAGATCTAGCAGAATCGAGGTTCTCTTGTAATTGCAGTAATTGGGACTTAAATGTTGCTGCCTTTTCATAGTCTGTAGCCTGCCATGCCGACTCCTCTTCTTTTTTGAGTTGGCCAATTCGGTTCTCGGCTTCCCTGAGTTCTTCAGGCATATCAAATATCCGCAATCGCAATTTGGCAGCAGCTTCATCCACCAAATCTATGGCTTTGTCCGGGAGGAATCTATCTGCCACATATCTATTAGACAAGTTTGCAGCCGCCTCTATAGCCTCATCAGAAATTTTCAGCTTATGGTGTTCCTCATATTTGTCTCGAAGCCCTTTTAATATCAGCATCGTGTCTTCAACATTTGGGGCATCCACATATACGGTCTGAAAGCGCCGAGCTAATGCCTTGTCTTTCTCAATATGCCTGCGGTACTCGTCCAGCGTTGTAGCGCCTATAGTTTGCAAGTCTCCTCGTGCCAACGCAGGCTTCAGCATATTAGCCGCATCTATAGCTCCTTCAGCTGCTCCAGCACCCGCCACATTATGCAATTCGTCGATGAATAGAATTACTTCTCCTTCCGAACTTACGATCTCTTCAATCACAGATTTGAGTCTTTCCTCAAATTCACCTCGAAACTTCGAGCCAGCTAATAGCTGTCCCATGTCTAATGCCAACACCCTTCGCTCTTTAAGTAATTCAGGAACTTCATTTGCTACAATTCGAATCGCAAGCCCTTCGATAATTGCAGTCTTACCAACCCCTGGTTCACCTATCAACACTGGATTGTTTTTCGTTCTACGAGACAGTATTTGCATAACCCGAGAAATTTCAATTTCTCGACCGATTACTGGGTCTAATTTACCCTGCCTAGCGGCAGCAGTAAGATCGACGCTATATTTTTCCAGAACACCGTAACGACTTTCGGCAGTCGCGCTGGAAGCCCCCTGTGAGCCCCGTATTTGCCTTATTGCGTTACTAGCTTTGTCATGAGTTACCCCAAGTTCGCTCATGATCTTTGCCCCTTCACTATTGGAAATATTGATCAGAGCAAGAAACAGGTGCTCAGTTCCCACATATTCATCACCCATTCTGGTTGCTTCAATGCCGGCATTATCGAGCAATTTTTTAGATTGAGGAGTCAAATAAATCTGCCCTGTAGCGATAGTTCCTTCACCGCGTTCACCATTAACTTTTGGCAATTTATCCAACATTGCACTAACACGACTACGCACGAAATCCGGGTTTATCCGAAGTTTTTGAAGAATTCGAATCGCAAGAGATTCAGGAGCTTCTAATAGGGCCAATAACACATGCTCAACATCTAACTGGGAATGACGCATATCTACCATGTTTTGATTAGCCCTTGAAATCACGTCCTGGGCTTTTTCCGTGAACCTATTAAATCCTGAACCTTGCAACTTATACTCCTTACGTTCAGATTGCTAGCTCGTAATGCGAGCCAACATCTCCTTTAGCCTCCTAATTTCATCGGCATGCCTCTGTTGCATTGCTCGAAATTCAATTTCATGATCATGTTGCATCCTCTCTATACGATCGGTCAGATTCAAGATCATCTCCACTCCCGCAAGATTAGCGCCCAACTGCTGAGTCAATCGGCGAATACGCTGGACTCTATCAACATCCCTATTGGAATACATTCTCACTGCGCCTTGCGACCGTTCAGGGCGGACTAACCCTATACGCTCATAATTCCGCAATGTTTGGGGATGGGTACCAGTTATTTGTGCTACAACGCCTATGTAAAACATAGGCCTGTCATCATCCACACTACTAGTACTACGAGACCGTTGGTTCTCATCATCAAAAACCATTAAGTACTCCTGACAAATGCTTTGAGTCTATTAATCCGGATCATTTGGGCTTTCCCCTCTTGCCTTACCAAATTCGAACATTATTCTGCGTTCCTCCATGCTTAAACCCGTCGGTATTTGAATCACAATTTTGACTAACAAATCCCCGCGCAGTTGACTATTTAACTTATACAAACCTTGCCCCTTCAAGCGAAGCATCGCACCATTTTGTGTGCCGGCAGGTATTTTCAACGTGATGGCAGTTCGATCGATGTTCATTAATTCAATAGAAGCTCCTAGCACGGCCTCTGTCAGAGGCACATCGACTGTAGCTACCAAATTGTCACCTCGCCGCTCAAAGTTTTGATCATGGGCAACTAAAACTTTTAAGTACAGATCACCCTTGGCTCCATCAGTTCTAACAAGCCCTTCTCCGGGCAAACGTATTTTGGCTCCTTCACGCACACCCCTCGGTATTTTGATCTCAAATTTCCGATTGCGAATCTGTCCATCGGGCGAAGGAACTCGCAAATTAAGCACCTTGGCACCACCATAAAAGATCTCCTGCAAAGTAGTCTTGATCTCACTCTCAATATCTGCATTTTGAGGAGCCCGCCTACCCGAATGCACACTATGAGCTCCACCCATTCCATGCCCAAACAATTGGTCAAAGAATTCACTGAACCCTCCCATGCCTCCAAAATCAAAAGCTTGCCCACCTGCAAACCCTACTCCTTGTGATCTGCGAGCAGCCTCTTCAACCGAACCATAACGACGATAATCTGCCCCAAAACGGTCATAGTGAGTACGCTTTGAAGAATCACCCAGGACTTGATACGCCTCGTTTATCTCTTTAAACCTTTCTGCTGCTTGCCCATCACCAGGATTGACATCCGGATGATATTTGCGGGCCAGTTTTCTATAGGCACGCTTAATTTCTGCTTCATTTGAATTGCTGGCAACCCCCAATACCTGGTAGTAGTCCTTGTAATCCACATTACGTGCCATAATTAGCCCTAGTTTCCTGCATTATTTTCACCATCTCTGCCCCCCATTCTAGGACTCATCAGAAGTTGCCACTTTGACAACACTAGGCCGCAAGACGACATCGTCCAATAGATATCCTGCACGTAATTCTTCAACTATATGACCATCTTCTATTGAGTCGGATTGAACAGAGTCAACAGCCTCATGAAATCGAGGATCAAACTTTCCACTTGCATTTATTCGCCTCACACCGTTGGCGTCTAAGGCAGCAAGCAATTGGTCTTTGGTTAGTTTTACTCCGTCTAGAAGTGCTGTTAGTTCAGGTTTATCACCATTTGTAGATTCAATGGCTAACTCCAAATTATCCACTACAGGTAGTATTGAAGAGAGCAAATCTCGTTTACGGCGCTTAATTGATTCCGCCATCATTCGATCCACACGCTTGCGATAATTGTCCATATCAGCCTGTAAGCGACGATATTTCCTGTCTAAAACTTCAAAATCATCCAACTCTTCAGAATCTTGTCCGCAAGGTTTGTTTGCTGTGCTCTCTGGATGGTCCATGATTTCTATACTCTATTAAGATGTCTCATCATCGGCAGCACTGAATTCAGCATCAACAACCTCCCCTTCATCCTCTACATCATTACCCTTGTTGGCTTCCTCGGACCCTGGAGTAGTTTGATTACCATCACCCTCAGATACCGTGGCAGCATTCTCATAGATTTGTTGCCCAATCTGCATCTGCAGTTCCTGGATTTCCGCAGTAACAGATTCTATCTTCGTAAAATCGAGAGGGTCCTCTTCCAACAGTGGCTTAGCATCATTAATCAAATTCTGAAGTTTCTCTTTGTCATCATCAGAAATTTTCTCTCCGTCTTCACGAATCATCCTTTCAGCCTGATACACAACACTATCAGCCTGATTCTTGCTTTCCGCCGATTCTCTACGAGACTTGTCCTCATCTGCATGATCGCCAGCCTCCTCTACAAGAGAATCAACTTGTTCCTTACTCAGATTAGTGGAGGCTGTAATAGTGATCTTTTGCTCTTTCCCTGTGCCGAGATCCTTAGCCGTTACATTGACTATTCCATTGACATCAATATCAAATGTCACTTCAACTTGGGGCACTCCCCGAGGTGCGGCTGGAATTCCCTCAAGCCTGAACCTGCCCAACGCCATATTGTCCACGGCCATCGAACGTTCACCTTGCAATACATGAACATCCACAGCCGTCTGTCCGTCTTCAGCAGTAGAAAAAATCTCGGACTTGCTAGTAGGGATCGTAGTATTTCGCTCAATTAACGGAGTCATTACTCCACCAAGCGTTTCCACGCCAAGAGAGAGTGGGGTCACATCAAGAAGTACTACATCTCTAACTTCCCCAGTAATCACTGCAGCTTGAATCGCGGCACCGACAGCAACCACTTCATCTGGATTAACACTACGATTCGGTTCTTTACCCGTGAGCTTCGTTACCAATTCTTGAACGGCAGGCATCCTAGTAGAACCACCAACAAGGATCACTTCGTCTATTTCTCCGGGTCCTATGGCAGCATCTTTTAATGCTTGCTGAAATGGCTTCACCATTCGATTGGTTAGTTCAGATGTCAATTCTTCAAATTTTGCCCGGCTCAGGTTGGAAGTCAGATGCTTAGGCCCCGTCTGATCTGCCGTTACGAACGGAAGGCTAATTTCTGTTTGAGGGGTAGCTGACAATTCTATTTTGGCTTTTTCTGACCCTTCCACTAATCGCTGTAGGGCCTGCCTATCCTCTCTCAGATCTATACCTTGCTCCCGCTTAAATTCATCAGCTAAAAACTGCACTATTTTCTGATCGTAGTCATCCCCACCTAGATGCGTATCACCATTTGTAGCTTTAACTTCAAACACCCCATCACCGACTTCCAAGATGGAAACATCAAATGTACCCCCACCCAAATCCCAAACTACAATCGTTTCAGTTTCTTGCTTGTCAAGACCATAAGCCAATGATGCCGCTGTAGGCTCATTCACTATCCTGATCACATCAAGACCGGCGATAGTGCCAGCATTTTTTGTAGCCTGCCTCTGCGAATCATTAAAGTATGCTGGGACTGTGACGACAGCCTGGTCAACCTCTTCCCCCAAATACTGCTCCGCGTCTGCTTTAAGCTTTTGCAGAACCATTGCTGAAATTTCTTCCGGTGTCACATCACTCTTCAATTGAGGTATTTGAATCCTAGCTTCGCCACCTTTACCTTCAACTATTTCAAAAGACACTCCAGATCTTTCACTTTCTACTTCGTCATAGCGACGCCCAATGAATCTCTTGGCGGAGTAAATTGTGTTTTCGGGATTAAGTACACCCTGGCGCCTAGCTAACTGCCCTACCAGACGCTCGTCTGATTTTGTATACGCAACTACAGACGGAGTGATTCGAGCACCTTCCGTATTCGTAATAACTACTGGCTTACCAGCTTCCATAAATGCAACCACCGAATTGGTTGTACCTAGATCTATTCCTACTACTTTAGCCAAAGCAATAATGTCCTCTCTCGTCTAAATGAGCTAATTAATCCGTGGGCTTATTTGGGCCCCAAATCGTCGTAATTCATCTGGTCGTATAGCAGCCGCCAATACTTGATCCATCGTATCTACAAAGATCAGTGTTAAGCCGCGGTGAATCTCCTTCGGCAAATCCTCTACATCACGCTTGTTTTCCTGAGGCAATAGCACTTCCTTGATACCAGCACGGTGGGCGGCCAAAAGCTTCTCTTTGACACCCCCTATGGGCAACACTTTGCCGCGCAAAGTAACCTCACCGGTCATTGCAATGTCCCCTCGGACACTCGCCCCAAGCATGGCCGACACTAGTGCTGTACTCATAGCAATACCTGCAGAAGGGCCATCTTTTGGAACTGCTCCAGCAGGAACGTGCAAATGCACTCTGCTATTGTCAAATAAGTTTGGCTGCAACCCGAAATTAGTAGCCTTGTTTTGAGCAACAGATAAAGCAGCCCTAGCACTTTCTGCCATGACATCACCCAAATTTCCCGTCCGAGTAAAACTGCGCGTTCCCTTCATCCATGCCGCTTCAACTGGCAGTATTTCACCACCGTATGAAGTCACCGCTAAACCATTTACAATACCAACAGCACTCTCACACAATTCCTCATCTGGATCATATTTCCGAGGACCTAATAGATCCTCAAAAGACTCAGCAGAAACCCGAATTTTCTTCACAGCTGGAGTGCCTGTAGCCAACATCCTCGCTGCTTTTCTACATAATCGAGCCAGCTGCCGTTCCAAATTCCGCACCCCTGCTTCACGCGTGTAATGGTGAATAAGCGTCCGGATTTCCTTGTCACCCATTGCCCATCGTCCGTGCTTGATGCCATGCTCGCTCAATTGCCTAGGGATTAAATGTTTGCGCGCGATAGATAATTTCTCGGACTCCGTATATCCAGACAATTCAATTATTTCTAACCGGTCTCGCAGCGTGTTCGGAATGGAACCTACGTCGTTGGCAGTCAAGATAAATATCACTTGCGAAAGATCGTAAGCCACCTCTAGATAATGGTCAGAAAATTCCGCATTATGTTCCGGGTCCAATACTTCAAGCAAAGCATTCGACGGATCACCACGAAAATCACTTCCGAGCTTGTCAATCTCATCAAGCACAAAAACCGGATTGGTTGATCCAGCCTGTCTCATACCTTGGATAATGCGTCCAGGTAACGCCCCTACATAAGTGCGCCTGTGACCCCGGATCTCAGCTTCATCACGTACCCCACCTAGAGATACACGCACAAACTCCCTGTTCATCGCGGTAGCTATAGACTTACCAAGGCTTGTTTTACCCACACCCGGCGGTCCCACAAAACACAAAATAGGACTCCTCAAAGCGTCCGATAGACTCCTTACTGCCAAGTACTCCAACACTCTGTCTTTGATTTCCCGCAAACCATAATGATTACGATCCAACACCTTTCGCGACTTTGCGAGCGAAATTTTTGAATTATCCTGCATCGACCAAGGCAACTCCAGCAACCACTCAATATACGTGCGCACGACAGCTATCTCTGGTGAAGTAGGCGGTATAGATTCCAATCTATCGATTTCTTTGCCAGTTTTACCCTTCACATGGTCTGGCATAGTGGATGCGTCCAAAAGTTCCCGCAATTCGTCAACATCTTCGCCGTGGGCGCCCCCTATGCCAAGCTCTTTTTGAATAGCCCTTAGTTGTTCCCTCAGATAGAAATCACGCTGGACTTTTTCAATACCATCTTGAATCTTCGTTTGAATACGACCCCGAACGTCCAGAATCTGTAGCTCTTCAGCCAGTATCACACTTACTCTGTACAATCGGTCATAGACATCTAGGGTTTCTAGAATATCTTGTCTCTCATCAAGCTCCATAGGCCCGTTGGCAGCAACTAAGTCGGCGAGCCAGCCAGCGTCTGCACTACGCTTTGCCAGAGACACCAATTCCGTCGACACACCCGCACTTCTTTCTGCAAAATCATGTACTTGCTTTGCAACCGTGCGCCGCAACGCCTCAATATCTGTCCCAGAATGGCTGAACGACTCATTTTTTGTGACACACGCCACATATCCATCATCCGTCTCAAAGAAATCCTGAATTTTCGCCCTATAGAGCCCTTGAACCAACACCGAAAGCCCACCATCAGGAACCTTGTAGGTCCTAGTGATTTTACCTACCGTCCCAATGTCAAAAATGTCTTCCCTACTAATATGTCGCTTTTTTCGGTTGCGTCGTTGAGAAACCAAGAAAACCAAGTCGTCCTCCGCCTGAGCAGCATCAATCGCCCACATAGAGAAAGGACGCGCTACTTGAAGAGGAATTGATATTTTGGGATATGCCACTAAATCAATGAGCGGAATCACGGGGATTTCTATAGATCCCACTGAGATTGGTTCCGTCTCTTGAATTTTGTGTTTCGACGCCGAAGAATACGACATATGTTTAGATAAGGGTTATTGCCTACTTGTGAGAATATCTCAAACGTATTAGGTAGCTGAGCCACTTCAGATGCAACCGGTAGAGTAGTTGTTGAGCGCGATATTGTCAAGGTATTTGTAGGTGCCTCAGTAAGGTCAGAAGAGATACCGTACATAGATTGCTCTTTGCGAATTTACATACACAACCCACGCCCTTACCATTTCCCATGCGATACTTGGACAAAATGAATACGAATCACGAACTTATTGCTCACTACAAAGACACAACGATCTGGAGACCGATCTGCCGAAAAATAGTCAAAACTTCAATAAATCCGTGAGGGTTTGCCGTCGCTCAGTACTTGGCTTGGCGGCAGCCACACTTATGGCAGGATGCAGCGAAGAACCGAAAGTCGTCCCAACCAGGCAGGTCACGTTAAAGCCTACGCCAATACACCGCCCCAACCTATCCATAGCTGGATGGCCATACAAAACCACCGTATTGGAATCTATACTGGACCGTTATAGAACCTTAAACCCCAACTCTACAGTGACATTCCTCCCTATTAGCGAATCCTATCAATCCAGCGTTGAGCATCAATTAAAATCATCATCAGCCCCCAATATCGTCCAAGTCCGGGAAAGCCAAGCAGGACAATGGCTAACGTCAGGGTTATTTTCTGCCTTAGACAGTCAGCAAACCTTCACAGACTTGGTGAACAGAATGGGACCATCCGCGCGAGCCGGAATCATCGCTGGAAAGATTCCAGTAGGATTACCGTATTATTCCGACGTAATGATGTTGGCATACAATCCTCAAATGTTAGAAGCTGTGGACGTACATCCACCGAAGACTTGGGAAGAATTAAGAGCCTACGCACTACAGATACGCAACGCGGGCCTATCAAAAACTCCTTTGACCCTAAATTTCAGCCCAAAAGTAAACTCGAACTTGCCATGGTGGGGGATGGTTTACGCTGCAGAGGGACGAATGCGCTCACCCAATGACGATCTAATTGACATTAACCCTGAATCCCCGGAGGCTCGCCTGCTAAAGATCATTAGACTAATGCTGGTTGATGATTTCACTCTAGACCCCAACCTTGGAGACACTAGTTACTCTGCGATTGCGGATGGTAAGCATGCTTTCACAATCGTTGGCTCGCACATGGCCGCTAGATTCAATGATCAAAACACATTGAATTCGACGCGCATAGAGTTCACACTACTGCCAGGGCTGGACACACCAGGTGAATTTACAGTGGGCTGGACGCCATTTTACGCAATGACATCTCAGAACATCGACGTTTATGATTCTGCTTTGCTGACTCTGCATTTAGGTGGCATCGATTCATCTGGCGAGTTTTTCTCTCCCCGAAAATGGGCCCTAGAAGCAGGTTTACCGCCAGCTTATCCTGAAATCCTAAGCCACAAAGATGTAAAAAATCGATTCAATTCTATAATTGACTTAACTACTCTAAAGCAAGCTCTAGGCGCCGGAAGACCAGTGGAAGCCCTCTGGGAACCATGGTACAGAGCATGGGAGCACCATATGCAGGAAGAAATCCTACTCGCAGTATGGGGCCGAAAAAATGAAGTGGATTGCCTCCAATCTATCAACGAGTTTGGGCATGCTCTTGCCCGGCGCAACAGACAATAGCCTTTTCTATACATGCATAGCCCTTCCACATTCTGTCAACCCAGCCGACCCTAATCCTGCTTAACGCTCACAACAAATAGCGGTTGAGGATATTGATTTGTCAAACAAGTCATCCTACTTACCAGCGAAAAGCATTTCAATTTCCCCGACCATATCACTTGCCCGGACAGTATAGTTGTCATAGAAGCCAGGCCAGCCTGTTACAGCAACCAAATCAGGATATAGGCCTACAAACTATGACGTCGTGGCCGTTGTAATCCCAAGATGGCATTAGTTAACCAATGTGTTCGGGCTTCAATTTGACCCATCCTTCTTCATGTTTGATACATGCAAGTGCAGCAAACCCTTGACGAATTCGTGGTCGACACATAGTCTAGCCCTTGTTATGAGTTCATTCCTACACATGCCAAGCA
>CEUS01550303.1_pt1 | contig 12425 bp, 9 predicted proteins | sample 427031 | NCBI WGS metagenome assembly CEUS01 (sample SAMEA2622837, study PRJEB7988) | marine metagenome | biome: marine biome (ENVO:00000447); feature: marine epipelagic mixed layer (ENVO:xxxxxxxxx); material: "saline water (ENVO:00002010), including plankton (ENVO:xxxxxxxx)" | depth 140 m | reverse complement strand
ATTATATAAATTTTTATATAAAATTTTAATTAACTTAAAGTCATCTTTATTATCTAATGTCCATCTAAAATTTGAGTAGTTTTTTTTAGATTCCAAAATTCCTACTTTAAATTTTTTTTTCCTTTTCCAAATATATGGTGTCACATGTTCCTTTTCACTAATTGTTTTTGCATTTAACCATGCTTTCTCAAGTGTCTTAAAATTAAAACACTCAGCATCTAATCCATCAGGAAACTTATTTAACCTTATATTATTCACTCCAGCTCCTGTTGCGACGCCAACATGATCATAGTTTTTAGAAAAATATAATTTAACTAATTTATTTATAATCTTTGAGTCAATTAATGGACAATCACCTGTAATTCTAACTATATTTTTTGCCTTAAATTTTTTAGCAGTTTTGTAAAATCTATCTAAAACATTTTTTTCATCTCCAATAAAATAATTTAAATTATTCTTTTTACAAAAATTAACGATTTTTTTATCTTTTATATTTTTACTAGTTGAAATAATTATTTTTTTATTTTTTATTGATTTTAATCTTTTCACTATATGCCATAATATTGGTTTGCCTAATATCTTTTTTAAAACCTTACCTGGTAAACGTGAAGACCCTATTCTAGCTTGAATAATAATTAGTATTTTTTTTTCGACCATCTTTTTCTTATTTTGATTAAAGGTCTTAAACCATCTTTAGGGTCGGCTCTCCATTGCCTATCTTTTATCTCAGATTTTGATGGTTTTTTAATATTTTTACCATCAGAATAAATTCCTTGATTTATATTTTTTATAATATTTCGAGCTTGATATGGAAGCCAACAATGACCACCTTTAAATTCAAAACCTTTTTTATCTAAATCGTAGTGCATTTCAATATCCTTCACATCCCATTTGTGAACAGCTCTTGATATAACATTTGGATTAACAGTATGATCTGACCAACCAATATTAACGTTTAATTTTTTTCTTAGGTTGCCAATTATCGATAGATTAACATCTTTAAAACTTGCGGGATAAGATGATACACAGTGTAAAACTGTAATTTGTTTATTTCCAGTACTTTTTAAAATTTTTACAGCCCTTGATACTTCTCTAAGGTTAGCCATTCCGGTTGAAATAATAACTGGTTTGTTAGTTTTAGCACATTTTATTAATAGTTCGTCCCAAAGTAATTCGTATGAAGAAATTTTAAAAAAATCTACGAATTTATCCAAGTAAGCCACTGCATCTAAGTAAAAAGGAGTGCATCCAAACTTGATTTTTTTTGTTTTGCAATATTTAGAGATTTTCGGGATAAATTTTAAAGGTAGTTCCCACTCGGATCTTTTTTTATGTTTTATAGAATTATCCAAAATTTCTTTTGAAAAAAGTTCCTCCAATTTAAATAATTGAAATTTTACAGAATTAAAACCATTCATTTTTGCACTATCAATAAGTCGAAATGTTCTACTAAGATTTCTATTATGATTACTTGATATTTCGGCAATAAAATTTAATGAGTTTTTTTTCATAATATCATTGTAAAATTTTTTTTATAATGTCAGCTATTTTTATTTGAGTTTTTATTTTTAATTTTGGAAACAAAGGAATTGTTAAAGCTTGATCGTAATATTTTTCAGATACAGGAAAAAATCCTTTTTTAAAACCTTGTTTTTTATAAAAAGGTTGCAAATGAATTGGTATATAATGAACATTAACATAAATTCCTTCAGATCTAAGTTTTTCAAATAATTTTTTTTTAAATTTCTTTGAAACTCTAATAATAAATAAATGATAAGAGGAAAGACATTTTCCATCGATTTTTTGATATTCGACAGGCATATTTTTAAATAGCAACTTGTAATTATTAGCTAGTTGATTTCTTTTTTTTACAAAAGTGTTAATTTTTTTCATTTGAGACAATCCAAGTCCCGCAGCTATATCGCTCATTCTGTAGTTATAGCCTAGAGCACGCTGTTCATAAAACCACAATCCTTTTTGTTTTAATTTTTTTTTTCCAATATTTTTTTTTATGCCAGAGGTTCTTAAAATTTTTAACTTTTCATCTAAACCTTTATTATTAGTTAGAATCATTCCACCTTCTCCAGTTGTAATTATTTTCACTGGATGGAAACTAAAAATTGCCATATCGCTAAATTGACAACTTCCTACTGGACGATTATTGTATTTAGCCCCAATGCAGTGAGAAGCATCTTCAATTATTTTAAAATTATATCTTGTAGACAGTTTTTTTATTTCTTTCATTTTACAGCTTTGACCGGCCATATGAACGGTAACAATAATTTTTGGAAGTTTATTTTTTTTTTTTGCGATTTTTAATTTTTGTTTAAGAATTTCTAAATCAATATTATAATCATCAATATTTATATCAATAAAATCAATTTTTGCTCCACAATATAAGCCACAATTAGAAGAAGCAACAAATGAAATTGGTGATGTCCACAAATAATCATTTTTTTTTAAACCAAGAGCCAAGCATGAGATATGTAAAGCGGATGTTGCACTATTTACTGCAGTAGCAAATTTTACACCACAAAATTTTTTTATTTTAATTTCAAATTTTTCAACTAATGGACCTTGAGTTAAAAAATCAGATTTTAAAACATTTATTACTGATTTTATATCTGCTTTATCAATAGATTGTCGACTGTAAGGAATCATTTAGATTTAATCTTGCATTAATTACTTTTTTTGTTAAACAAATTTTTACCGTATTTAAATATAAATATATACACATTATAATAAATGGATCAAAAAATAGTTGATAAATTTATAGAACTAAATGACATTAAACTTAAAGATTATGATACGAAAAATAATATTTTGTTAGTTGATCGAGGTAATATTGATCCAATTGTAAGAGGCAGTCTGGTATCTCAAATTTTTCAAAAAATACTTAATTTAAATGTACTTGTTTTATTAGATGAAAGACCAGAGTCTTGGAGAAGAAAAATTTATGAGTCAATAGGTGTTAGTAATTTTATAAAATCACCAAGGTTTAAAAAGTTTTATCTATACCCTTATGTATTCTTTAAATCTGTATTTTTATTTGTAATTAAATACACACATTTTTTAATTTTTAAAGATTTTAGATGGATGATTGATAATCTACAAATTTCAAAGATACATGTTGGTGATTTGATTTATGATTCTTATTTAAGATATGATTTAACATTTTTAAAAAGAAAAAAATATGATTTGAAGTTAATATATATATTTTTTCAAACTATTTATAAGACAGTTTTTATTGAAAATTTAATTAAAAAAAAATCAGTTAAACAAGTAATTGTTGGAACAGCCACTTACTCAACAAATTCATCAGTTGCATTAAGACTTTCAGCTAGAAATAATATACCAGCTGTTTTTGTTGCTTGGTTTTTAGTTGTATTTTATGATAATTATGAAAGAGTTTTTTTAAGTAGGCAAAAAATTTATAATGAAGACATAGATAATTTTAATCTACCAGATGATTGGTTGGAGCAGTATGAGAAATATGCTAGATCAAAATATCTTGGCAAGATAGAACATCCAGACTTTATTAATGCTTTTAGAAATAAATCCATTATTGATGATAAAGAAAAATTATTAAAAAAACTTTCACTAAATTATTCAGATTATTCAAAATATGTATTATTAGCACCACATTGTTTTTCAGATGCTTCTCATGAAACACGTGAACAAATTTTTGATGATTACTATCAACACTTTATAAAAACTTTAGACTATATAAAAAAAAGCAGGCATTTAGATGATATTTTGTGGATAGTTAACCCACATCCTTCTAGCCATGTATATAATGAGGAAGGTTTGGTAGCGAAAATAATTAATGAATATAATTTAGAAAATTTAGTTTTATTTCCAAAAGAAGTTAATGTTTTTTCTGCACTAAAAATTGTAGACACAGTAATAACTTCTAATGGAACTATTGGGCTAGAATTTCCTGCTTGTTTTGAGAGAAAATCCATAATTGTTGGAGACTCGGCTTGGGCGAAATTAGGGTTTAACGAGGAGCCAAAAAATGAAAAAGAATATTATAATTGTCTAGATAATATTAAAAATATATCGCCTTTAACCGAACAACAAAAAATTTTAGCAAAAAAAACTTTCTTTTTTTATGAATGTTTACAAATAGAGTCATTTGAAACTTCAATTATTCCTTCACTTAGATTTATGTCTTCTGAAGACTTTGTTGCTGAGATTACCAATAAACTTAAAACAAAAAAATTTGCTGATGATGAATATTATCAAAAAATTTATAAACTTATTTTAACTCATATTAAAAAGCGTGATAAAAGTTTATAAACTCTTTGTAAAAAAAGTATTTATTGATAAAATAATCTAATAGTTAAATGTTATCTTTTTTTAAATCAGTTAAAATATTAACTACAAAAAAACAACTACTAAGCATTTATCTTCTTTTTTTTGGGGGTTTTTTGTCTATGTTGTTAGAGTCTGTAGGCTTGGGTTTAATAGGAGTTTATGTAGCAATACTTTCTGATCCAGAAATCATTATCAATAAAATTCCATTCAACAACATAAAATTTTATTTAGAAGAATTATCAAAATATGATTTAATAATTTTACTCTCTGTTATATTGGTAATTGTATTTGTTATAAAGAATATTTATGGAATTATTTACTTATATTTTGAACAAAGAGTTAGTAGATCAATAATTGTTTCTAATTCAGAAAAACTATTGGATATTTATCTACAGAGGTCTTATCTTTTTTTTGTTAAAAACAATCCACAAAAATTAGTCAACAATATTAATCATGTTTTGAAATTGGGTGTTAGTCATATTTTTTATGCTATTTTACTATTTAGAGAATTTGTTTTAATTTCTATATTGTTTATTTCATTTATTTTTGTTAGTTGGAAAATTTCACTAAGTATTTTTTTTATATTAGCATTTATCTCATTCTTAATTTATTTTTTTGTAAAAAAAAAATTAACCAAACTTGGGGAAATTATTATTTCTAGCAGTCAATTAATTTTAAAAATTTTAAATGAAAATTTTAGAAGTATAAAGCTTATAAAAATATTAAAAAATTATGGATATATTATAAAACAACTAAGTTCTAATTTGTTTATAAGAGAAACCAATCATTTAAAGCATGGAATTTATCAAAAAATTCCAAGATCTGTATTAGAAGTTTTTGCTGTATTGTTAATTACTATTATAACTTACTTCTTAATGAAAACTTATGATCAGCCATCTTATTTTTTACCATTATTAGCGACTCTAAGTTTGATCCTTATAAGAATGGTACCAAGTTTTGCTAACTTAAATTTTGCTATTTCAAATCTTAAATATACTTCTCCAGCCCATATCAATTTAATTAATGATTTGAATAAAACAAAAAACAAAGATGAAGATTTTCATAATAATATTATTGCCTCCAAAAATGAAAAAAACCTCGATTTTATAGAACTTAATAAAAATACATTATTTTCAATTCAAAATTTGATATTTTATTACGATAATAGTCAAAACAAAATTTTGGATAATATTTCTCTGGAATTTAATACAAACCAAATAATTGGTTTCGTTGGCAAGTCTGGCTCTGGCAAAACCACATTGGTCGATATAATTATAGGATTGCTTTTACCAAGTGATGGAAAAATTTATATAAATCAAAAACAAGCAAATCTATTTAATTCTGACAGTTGGCAAAAAATGATCGGATACGTACCCCAAGATGTATTTTTAAATAACTCGACAATCAAAGAAAATATAGCATATGGATTGGACATCAAAGACATTGAAGATAAAAAAATATATGAATGTCTTAAAAAAGCGAATATATTTGATTTTGTAAATACACTTCCATCAGGAATAAATACAATTATTAAAGATCTTGGTGTTAATTTATCTGGAGGTCAAAAGCAAAGACTGGGTATTGCAAGAGCTTTATATAATAAACCAAAAATTTTAGTATTGGATGAAGCAACTAGTGCATTGGACGAAAGCAATGAGCAAAGTATATTAAGAAATTTAAAATCGATGATTAATGATTTAACAATAATTATTATAGCTCACAAACATTCAACAATAAAATATTGTGACAAGGTGTTTCTTTTAGATTCAGGTAGAATTATAAGTAGCGGAAAACCAGAAAACTTGTTAAAAAATTTAAAAGAATTTGATTAATGAAGTTAAATTTACTCGATTGTACATTAAGAGACGGCGGTTATTACAATAATTGGGACTTTAATTATAAACTCATCAATGACTATTTAAGATCAGTTTATTTATCCGGTATAGAATATGTTGAAGTAGGATTCAGATCTTTTGAACAAGAAACTTACAGAGGTCCATGTGCTTATACAAAAGATTCTTTCTTGCAAACCCTTAAAATTCCTAAAAAATTAAAAATTGGAGTGATGATCAATGCCAGTGAAATAATCAGTCATTCAACAAAAAATTTAAATATAAAAAAACTTTTTCCAAACAAAAAAGATAGAATTAATTTTGTTCGGATTGCATGTCACTTTCATGAAGTTAAAAAAGTTATAAATGTAAGCAAATTTTTAAAAAGCAGAGGGTACAAAGTCATATTTAATTTAATGCAGTGTGCCGATAAATCACTAAATGAATTATATTATGTGAGCAACATAATAAGCAAATACCCAGTCGATGTTTTATATTTTGCTGATAGCATGGGTAGCATGACATCCGAAAAAACATCTTTTGTAATAAATAGTTTAAAAAAAAATTGGTCAGGTGAAATAGGAATTCATACTCACGATAATATGTTAAGAGCTTTCACCAACACTGATCAAGCTATTCGAGATGGAGTTAATTGGATTGATGGAACTGTAAGTGGCATGGGCAGAGGACCTGGTAATATTAAGACTGAGTATCTTTTGATAAATTATTCTCAATTTTTAAAAAAAAAAGTAAATTTATTTCCTATATTAAATTTAATAAAAACTAACTTTAAAAAATTACAGGAATTTTATAATTGGGGAACAAATCCTTTTTATTTTTTAGCAGGTAAAAATGGAATTCATCCAACATTTATACAAGATATCCTTAAAGATGATAGGTACGATATATCCGACAAATTACTTTTTATTGAACATTTAAAAAATATTGGAGGAAAAAAATTTAGTAGAGATTTATTAGATACAGATAAAAATTTATATTTAGGAAAATTAAATAAATCAAATATAAAAAAATGGAATCCAGCTTCTATACTAAAAAATAAAACTGTCCTAATTATTGGTAATAGTCCACAAATAAGCGAATATACCTCTGCAATAGAGGATTTTATTCGAAAAAATAAGCCAATAGTTTTTGGACTTAATATACAAAAAAGTATTAATGAAAAATTAATAAATTATAGGGTAGCATGTAACTTATTCAGACTTTTAACTGATAAAAAAAAATATAAAAAATTTAAAAATAAATTTATAATTCCTTTTGAAAGGCAAAATAATGAAATTAAGAAATATTTTAATAAAAAAAAAGTTTTGAACTTTGACCTACAAATTATATCAAACAAATTCAATTTTAAATCAGATAAAGTTATAATTCCAAATTCATTAGTTGTATCATATGCATTAGGAATTGCTGCTAGTGGTAAATCAAAAAATATAATTTTAGCTGGTTTTCAAGGTTATAACTCGGAAGATCCTAGACAAATACAAATGGATAATACATTTAATTTATTTAAATCAAATTCAAAAATTTTAATATCAAGTATTACTCCAACAAAATATAAAATAAAAATAGATTCTTTGTATGTCTAAAAAAATTAATTATCTTGTAGTTATTCCAGCAAGATATGGGTCGAAACGGCTTCCGGGGAAACCGTTAATGAATATTTGCGGCAAACCAATGATAATAAGAACATTTGATCAATGTAGTAAAGTTTTTCCTTCTTCAAAAATAATTGTAGCAACTGATGATAAAAGAATAAAAAATGTTTGTGAAGAAAATAATATAAGAGCAGTTATGACTTCAAAATATTGTTTAACAGGAACCGATAGAATGGCCGAGGTAGCAAAAAAAATAAAAGCAAATTTTTATTTAAATGTTCAAGGAGATGAGCCTATGTGCAATATATCGGATTTAAAAAAATTATTTAAAGCAGCAAAAAAATATCCAAAAAATATAATAAACGGGTATACAGAGATTAAAGATAAAAAATTATTTTTATCAGGTCATATTCCTAAAGTGGTATTTAGAAAAGATGGAAGATTGCTTTATCAATCCAGAGCGCCAATTCCTACAACTAAAGATAAAAAATTTATTAAGTCTTGGAGACAAGTTTGTATTTATTCTATACCCTACAAAGCATTACTACATTTTAAATCTATAAAACAAAAAACTCCTTTAGAAAGTATGGAGGATTGTGAGTTGATAAGATTTTTGGAGTTAGGATATGAAGTTCAATTGATAAAAATGTCTGATAAATCAGTCTCAGTTGATACAAAAGAAAATCTAATGCAAGTTAGAAAATGGTTTCAAAATATTAGATGATAGATAAGAATGTTTTAGTTTTAGGTTCAAAACCTGGATCAAAATTACCTGATATTAATGTTGATAAAATCTATACAGCTAATGGTGCTGCAGAAAGAGCAGATTATTATAGACTTAAATATCCTAACAATGAATTAATTTGTATTTGTGGTGCTGCTGAATTTGCAAGAAATGAACATGTAAGCAGAAGAATAATTAAATCAAAACCCCAAAGATTTATGGTAAGAACAGGAAAAATTTCTATACCGCATGAACTTACTTCCATAACAGAAGTAAAATTTATGTCTAATAAAGAGCAATGGGATTTTCAAAAAAATTTTTTTAAAAATAAAAAATTTTCTTTATTTTTTTCAGAATTTTACCACCAAACCAACTATTTAAAAAAAATTTCACATGTTTTAAAGTGTTTTAAAAATAGAAATTTCTGGGGAGTATCAACAGGTTTTTTTGCAATTTTATTAGCTTTATATGAAAATCCAGATAGCAAAGTTATAATTTCTGGAATTGGTATGACTGGTGGAAAACAGTTTTACAAATCTGAAAGAAGTGAATATTTTGTTTACGATTCTAGAGCTAGGGTTGATAGATATTTGGTCGATAAATTGTATAGCACATATAAAAGCAAAATGTATTCTCTAGATAGTGAGTTAGTTAATACAGGATGTGTCAATAAATGGGTCAGAAAAACCTTTTAATTGTTTATAAAAGATTATATTTTATTTATCTATATGATTAAGTCTCCATTATCTTCAAGGCATCCTAAAGATTTTAGAATATTAATGTTTTATCCAAACTTACACATGAGTGCACTAATGCCACAATCAATAGGTATTTTTACAGCTTTACTAAAAAGAGAGGGATATACTTTAGATTTGTTTGACTGCACTTATTACGAAGATATTGATACTTTAACTCTAGGAAAAAATACCAATGAAGAAAAAGTAGCCAATCGTAATGTTGCAAAATACGACAACACAGAATGGGTAGAGAAAGGTGTTAAACCGAAAAATGACATTGTGGGAGATTTTAAAAAAAAAATTGATAAATTTAAACCTGACTTAATTATAGTTTCTGTTCTAGAAAGCACTTATTATTTGGCAATACAATTACTTAGTTCTATTCCAGAAAATAAAAGAAACTATAAAACATTATTTGGTGGAGTATTTGCAACTTATGCTTCAGATAAAGTTATTAAGAATGAATTAGTGGATTACGTTTGCAGAGGTGAGGGAGAAGGTGCAGTAGTTGAGATGTGCTCAAAATTAATTAACAATGGAAGAATTGATAATATTAAAAATTTTACAATCAAACATGATGGTCAAATTTATAAAAATTCAATGAGACCGCCAGTAAATATTGATGATGTACCAATACCAGATTGGGATCTATTTGAAAAAGGTAGTCTTTACAGACCGATGCAAGGAAAAATTTGGAGAGCAGTTGGCCTAGAAACTCAAAGAGGCTGTCCTTACACATGCACTTTTTGCAACTCTCCATCTAACAATGTTGAATATAAAAATGAAACTGGGTCCAGATTCCATAGAAAAAAAAGCATAAAAAGACTTGAAAAAGAATTAGATTTTTTAGTTAAAAAATATGACCCCAACTTAATTTATTTCGTTGTTGATACTTTTTTAGCAATGTCAAATAAAGAATTTGATGAATTAAAAGAGTTATATTCAAATTACAAGATACCTTTTTGGATGAACACTAGAGCAGAGACTATTACAGAGCATAGAGCGGCTGGTTTAGAGGAAATGAATATGCTTAGAATGAACATTGGAATTGAGCATGGAAATTATGAATATAGAAGAAATTATTTAAAAAGAAATGTTAAAGATGATGTACAAATTCGTGCATTTGAAATTGTGAGCCAACATAAATATACTTCATGTGCAAATAGTATAATTGGTATGCCAGATGAAACTAGAGAATTAATATTTGACACTGTTCGGTTTGTTAGAAAACTGCCAGATAATATTGATGCAACTGGCGCATTCATATTTGCACCTTATCACGGTACACCTTTAAGAACTTTAGCTATAGAAAAAGGATATCTGAACGATGATGAAATTTGCTCCTTGTCAAATACCAGTGCAAGCATGTTGAGAATGCCAACAATTTCAAAAGAAGAAATATCAGGAATAGCCAGAGTATTTAGTTTTTATATTAAGTTTCCTGAAAGTAAGTGGGATGAAATTAAAATTGCTGAAAAAAATGATGCAGAAGGCAACAAAATGTTTGCAAAACTTGGAAAAGAATTTGATGAAACTTACAGAGAATACAAAGCGTCCGCAATGGATTTGCATGACTAAAAATTAATTATTGAACGTATAATTAATTACTTTTAAATAATGTCAGACATAAAAAAAAAATTAATCAGCATATATTTAGCAAAATATTTCGATCAAATTAAAAAAATAAAAAAATTTAATAATTTGAATCAAAAAACTAAATACTATGTAATTGCCACGAGTAAAAAAAAAGGCTTTTTTTCATTACTATTATTTGTTTTAAATCATATAAAATATGCAAAAAAGCAAAAGCTAATACCAGTCATAGATATGAAACATCATCAAACACTCTATAATGAAAATAAAATTATATTTGGTACAAAAAATTCTTGGGAATATTACTTTAAAAAAATAAATAAAATTAATATTGATAAAATTTATAAAAATAAAAAATTTAAATTTTGCAAAGATGAAAATATAATAACAAAAAATAATAAATTTAATTTATCTTTAAAAAATATTTATACAAAATATATTAGAATTAATAATAATATTTTAATAAAATATCGTGCTCACAAAGCTAGAATATTTAAAAAGAATGACAAAATTCTTGGTATACATTTTCGCGGAACAGATATGAAATACTCACCAGGCCACCCTTTGCCACCGTCCAAAAAGCAAATTAGTGAAAAAATAAAAAATTTATTAAAAAAATATCATTTTAATAAAATTTTTTTGGTAACAGAGGATATTAATAATTTTAATTTTATCTTAAGTAATTTCAGCAATTATTCAATTTTTCATATAAATAATTATAAAACATCAAAGTTAAAAGTATTTGACACAAATCATAGAAAATATCACAAATATAAAATGGGTGAAGAAGCGTTAATTAATTCTCTTCTTTTATCAAATTGTAATTTGCTTATTTCTAGTCAAACTGGAATTTCTGATTTTGCAAAGTTTTTAAATCCTTCATTAAAACTTTTTAAAATAGATAATGGTTTCAATAGTAATAGTATTTTTTTATCTCTTTTTAAATGGCAAGTAAAAAAAATTTTACCAAAATCTTTAGGAGGTTTTCATTAATTGATTATTATATTTATATATTAAAATTTTCTTTCTCTAGAGATTTAATATTGATAAATTTTTTAAATGATTTTTTATTTTCTTTAACAATTTCATTAAAAAAATTCCAAGCAAGTACTATCGCACTAGCATTTTTATTAGGAAGTTTTTCCTTACTTATAATTGGAATGTTAACTCCAGGTATGAATTTGTTTTGTTTAAGTTTATTATCTTCAACAACACAATTTAAAATATCTTCATTTATTCCATAAAAATTTAACGAAGTGGTCGCTTTTGCTGGAGATCCATATCCTATCAAATTTTTATTTTTTTTCTTTAATTTAAAACAATTTTTGCGTACATTCTCTCTTAATCTTAAAACTTTTTTATTAAAGTTTAGGTAAGTTTTATAATTTTTAATACCAAAATTGACCTCTTCTTTTAAAATTTTCTTTACACTGGCGTCAATTTTTTTTTTCGATTCTTTTGATATATAGATTCTTAATGATCCTCCATGTGTTAAAATTTTTTCAGCTTTAAATATGCTAACATCTAATTTATTAAAAAAATAATTTAATGAGGTTAACGACCAATAATTATAATGTTCATGATAAATATTATCAAAAGTTAAATC